>OIXL01001133.1_pt1 | contig 11024 bp, 6 predicted proteins | sample 1587761 | NCBI WGS metagenome assembly OIXL01 (sample SAMN03283246) | human gut metagenome | biome: human-associated habitat; material: feces | host: Homo sapiens | place: Peru | collected 2012 | reverse complement strand
TATAGAGACCCTTCTGCTTGAGGTTACCGAACTTGAATCGGGTCATGATGTTATGATAGGTCTTCTCTGTATCGAAGCGCTTTGCACCCGGAGCATTTGTTGTGAATGGAGTGATGCGGTTTACAAGACCCTCCTGTACGAAGTTGTCGCCAAGGTTCATGTAATTTTCTTCACCCACGGTGAGTGCTACATAGAGAGGACGTGTCCAGTTGCATTGTGCCAACATCTCGAGCATCATCAGGTCACCCTTGTAAAGTGCATTCTTACCTGCCAGAGAAATAACCATCTTGTCAGGGATAGAATCTGTAGCCATCATCATGCCGCTCTTCTTTACTGCCTCCTTGTCGATAGTGACATAGAGGGTATCGGTTGGGATGAAGTGCATATCAGGGTTCTTGCTGCGTACCCAGTTCTTCAGAATGTTCTTCAGCTCGAAAGGCTCATCGCCAAACTGCTTCTTGGCATTCTCTGGATCTTGCTTGTAGAATTCAAGAATCTGCTTCTTTGCTTCCGGCTCTACCGATACATATTCGTTGGTACCTGAACAGAAGTCGAGACGTGGCCAGGTGATTGGCACTGAAGGTGAGTTGTATGCAGGACGCATCATCTGGTCGATATACCAGTCAGTCTGCAGGTAACTCAGGTTACAAACGCGGGCATCTGTTCCTACGCCTTCTACTTCCTGATTGTACCAGAGTGGGAAGGTATCGTTATCACCATTGGTGAAGATGATAGGGTTGCTCTTCTCCTGGAGTGACATCAGATAGTTCTGACCAAAATCACGGCAGGTATAGCGGTTAGAGCGGTCATGATCATCCCAAGTCTGTGATGCCATCTGGATTGGGACGAGAAGTGTGATGACTGCTACGATAGCAGAAACGGCTGTTCCGCTGAGCTTCATCTTCTGTTTCAGAAGGTCGATGATGGCGAGGACGCCAAGACCACACCAGATAGCGTATGCATAGAATGAACCGGCATAAGCATAGTCACGCTCACGTGGCTGCATAGGAGTCTGGTTCAAGTAGATGACGATGGCAAGACCTGTCATGAAGAACAGGAAGAATACCACCCAGAACTGCTGGATACCGATAGGAAGAGTCTCCTCAGTCTCCACGCCGTTCTTCATTACCTTGCGTTTGCGGGTATACCAAGCCTGCCAGAAGAGACCGATGAGACCGAGAATCAGTGGCATGCAGTAGAACACGTTGTGTCCCTTGTTCGCCTTCAGGTCGTCTGGCAATTTGCTCTGGTCGCCATAGAGTGCATCATCAATGAATGAGAAACCGGAAATCCAGTTACCATGTTCTGGTTCGCCATTGCCCTGAATGTCGTTCTGACGTCCGGCAAAGTTCCACATGAAGTAGCGCCAGTACATGAAGTTGCACTGATATGAGAGGAAGAAGCGGATGTTGTCAATCTGTGAAGGAACCTTCACCATGATGCTTTCACCGCAACGGTCGTAAGGTACCTGGGAACCTTCTACGCCACCCATCCAGTCTTCGTATGCTGAGGCATGAGCCGAACTGTACATACGAGGGAAGAGCATATTCTGTGCATAGACGTACTTGTTCTTATGACTTACTACAAAGTAGGAGTCTTTCTCATCTGCAGAAGCCTTCTCCTTGCGCTGGTAAACCGGTGCACCTTCCTTCATGACAGGCTTGCACATGTTGCCATCTACCTCAAGAGCTACCTGAGAGGTATAAGCCTGACCATAGAACAAAGGACGGTCGCCATACTGGTCACGGCTCAAGTAACTACCCAAGGTAAAGATGTCCTCAGGAGAGTTCTGGTCCATAGGAGGGTTGGCAGATGAACGGATTACGATGAGCGCATAGCTTGAGTAACCAATCATCAGCATCAGCATGCAGAGCAATGCTGTATTCTTGATGCGGGCAGAGATGAGAGGCAATACCTGCATCTTCTTCTTTGTGATGCCTGTTACCTCGTCAACACCTGTTGTGATTTCCTTCTTGCGTTTGTAGTTCAAGGCGAACCAGAGGGCTGCCAATACGATGATGCCACAGATAACGGCAGTCCAGCCATATCCATAGAAAGGAATACCGAGCATGCCGAAACCGAGAACGAAGGCGATGTTCTGCTTCTTCTCGTTCTTTTCTGAGGCATTGTATGTCTCGTAGATACCCCAGATAACAGAGGCTACGAGGCAGATGATATATACGATTTCACCGGTATTGAATGGACAACCGAGCACGTTGACGAAGAACAGCTCAAACCATCCACCTACGGTGATGATACCTGGAACCACACCATACAATACGGCTACCACTACCAGGAAGGAGAGAACCAGCGCCAGGAGCGAGCCCTTCAGGTTGGCATGAGGCACCTTCTTGTAGTAATAAACCAATACGATGGCTGGGATACAGAGCAGGTTAAGCAAGTGCACACCGATACTCAGACCTGTCATATAAGCGATGAGTACGAGCCAGCGGTCGCTATGAGGCTCATCGGCATGGTCTTCCCACTTCAGAATCAACCAGAATACCACAGCGGTAAAGGCAGAAGAGAAGGCATATACCTCACCCTCAACAGCTGAGAACCAGAAGGTATCGCTGAAGGTATAGATGAGGGCGCCCACCATACCGGATGCTTCAATGGCAATCAGTTTGCCGGTGGTCATCTCCTTCCAATCGCCGATGATGAGTTTGCGAGCCAAATGGGTGATGGTCCAGAAAAGGAACATGATGCAGACGGCACTGAGGAGTGCGCTCATCGTGTTCACCATCTTTGCCACCTGAGTGGTATCGCTGGCGAAATGTGTGAAGAAATTGCCCAAGAGCATGAAGAACGGTGCCCCTGGTGGGTGACCGATTTCCTGCTTGTAGGCAGTTGTAATAAACTCTGGACAGTCCCAGAAACTGGCTGTCGGCTCAATCGTGGAACAATAAACGAAAGCCGCAATGATGAATGCGACCCATCCAAAGATATTGTCCACCAATTTGTACTGTTTCATTATTGTTTAAACTTTAATGTATTATATTTCTTTGTTAAAGTGTATAAATCGTTGCAAAGATACTAAAAAGATGAGATAATCTTGAAGTTTGTTCTTGTTTTTTAGGCATTATTATATTATCTACCTAAACATTTAGAAAATGTTCTTCCAGTTTTTCTCTAGGCATATCTGCCGTATCGTGATAATGCAGATGATGGTTCACACAGGCGATGTGCTTCACATTATTAAGCACTTCGGCAATGTCGTGGCTCACGATGATGATGGCGCATTCCTTATTAATTTGCTCCAACATCTCGTACATCTGCTTTTGAAATCTGCGGTCGATATAGGTATTTGGCTCATCGAGGATTACTACATCTGGCTTTGAGACAATAGCCCGGGCGAGGAGAACTCGCTGCAGCTGTCCACCGCTAAGGGCTGCGATGTGGCGGTCCTTGAATTCCATCAATTGCATACGTTCGAGGCAATTGAGTACCTGCTGATGCTGCGTTTTCGTATATCTCGAAAAGAGACTCTTGCTGAGACCTGATAGTACCACTTCATAGACGGAAATAGGGAACTGTTTGTCGAGGGAGTTGTATTGTGGGAGATAGCCCATTCGGATTTCCTTGACTTCCTGCCCATCTTTATAATATCTGATTCTTCCTTCTGTTGGCTTCATCAGTCCCAGAATGAGGCGCATGAGGGTAGTCTTGCCACCACCGTTGGGACCGATGATGCCAAGATAATCGTCTTGATAGATGGTGAGATTGATGTCGTGGAGCACCTGTTTGCCGTCGTAACCAGCTGACAGGTGCTCAATCTCTATTAACTTTGAACTTTGAACGTCCAACTTTGAACTTTGAACTTCCAACTTTGAACTTTGAACTTTGAACATTGAACTTTATGATTAGTTATCGTTCTAACAAAGCTTTTGCCCTTACAGGGCGCCTTGTTAACTGCTATTATACCCAGGGCGATGCCCTGGGCTAGGAGCTTCTGCCCTTTCAGGGCGTCTGGAGCTTACTTCCCTGCAACAATCTTTTTGCCCTGTACCGCCAGAGATACTTCTTTCATCGCATTGGCCCAATCTGCCTGCAATGGGTTGATATCCATCGCCTTGGTTTGGCTTTCCTTGATGAATGTCGTGGTGTTGCGGTTGGCAAATTCAGCCTGTATGAGACAGTATCTGATTTTTTGCTTTCTGGCTCTCTCGATGAGACTCTTCAGCTGGGCGGCGCTTGGCTCCCTGCCTTCTTCCTCGATGGCAAGCTGCTCCAATTGGTAATCACGTGCGAAGTAGGTGAGGATAGGGTGATAGATGACGAACTTGCGAACCATCTCCGGATTATCCTTGAAACTCTTTCTGATGATGCTGTCCTGCCTGTCGATGCTGCTGAGCAACTGCTGATAGTTTTTTTGGAAGAAAGTCTTGTTTTCCGGTTCCAGTTGACAGAGTGCCTTAAAGATGTTGCTGGAGATGATGCGGGCGTTTTTGCAACTCATCCATACATGTGGGTCGATATTGCCGCCAGGTGTTTGGGCTGGCTTGATGCCTACAGAGGTATCAATCACCTTCATGTCGGGAGCGTTGTCCTGCAGTTTCTTCATCCAAGTCTGCTCGAAGCCGATGCTGCCCACTTTCAGATAGAGTGCACTATTGGAGAGTTCCATCATCTGCTGGGCGTTTGGCTCGTAAGTTTCAGGGTTGTTACCATTCGATACCATTACGTTGACATCTACTTTGTCTCCGGCAATCTTATCTACGAAATATTGGTAGGGAGGGATGGTAACGGTTACTGTCGGCTTGGCATTACTTTCAGCCATGCCAGCCTTTTGCTGGTTGCTTTTGCAGCTAACCATTAGGATGCATATTATAATAAGGTATAAAAATCTCTTCATAATTAAACGATAAAACTCAGTCCATAGACCAATAAAACATATCTTAGTACTTTTCCGATGGTGATACTGAGTATCGAAATCGGAATATTGGCTCTTGTCAAGCCTAAAACGATGGTGATGGCACTTCCCAATAGTGGGAGAAAGGCGAAGAATCCCATCCAGGCGCCTCTGCCTGCCATGAAACGCTCAGCCTTATCCAAGCTTTCTTTCTTCACATGCAGGTATTTCTCTATCCATTCCATCTTACCCATTCTGCCCACACCGTAGTTGAACATGGAACCAAGCACATTGCCGATGCTACCGTAGATAACGAGGGGGAGAGGCTCTAGTCCGGCTGCCTGCAAGCCTGCCATTACTGCCTCGCTGCTGAATGGGAAGAAAGAACCTGCCAGAAAAGCTGCAGCAAGCATGCCCCAATAGCCCCAGTCGATTAAGAAACTGATAATCCAACTCATTGTCAATTCGTCATTTAATTGGTCTGATGCAGCGTTTCAACACATCAAACTTTATCCGTGAACACTTAATTTAATCCTTGAACAGCCTGTAATAATACAGTTTCAGGAATGAATATATTGTATAATAATATCAAGACGGTTATCACGAGCATCGTGATAAACATGATATTGGTTATTTTTCCCTTGGTATAGGTGATGAAGTGAGCGATGAGTGGTGCTGTATTTACTATCATGATGCTGCCTAACTCCTTGATGTGCTGAGGCTGCAGGATGATGAAGGCGAGGCTCACGAAGTTCACCATGGTGAACGACTCGTATATCATTCTCGTACGAATCTTGTCTGCGTATGCAGTATGCAGGAAGTGGATAGAACCGATAATGCCCAGAATGGTGATGAATATCAGGTTGACGACTTCATGGTCGGTTATCCTTGAATAATCAAACAACTCATGATAGTTGATGAATTCTGTAAAATGGCTGACAAGTCCATCGATGTTGTTGGTATAGGCATAGTATCCTGCCGAGAACCAGTAAGGTATGATGATTCCGATGAGTGAGGCAAATAAGTTTCTGATACAGAAGGAATTGGTGAATACCATCATCATCAGCCATAATATCGGTAAGAAATAACCTATCTGTATGAATACCAATGAAGCGAGTCCGATACAGGTAAAGGCATAGAAAGTCCATCCTGCCGACCGTTTATCCTGATAGCTATTCCATATAATGAGATAGAAGGCGATGAAACACATCGACACGATATTGGCTTTATAAGATGGGGTTGGTAGACAAGTCATGGTGACTAGTACCAGAAAACTGCACGAAACCATTCGGCTGTAGGTACGCATCAGAGAGTTGTGGTTGTTGAGTTCTACCATCAGTAATGTAGATATGATGGTAAAAGCAAAATTAAGCCAAATGTTACCCTCTATAAAACCTACTGCAACCCAAACCAAGGTGGCAAGGGTTGCAGTGATTGGTAGTGCGTAGCGACTAGGTGCTACTTTATTTTGAAAAGTTTTTTTTCTTAACATCAATGTCAATTAATAATGTACAATTAAAGGTCCTGTCCGATGTCTGAACGGAAGTACTTGTCGGTGAACTGAATCTTCTGTGCCTCGGCAAAGCTCTTCTTCAAGGCTTCTTCCTTGTCTTTGCCGTAGCTGCTTACGCAGATAACACGACCACCGTTGGTTACTACCTGTCCATCCTTCATCGCTGTACCAGAGTGGAATACTACAGAACCTTCAACCTTGTCGATACCTTCGATAGGATAGCCCTTCTTGTAAGCCTCTGGATAACCGCCGCTCACGAGCATGACGCAGACTGCTGCACGCTCATCAAACTCGATGTTGCGCTTGTCAAGGTCGCCAGCAGCAACACCCTCGAAGAGGTCTACGATGTCGCTCTTCAATCGGAGCATGACACTTTCTGTCTCAGGGTCGCCCATACGGCAGTTGTACTCGATGACCATTGGCTCGCCCTCAACGTTGATCAGTCCGAAGAAGATGAAGCCCTTGTAGTCGATGTTCTCTTCTGCAAGTCCCTCTACTGTAGGACGGATGATGCGCTCGTCTACCTTCTGCATCCATTCCTTGGTAGCGAATGGCACAGGGGTAACACTACCCATACCGCCTGTATTCAAACCGGTATCGTGCTCACCGATACGCTTGTAGTCCTTAGCCTCAGGCAAAATCTTATAGTTCTTGCCATCTGTGAGAACAAAGACAGAGCATTCGATGCCGCTCAGGAATTCCTCGATAACCACACGTGCAGAAGCATTGCCGAACATACCGCCCAGCATCTCCTTGAACTCCTTCTTTGCCTCTTCCAAGGTAGGGAGGATGAGAACACCCTTACCTGCGCACAAACCGTCAGCCTTCAATACGTATGGAGCCTTCAAGGTTTCCAGGAATTTAAGACCTTCCTCTACATGCTCGCCATCGAAAGTTTCGTATTGAGCTGTAGGAATGTTGTGGCGCTTCATAAACTTCTTGGCGAAGTCCTTGCTGCCTTCCAATACAGCACCAGCCTTTGAAGGACCGATTACAGGAATGTTCTTGGTGCGAGAATCGGTTTTGAAGTCGTCATAAACACCCTTTACCAATGGGTCTTCTGGACCAACAACAACCATATCAACACCGTTCTCGACAGCGAAGTTCTTCAGAGCCTCGAAGTCGTCAGCCTTGATATTCACGTTCTCGCCGACATTCTGAGTACCGGCATTACCTGGAGCGATAAAAAGTTTCTCACACTTTTCGCTCTGAGCGATTTTCCAAGCTAAGGCGTGCTCGCGTCCACCGCCTCCTAACAATAATATTTTCATCGTTGTACGTTTAATAGTTCCTCTGATATTTTACCTTAGGATACTTAATTTCTCCATTTTGCTGCAAAGTTACTAAAATCCTATGAATTAGGCAAAATATTTACATAAAATATATTTTTTTGCAAGTTTTACTTCAAATAGTCGAAGAAGTAATTGCTGATGCGCTCATGCAAGTGAGTGCTTTGGTGACCTCTCATGTTATGAGGTTCGCCTGGGTATACGAAGAAATCTGGCTGTGTACCTGCTGCGATACATGCCTTCAGGAAGGTGAGACAATGCTGTGGTACTACAGTTACATCGTTCAAACCCTGGATAATCTGCAGCTTACCCTTCAGGTTCTTAGCCTGATAGAGCAGGGATGTCTTCTTGTAACCCTCTGGGTTGGTCTGTGGGGTATCCATATAGCGCTCGCCATACATCACCTCGTACCAGTGCCAGTCGATTACCGGACCGCCTGCTACGCCTACCTTGAATACGTCAGGATAGTTGGTCATCAATGAGATGGTCATGAATCCTCCGAAGCTCCAACCGTGAACACCAATCTTGTCGGCATCTACGTATGGCAGGGTCTTCAGATACTCTACACCCTTCATCTGGTCCTTCATCTCTACCTGACCCAGCTGGCGGAAGGTAGCCTGCTCGAAAGCCTTGCCACGGTTCTCGCTGCCACGGTTGTCGAGGATGAAGAGAAGATAGCCCTTTTCTGCCATGTAGGTTTCCCAGCCACGGCTAGAGTAGTTCCAACGGGCATCCACGTTGTGGGCGTGAGGACCGCCATATACATATATAATAGTAGGATACTTCTTGTTGGGGTCGAAGTTCACTGGCTTCACCATTCTCCAGTAGAGGTCGGTCTCGCCGTCATCAGCCTTGATGGAACCGCAGCTATATTCTGGTACATTGTACCCCTTCCAAGGGTTCTCGGCTGTGAAGTAAGCGGTACGCTTGCCATTTTCTGTATTTACGATGGCAATCTTGCGAGGCATGGTTGGGGTTGAGTAGTTATCAAAGATAAACTGACCGTTCTCGCTCAGGGTAGCGTTGTGCCATCCTTTGCCGCAATCATCCATCATGGCGCGCTTGCCGGTCTTGGTATCCACCACGAAGATGTTTCTTTGGATAGGAGAGCACTCGTTAGATGCGATGACAATGCTCTTGCGCTTGGCGTTGAAGCCGAGCACTTCCATCACCTCCCATTTACCGGAAGTCAACTGTTTGATTTCGAGTGATTCCGTGTTGCTTGCCATGCGGCTGCCGTGTTTGCCCAGGGTGCAGAGATAGAGGTGGTTGTAGCCATCCTTGCGGCTCTGCATGACGAAGCTGCTGTTGTCCCAAGGCAGGAACTGGATTGGGTGGCAAGGCTCTACGTATTTCTCATCGGTCTCGCGATAGAGTTCGCCGGTCTTCTCTCCGGTTTCTGCGCTATAGGCTGTCAGGCGACAGTCGTTCTGGTCGCGGTTCAACTCAAACATATAGATGGTCTTGCTGTCCGGGCTCCATGCGATGTTGGTGAAGTAGCGGTCTGTTGGGTCGCCAGCCTTCAGATAGATGGTCTTGCCGGTCATACAGTCGAATACGCCTACGGTCACCTTGTGAGATGTCTCACCCGTCATCGGATACTTGTCTGGTGCAGGCTTGGCGCAGCAGGTCTCTGTCTCAGGATGGTTGAAGTAATCAATCTCCGGGATATCCACCTGCGGATAATCTGTCACCATGCTCTGGTCCATGCGATAGAAGGCGAGCTGTTCGCCGTTAGGGCTCCAGAAGGTACCCTTGCTGATGCCGAACTCATCGCGGTGAACACTCTGACCATAAACGATTTCTCGGCTGCCATCCTTTGATATCTGAAAATCGTGCGATTTCTTCTCTCGGGTCATGGCATTATTGTTCACGTCGAAGGTGCGCACATAGAGGTTGCTTCCCTTCAGATAGGCGAATGCATTCTGCTGGGCGTTCGCCTCGAGGAGGTTCTCGCCATCTTCAAACTCCATCTCGCTCAGCAGCTTATGCTTCTTGAAGTCGATGGTGTAGGTCTTGCTGCCATTGCTTACCATTACGATGCTCTTGCCTGCAAAAGGGAATTGAGCGTTGTAGAGGGCTCTTACCTTGATGTCTTTGGTAGGAGCGATCCACTGGTTGATATCGTTGATGCCGAAGAGTTTGGTCTCCTTGCCCGTAGTCTTGTTCACGAGATAGCAAGCCTCCACGTCCTGGCGGATGAGTTCATTTCCCCACCAGGTACACCAGCGGTTCTTTGCCACCATGTTGCGATAGTTGTTGCCGCCGAAGTTCAAATCCTCCAAGGTGAAGGTCTTTTCACCCTTCTGTGCAGGAACCACGCCCTGAGCCTGTATCTCGGTTGCATTCATTGCCATCATGGAAATCATTGCTGCAAAAGATAATTTATAAATTGAATTCTTTAGATTCATTGTTATTTTGTTTGTTGATTGAATGAATAAAAACCTTGATGTGGCAGATGCCACGTCAAGGTCTTGTATAGTTTGATGCGTAGTTTTTAATCCTCATCATCGAAGTCGGTGTTGAAGCTAGGCTTGCCACCACGCTTTCCTCCGAAATCACGACCACCGCGACGGTCTCCTTTGAATCCGCCACGCTTGTCGCCACGCTTTCCGCCGAAGCTGCGTCCGCCCTTGCGGTCATCATCATCGTGGCTTCGTCCGCCACGGCGAATCTCATTGCGGCGCTTTTCAAAGTCTTCCAGGCGATGGCTATGGAACTGGAAACTGCGGATGTCTGCATCCTCGTTTTCTGTCTCCTCGCTTACGCGCTTCTTAAACTCGCGCTCTTTCTTGAAACGATGCTTCTGAGCCATTTCGCGCTTCTCGGCTTCGGTCTTGACAATACCGCCTTCAGAGCGGAATTCCTTCATCTTACCGTCGAACATCACGTACTTGCGGAATTCGCATTCCAAACTTCCGTTGTATACAGGAATCTTGATAGATGGCTTCAGACCAATCTGCTCAAAGCATTCCTCGCGGTAACTCAATACCCAAGCCTCGTTGCCTGCGAAAGCCTTCTTGAAGCGCTCGCCAATCATCTTGTAGGTATTCAAGAGGTTAGGGGTAGAGATACGCTCACCGTATGGAGGGTTCATCACGATGATGCTCTTCTCTGCTGGCTGAGTGAAGTTCTTGAAGTCCTGCTGTGCGATGGTGATATCCTTGCTCAGTCCGGCTGCACGCACGTTGAGGTTGGCAGTGTTCACAGCCTTCATATCTACATCATAACCGTAGATGTGGTGCTCAAACTCGCGTTCCTGAGAGTCATCGTTGTAAATCATATCGAAAAGTTCCTGATCGAAATCGTTCCACTTCTCGAAGGCAAACTCCTTGCGGAATACACCTGGAGAGATGTTGCGGGCAATAAG
>OIXL01001132.1_pt1 | contig 11025 bp, 10 predicted proteins | sample 1587761 | NCBI WGS metagenome assembly OIXL01 (sample SAMN03283246) | human gut metagenome | biome: human-associated habitat; material: feces | host: Homo sapiens | place: Peru | collected 2012 | reverse complement strand
AAATGCCGCCGTATCATCGGGCTTCATGGAAAGGCTTCCCGTAAGCACCGAAAGATAAATGCTGCCGTCCTGCCTGCTGATATTTATATAATAGTATTCGGTGCGCTCGCTGCGTCTTACCGCCTTTGCCGCCGCACAGGAAAGTATGATCCTGAGCGTTTCGGGGCGTATTTCCGCAAAGCAGCCCTCGGGAGCATTCACCCTCGTTTTGAGCGTGCCTGCCGAAGCCGAAGCAATGCCCGAGCAGACGTCAAAGGCAAGCTCCGTGATATCCGTCCGAACTCCGCTGACATTATTGCTGTACAGCATAAGCTCATCGGGAACCACCACCTCTGAATACAGCATGAGCATACAGCGGTCGATAGTTTCAAGATTGTCCGCAGCAGTGTCCGTGTCCCTCACGGGGTCTGCGTATATCTCGTCGAGAGCCGCAGTGACCGCAGTGACCGCACTCCGTATCCTTGCATCAACGGCGGTGAAGCAGTTTTTCAGCTCGGGATACATATCAAACAGCGTCCTTGATGTCACAGTGACTGCCGAAACGGCTTTGTCGGGAGCCATAACATTAAAAGTATATATAAGCCCCTCGCAGCAGATATGACCGCCCTTTGACGCCGCAGCCAGCAGACGTTCTTCGCCAAGTCTGCCGCAGATCTCCGAGAAGCTGCCGCTCATGCTTATGAATTTTCCGTCACACATAAGAGCATAAGCGCTGCCTCCCAGCAGCAGCTCAGCCGCCGCTTTAACGGCTTCGGTATCATCACGCTCCATGCTGTCACCTCCAATCGACGCCTGTATATTCAATTTATATTATAACACACACAAAGGTCAATACTGAAATTTTTTATTAACAAATTTAACGGTAATATTTAATTTTTGTTGAACCGTATCGAAGGCACGGGGATTTTTATAAAAAAATATAATTTTTTTGCAAAAAGGTCTTGCCAAACAATAAAAAATAGTATAAAATAAAGGTATATGATGTACGTTATAAAATTAACAGTACATCAGGGTATTTAAAAATTTTTAGGAGGAACTTTATCATGTCAGTAAAAGTTGCTATCAATGGTTTCGGAAGAATCGGCCGTCTCGCATTCCGTCAGATGTTCGGTGCAGAGGGTTATGATGTAGTTGCTATCAACGACCTCACAAAGCCTTCCATGCTCGCACAGCTTCTCAAGTACGATACAGCACAGGGCGGTTACTGCGGCAAGATCGGCGAGAACAAGCACACTGTTTCCGCTGATGACGAAAAGGGTACAATCACAGTAGACGGCAAGACACTTACAATCTACGCTGAAAAGGACGCTAAGGATCTTCCTTGGGGCAAGATCGGTGTTGATGTTGTTCTCGAGTGCACAGGCTTCTACTGCTCTAAGGACAAGTCTCAGGCTCACATTGATGCAGGCGCTAAGAAGGTTGTTATCTCCGCTCCCGCAGGCAATGACCTCAAGACAATCGTATTCTCTGTAAACGAGAAGACACTTACAGCTGATGACAAGATCATCTCCGCTGCTTCCTGCACAACAAACTGCCTCGCTCCTATGGCTAAGGCTCTTAATGATTATGCTCCTATCCAGAGCGGTATCATGTGCACAATCCACGCTTACACAGGCGATCAGATGATTCTTGACGGTCCTCAGAGAAAGGGTGACCTTCGTCGTGCTCGTGCAGGTGCTGTAAACATCGTTCCTAACACAACAGGTGCTGCAAAGGCTATCGGCCTTGTAATTCCTGAACTTAACGGCAAGCTTATCGGCTCTGCTCAGAGAGTTCCTACTCCAACAGGTTCAACTACAATCCTTACAGCAGTTATTAAGACTGACAAGGAAGTTACAGTTGACGCTATCAACGCAGCTATGAAGGCTGAAGCTACAGAGTCATTCGGCTACAATGAAGACCTTATCGTTTCTTCAGATATCGTTGGTATGAGATACGGTTCACTCTTCGATTCAACTCAGACAATGGTTCTTAAGGTTGCTGACGACACTTATGAAGTTCAGGTTGTTTCTTGGTATGATAACGAGAACTCCTACACATCTCAGATGGTTAGAACAATCAAGTACTTCTCAGAACTTGGCTAATATCTAAGATAATAAATTAAAAGAAAAGAGCTTTCCTTTGGGAAGGCTCTTTTTTTATATTCTTATACTAAATATTCTTTTTTATATAATCGCAATAAAGCTTTATTATATCGATATCCGTTTTGTCATATACCATTCTTGCGCCGACGGTGTCCTCAATTTCATTAAATATTAAATGACCGCCGTCAAAAAGAAAATCAATTCCGATATAATCGCTTTCAACAAGGCTTAAAATTCTTTTTACAAGGCTTTTTTCTTCTTCGCTCATTTTATAAGGTGTTGCCCTGCCGCCTAGGCAGAAGTTTGAGCGAAAATCAGTATCACTTTCCCTCAAAATTGACGTAATTATATCATTTCCTATTGCCCAAACACGCAAGTCCTTGCCAAGAGTGGCGCAAGGCTTTTGATAAACAAATCCGCTTTCAAAGCTTTCTTTTTCATTTATCATCACAACCCCTTGACCGCCGTGGCCGTCAATCGGCTTTTTAACCGCAGGCACTTCCTTGTAGTTTATCGGCAAAATTTCAATGCCGTTTTTCTCCATAAATTCGTAGCAAAGCTGCTTGTTGTTTGCAAGCTTTGAGAGGGAGGAGGGGTTAAAAACACGTATCCCTTTTTTCTCAAATTTTTCTGCAATTTTATAGTTATTCGTCCTGTTGATTATAAAATCAGCCGTGCCGTCATAATCGTTAATTGCAAGCGTTACGCCAAGTTCTTCTTTAAATTTATTTATCGCAAAGGTGTTGCGCTTTGCTTCCTTTTCGCTGTAAATCAATATTCCGCTCATTTGATTTTTTCCTTAATTGTTTCAAAAATATACGGCGCAATGTCAATTTTTGTTGAGTTCATTATATTAATTATATGTGCATTTGAATTTACTTCGCAAACACTGCCGTCATCAAGAATGTCCACTCCGCCAAAGGTTAAACCGAGGGTTTCGCACGCTTTTATTGCTGTTTCAATTTCCTTTTCAGTCGGCTTACAGGGCGTCATAGTGCCGCCGTTAGTAACATTTGAACGAAAGTCGTTTTTGTTTTCTCTTTCAGCCGCACAAATAAATTTTCCGCCGATTATTTCAATTCTTTTGTCGTGACCTTTGCTGTCGATGATAAATTTTTGCAGAATAAACGGCTTTTCGCTTATGTGGGAGTAAATATCTTCCTTAGTATTGCATAAAAATACCTGAGCGCCGAATGAGCCGAATGATTCTTTGAAAATAAGCGGCAAAGTGAGAATATCAATTGCTTTTTCAACAAATTCGCTCATATCTGATTTGAAATAGCATTTTGGGGCGATAAGAGTTTTAGGCTGAGGCACAATGCCGTCAAGTTCAATATATGTTCTGCCTTTATCGTCGCATTTTTCAATTGCTTCGGCAGAATTGAAAACGGGAACACCGTTTTTTTCAATTCTTCTTGCAAGGTTAATGTCCTTGTCCCAAAACAGCACAAAGTCAGCCTGCGCTTTTTGCGTTGCAAGCTCCAAGTTCGTTTTAATATTTAGATTAATGCCGCACTTTTTTGCCGAAGCTGAAAGATGCTTGTGAAGTGTGTCATATTTTTCGCCTTTTAAGAAATGATTTACTGCTAATATGCCGTTCATTTTGTATCACCTTGAATTATTGTATCATTCTCTATTGCATTTTTCAATGTAATGGTATAAAATATTATATCTAAATTATAAATTACTGAAAGGTGATGTAAAGATGACAGAGTATAAGCTTAAATACGGTTGCAACCCAAACCAAAACCCTGCAAGGATTCATATGGACGGTAAAGAACTTCCTTTTGAAATTTTGAACGGTGCGGCAGGTTATATCAATCTTCTTGACGCATTCAATTCTTGGCAGCTTGTTAAGGAACTTAAGGAGGCTACCGGTCTTCCGAGTGCCGCTTCATTTAAGCACGTTTCTCCTGCCGGTGCGGCAGTTGCTCAACCGCTCAGCGATGTTGAGCGCAAGGTTTGTATGGTGCCTGATGATTTAGAGCTTTCTCCGATTGCACAGGCTTATGTTCGTGCAAGAGGCTGTGACAGAGTTTCTTCATTTGGCGATTTTGCTGCTTTGAGCGATGAATGTGACGCAAGCGTTGCAAAATTTCTTGTTAAAGAGGTCAGCGACGGTATTATTGCTCCGTCATACACCGATGAGGCACTTGAAATTCTTAAGGCTAAGAGAAGAGGCAATTATCTTATCATCAAGATGGACCCTGACTATCAGCCTGAGGAAATGGAAACAAAGCAGGTGTTCGGTATTAAGTTTGAGCAAAAGAGAAATGACGCTAAGCTTACTATGTCACTTTTTGACGATATGCCTACTAAGGTCAAGGATATTCCCGAAATTGCAAAGATTGACCTTCTTATTTCGCTTATCACTCTTAAATATACTCAGTCAAATTCGGTTTGCTACGCTTCGGGCGGACAGACTATCGGTGTAGGCGCAGGCCAACAAAGCCGTATCCATTGCACCCGCCTTGCAGGCAATAAAGCTGATAATCTTTGGCTTCGCCATAATGAAAAGGTGCTCAATCTTCCGTTTATTGACGGTCTTCGCAAGTGCGAGGCTGATAATGCTATTGACCTTTATATTTCAGATGAATATGAGGATTTACTCAAAGACGGAGTATGGCAGAGATATTTTACTACTTGCCCTGAGCCTTTCACTGCCCAGGAAAAGAAAGCTTGGCACGAGAAGATGACAAATGTTGCTCTCGGCTCTGACGCTTTCTTCCCATTTGAGGATAATATTGAACGTGCGGCTCGTTCCGGTGTTAAGTATATTGCTCAGCCCGGTGGCTCTGTTCGTGACGGCGCTGTTATCGAATGTTGCGACGGTTTCGGTATGGCAATGGCAATGACAGGTATCCGCCTTTTCCATCATTAATAGATATATTTATACGTAGGGGCGACCGTTGTGTCGCCCATTTTGATAGGTAGTTTTATGAATATTTTAACTTGCCCTGTTTGCGGTGAAAAATTAAATATTTTCGGCAAAACGCTTAAATGTGACAATAATCACTCATTCGATTTTGCAAAGCAGGGGTATGTTAATCTTTTGCTGACGTCTAAAAGCGGGGACAAAAAGGGTGACAGCAGGGAGTCGGCTCATGCAAGACGAGATTTTTTGCAAAAGGGATATTATTCCTTTTTACGTGATTATGTCAACTCAAAATTGAATGGCACCGTGCTAGATATCTGCTGCGGTGAGGGATATTATGACGAATATTCCGGCGAGCTTTACGGCTTTGATATCAGCAAGGAAATGGTGCGCCTTGCCGCAACCTCTCACAAAGAGCATAATTATTTTGTGGCAAATCTTGCCCATATTCCTGTTTGCGATAATTCGATTGACACGGCTATGCATCTTTTTGCGCCGTTTAATGAAAAGGAATTTTACCGTGTAATTAAGCCCGGCGGCAGGCTTTTAAGCGTTATTCCCGGCGATAATCATTTGATTGAGCTTAAAAATATTCTTTATGATACACCGTATCTTAATGATGAAAAAGCGCCTGAAACCTCGCTTTTTACTTTGAAATCTAAAAACAAAATTTCAAACACATTTGATATCTCAAGGGATGATTTAAAAACGCTGTTTTCTATGACGCCGTATTTTTACAGAACAAGCGAAAGCGACAAGGCAAAGCTTGACAGGGTGGACAGTATTAGGCTGACGGCTTCATTTGTTGTTTTGGAATATGCGAAAGAGGGATAATTATGGATTTGTTATGCGAAAAATGCTGGTATAATGAATATGACGAGGAAACGGACGAATGTTTTTGCTCGCTTGTGCTTGACGAGGACGAATATGTCCGCTTTTGCGAGGAGCAAAACAAGACGTGCAGGTATTTTAGACCGAGCGGTTCGGAGTATGATATAGTGCGTAAGCAAAATTGATAATATTTTCGTAGAGGCGAACTCGTCGTCGCAAATTACGTATTACTCAAAATCTTTTGGTTTCGTAGGGGCGAACATCGTTCGCCTTTATTTTTTTATGCCTTTTTCTTGACAAATACCCTATATGAGTATATAATCAAGATACCCCGTGAGGGTATAAGGAGTGATTTAATGGAAACTAATGATAATAATAAAGACTGTTGCTGTTGTCACGGTAAAACGAAGCACAGAACAGATGAAGAGCAAAAGGCACTTATAAATCGCCTTAACAGAATTGAGGGTCAAATAAGAGGAATTAAGCGTATGCTTGAGGAAGATGCGTATTGTACTGATATCATTACTCAGGTTGCGGCGGCTAATGCGGCGCTTAATTCATTTAATAAAGAGCTTCTTTCAACGCATATAAAGACTTGCGTTACAGATGATATTAAGGCAGGCAAAACCGAAACGGTCGATGACCTTTTAAAAACTCTTCAAAAATTAATGAAATAGTTTTGAGGTGATTTTTTTGACGCAATATAATGTAACGGGTATGAGTTGTGCCGCTTGCAGTGCAAGGGTTGAAAAGGCGGTTAATGCTGTTGACGGTGTAACAAGTTGTGCCGTGAGCCTGCTTACCAATTCAATGGGTGTTGAGGGAACGGCAAGCAGTGAAGCAATAGTTGCCGCTGTTGAAAAGGCAGGATACGGTGCAAGCGTTAAGGGCAACGACAAAAAGGCTGAGAGTGTATCGAGTGATGAACTTAAGGACACCGAAACGCCAAAAATAAGAAACAGACTTATTTGGTCGGTAATATTTCTTATCCCGCTTATGTATATTTCAATGGGGCATACGATGTGGGGCTGGAAACTGCCGTCATTTATGGAAAATAATCATATCGCAATGGGATTGGCTCAGCTTTTGCTTGCAGTAATTGTTATGGTTATTAACCAAAAATTCTTTATAAACGGCTTTAAAGGTATAATTCATAAAAGCCCTAATATGGATACACTTGTTGCGCTTGGCTCTGCCGCTTCGTTTGGCTACAGTACGGTTATTCTTTTTCTTATGACTTCTGCTCAGCTTGCAGGCAACAGCGAAAAAGTGATGAGCCTTATGCATGAGTTTTATTTTGAATCGGCGGCAATGATATTAACTCTTATTACCGTGGGCAAAATGCTTGAAGCATATTCAAAGGGCAAAACGACGGATGCGCTCAAATCTCTTATGAATTTAGCGCCGAAGAATGCAACTCTTATCAAAGACGGTAAGGAAATTGTTGTTGCGGTGGCTGACGTTAAGATTAATGATATTTTTGTTGTAAAACCTGGCGAGAGTGTTCCTGTTGACGCAGTAATTATTGAGGGAGAAACGGCTGTTGACGAATCTGCACTTACAGGTGAGAGTATTCCTGTTGATAAGCAGGAGGGAGATCAGGTAAGTGCAGCAACACTTAATACATCAGGATATATAAAGTGCAGGGCGACAAGAGTTGGAGAAGATACAACACTTTCCAAGATAATACAGATGGTGAGTGACGCGGCTGCAACAAAAGCACCTATTGCAAAGATTGCTGATAAAGTTTCGGGAGTATTTGTACCTTGTGTAATAGGTGTTGCGCTTGTTGCACTTTGCGTTTGGCTTTTCGCAGGTCAAAGTTTCGGCTATGCGCTTGCACGCAGTATTTCCGTTCTTGTAATAAGCTGTCCGTGTGCTCTCGGACTTGCAACCCCTGTTGCGGTTATGGTCGGCAACGGTAAGGCAGCCAAGTCGGGTATTCTTTTCAAAACTGCGGCTTCGCTTGAGGAAACAGGCAGAGTGCAGATTGTTGCTCTTGATAAAACGGGCACAATCACCAAAGGCGAGCCTAAGGTTACGGATGTTATTGCATTTGTGGGCGAAAACGAATTTTTGTCGCTTGCTTATTCTATAGAAAAAAAGAGCGAGCATCCGCTTGCAAAGGCTGTTTGTGAATATGCCGAGCAAAAAAATGTTAAGTGCTTTGATACAACTTCTTTCAAGGCGCTTGCAGGCAACGGCTTGTCGGCAAATGTTGACGGCAAAACTGTTGTAGGCGGAAGTACGAAATTTATTTCAAGTAAAATTTCAGTTGATGATAATATCAAAAATAAGGCAGAAGAACTTGCTCAAAACGGCAAAACGCCGCTTTTGTTTATGGGGGATAATAAGCTTCTCGGAATAATTGCAGTTGCCGACGTTATTAAAGAGGACAGTCCTAAGGCTATTAAAGAACTTCGAAATATGGGTATTCGTGTTGTTATGCTGACGGGTGATAACGAAAAAACCGCAAAGGCTATCGGTAAGCAGGTCGGTGTTGATACCGTTATCTCCGACGTGCTTCCTGACGGCAAGGAAAGCGTTATTAAAGAACTTATGACCTACGGCAAGGTAGCAATGGTTGGCGACGGAATAAACGACGCACCGGCGCTTACACGTGCCGATGTGGGTATCGCAATCGGTGCAGGTACCGACGTTGCGGTAGATGCGGCAGACGTTGTGCTTATGAACAGTAAGCTTACCGACGTGTCGGGTGCAATCAGGCTAAGCAGAAAAACACTTACCAATATCCACGAAAATCTTTTCTGGGCATTTATTTATAATATTATCGGTATTCCGCTTGCAGCAGGTGTGTGGATTCCGATATTTGGCTGGACTCTTAATCCTATGTTCGGTGCGGCGGCAATGAGCCTTTCAAGCTTTTGTGTTGTTACTAATGCGCTCAGGCTTAATCTCGTAAAAGTTCATTCGCCAAAGCGTGATAAAAAGAAAAAGCCGGTTGATATTAAGCTTAATATCACCGCTCAAAATAAGGAGGAAAAAATTATGACAAAAACTATTAAGATTGAGGGAATGATGTGCCCTCATTGCGAGGCTGCTGTTAAAAAAGCACTTGAGGCAATCGACGGTGTTAAAGAAGCAAGCGCAAGCCACGAAAAATGCGAGGCAGAAGTTATGCTTGATAAGGACGTTGAATTATCCGTTCTTGAAAAAGCTGTTACCGATGCAGGATATAAGGTAATAAAATAAAGAAAAATAAAAGATTAACGGCTGTCACTTTTTGCGTGGCAGCCGTTTTTTTATAGCTTATTTTCTTCCTCATATTCTTTTGAGTATTCAACGTTTTGCGTGTCGGGGATAGGTACTCCCATTTCCGTTTTTCTGTCAGGTTGAACGGTTGGATTTGTTATGGAAGTTAAATATTTATTCGTCAAATCCGTTTCTTTACTTAATTGATATTTTTTCTTGTATTTTTCACCTTTCATAAACTCACCTCTAAGGCTATTGTTTACAAAAGCTCGCTGATTATTAAATTAGAAACAAGCATTCCCTCGCTTGTAAGCGCAATTTTGTTTTCGCTTTCTTTCATAAGCCCCATTTTTACAAAGCGTGAAAAGTCTTTTTTTATAAGCGATTTATCAATTCCGCAATTTAACCTTAAGCCGAGCATAATTCGTTCTTCCTCAATATCAACCGCTCCTTCACTTTTAAGCGACCAATCGGTATCATAATAAAATCTTTTGCCGTGCCAAAGGGAGTGTGCGCTTTTGCCTAAGCCTAAATAATCGTCTAAAATCCAATATTTTGTATTGTGTTTACTTTCAAACGACGGCTTAGAAAAATTGCTTATTTCATATTGATTAAATCCGAGAGCTTCAAGGGATTTTATTGTTTTTAAATACATTTCGCAAACCGTGTCCTCGTCGGGAAGGTTGAGCCTGTCCTTTAGGTCAAAAAATCTTGTGCCTTTTTCAATTTTAAGCATATATGCGCTTATGTGGGTGACGTTCATTTTGTCGATAAATTCAAAAGTTTCATCAAGAGAGGAGAGAGTTTGCTTGGGAGTGCCGAGCATAACGTCAAGGCTTATGTTGCTTATTCCTGCTTTTTTAGCGTCGTTGCAAGCCTTTGCAACTTCCGTTTGCCCTGCGCTTCTTCCAAGTGCAAAGCGTTCTTCGTTTCTTGCGCTTTGCATACCTATGCTTACTCTGTTTATTCCGCATTTTGCATAGGTGTAAAAATCTTTTTCAAGGTTTTTTGACGGGTTACATTCAATCGTTATTTCGGAATTTTTATCTATATCAAAATGATTTTTTGCAGATGTCAAAATTTTGGCGATTAATTCACTTTCTAAAATCGACGGAGTACCGCCGCCGAAATAGACTGTGTCAAATTCGCCCGAATAATTATCCATTTCTTTGATTAATTCGTCGGCATATTTTTCGCTAAGCGCCTTGTCGTATTTTACGCTGTAAAAATCGCAATAAGGGCATTTTGATTTGCAAAAAGGGATATGAATATATAAGCCTGCTTTGTTGTTCATCTAATCACCTAAAAAATATGGGCAAGCACTGCTCGCCCATAAAATATTTTTGTATAAAATTTATTCGTCTGCCTCTGTTGAAAGAAGAACACGGTCGTTGTCAAATTCTTCTCCGCCGGAGGTAACCTTAAATTTTGCAAGAAGGTCAGCGGTAGTAAGATTTTTCTTTTCCTCGCCCGATACGTCATAAATAATTTTGCCCTCGTTCATCATAATAAGACGATTGCCTATATTTATAGCGTCCTTCATATTGTGAGTAATCATAATTGTTGTAAGATTATCCCTTGCAACAATTTTTTCCGTAAGGTCAAGCACCTTTTTAGCTGTCTTAGGGTCAAGTGCTGCCGTGTGTTCATCAAGGAGCAAAATTTTAGGCTTTTTAAGTGTTGCCATAAGAAGCGTAACAGCCTGCCTTTGACCGCCTGAAAGAAGTCCTACTTTAGATGTAAGCCTTGTTTCAAGTCCTAAATCAAGGCTTTTAAGAACTTCAACATATTCTTCTTTTTCTTTTTTTGTAACGCCGAATGCCAAGCCTCTGTGCTTGCCTCTTCTCTTTGCAAGAGCAAGATTTTCAAGAATTTGCATATCGGCGGCTGTACCGTTCATAGGGTCTTGGAAAACTCTGCCGATATATTTGGCTCTTTTATGCTCAGGAAGCTTTGTAACGTCAATGCCGTCAACCGTAATGGTTCCGCAATCAACGGGGTAAACACCTGCAATCATATTAA
>OIXL01001131.1_pt1 | contig 11028 bp, 8 predicted proteins | sample 1587761 | NCBI WGS metagenome assembly OIXL01 (sample SAMN03283246) | human gut metagenome | biome: human-associated habitat; material: feces | host: Homo sapiens | place: Peru | collected 2012 | reverse complement strand
GATAAAGATACCATAAATAATCAAATTTATAGCAACGGCAATGATTTCTTTACGCGCCTGAAAGAGGTGTTTGGTTTCAACGGTAACAAATGGAACTATAACTTAAACAAAACCTACAACTATGACTATACCGGCGGATATAGGTTATATAGCAATAACGGAAATATTGAAAACAGAGAATATTACAAAACCGCAGAAAATTTCAAGAACGAAAACTTGAAACCGTTTATTGAGCAATTAAAAGGAAATAGCGGTGAAACCTATACCGACTTAAAAAGCCTTTTCAAAGACATAATTAACGACGAAAAGGACAGTAATAGCGGGAAATTATATAACTCTGACTATATCTTAAAAGGCGACGGCTACTTGCCCGGTATGGGAACGGGAGACGGCGAGCATTACAGGCTTCATCCCGTAGAATTCAGCAAAACTTCCAACATTTATATCTATAACTGGAATTATGCGTCGCTTATTGAAAATACGGAAAAGAAAGACGGCTCGGAAGAAAAAGTAAAGATACAGCGCCAACTTAACAGCACTTCACTGGTAGAGGAGTCGCGCGTGGACAATACACTCGATAATACCTCGGTCAGCACGGTAAACGACGTAACTTACAAAGCCGCGCTCACTGTAAAATATCAGACTCTCAACGTAAACGAGATTTACGTAGGCAGCGGCAATATCGAGGCTGTCGGTATCGACGCGTTCGGTTACGAAGGTGATGCCGAAGTGAGAGCGAAAAAAATCGACACCCTTGGCGATATGATTTCAAGCGAATATCAGGAGCAGAGTCTTCTTGATATCATTATGAAAATTTATGGTTTGAACAAGGAACAGGCGCTTGAAAAACTGAAAAAAGATTATTGGAAAGTTGACGATAATTTTAATGCAGTTGCCGACTTGTCGATAAGCGTAAAAGATTATGAATATAAGGACAAGTTTTTTGGGGACGTTAAGCACGAAGGCATAATTTTAAGTTATACGGTGAATTATACCACAACGGTGGATTATGAATGCACAGATGTCAAGGAATGGAATTGGGGAGATTGGACAAGAAAAGCAACATGGACTAAAAAAGCGGCTATGCCCGAATACGGATATCAGGAAGGCGATAACGGCAACGTTCACATAAAATTTACCTATGAGATAGAGTACTTTATGTACGACGGGAAGTTCTATGACGGAAAAGGAGATAAGGTCAAGGACGAAAAGATAAAAGAAGTTTTCGGATGGGATGATGCCACGCTTGGAAGATTCAAAAACAATGCTGCCAAATTTAGCGACGGACTGTTTTTAGACCTTAACAAAGTCGCATTTGAAAGTAGTATTAAAACAATCGTTAAAAATTACGTATTACAAGACACAAGTGTTTTTCCGACCACATATGAGACAAAGCATGCCTTAGGTCAGCAGCCCAACGAAGGTGACCAGCAACAAAAAGAGAGCGAAAAAAAGACATATGGCACGTATAGAGTGAAACCAACGACTTCGGAATGTGATACCGTTGAAACCGTTTTGAAATATGACAGCGTAAAAGACACGCTCAAAGATTTTGTCAAAGACGTCAAACAGCTGGCACTTTTAAGCAATAGCGACAAGAATAGTTTCAAGGCAATCACGAGCAAAGAAGACGTTGATAATATGATTTTTGCCGACAAGACAACCAAAGTCGGCGAAAGCGCATTCTTATCCGTGCGCGCGTTCAGCGACGAAGACCACGGGATGTATCTGCGCTCATCCAACGCGCGGTATGCAAACGCGGACAAAAATTCAAGCGTTTCAGCGGTTTTCAGGGAAATTATCGACGAAGGGTTTGCAAAAATCGCGATACTTAAAACAACCAAACTGACCGCAGAGTTTATACGTAAACAAATCGATGATGGAAAAATCACTGTCAACGAATACAACCAGGTAAGCGAAGTACAGGACGACGCGTCGCTAAACCCGTTAAGGGAGCTTAAACAGGATCACGCCATATTGCGTGAACTGCACGAAGGAAGTACTACTTATACTATCGATCAGCTGAATGAATGGCAGCAAAACGGCGACATAAGAGGAACCACAAACTTTTATAACATAGACTCGCTTGCATACATCAAAGGCAAGGGGAACGATTCCATCAGTAACGTATGGACGTACGTCAGACACAGGCTTACGTTCCTCGGTTCAAAGGAAAAGTTTTATGCGATTTACAACAGCGGTAGCGTCGACAAGAACGTGCGTGTTTTACGGTTCACAAATGGAGGCAAAAACGTCACACCGTTGACTTGTGACAACACCTTTGGTCTGGATCCGCTGTATTGTACTTATGACGAAAACGGAAATCCCGTTGGCGGAAATCAAGGCGGTGTATTTACCAACCTTTCGCTGACCGGAATACGTACGCAGGTTGACTATACCATATCCGAAGACACGTATTTCAACTTCGGCGGGGAAGGCACAGGCGGTATAAATACCAAGTTGCAAGATCCCGTCGTCTTCGGCGCGAGCAAAGATAGCGGCATAATCGACTCGATTAACCAACTGAACAATACAAAACGTATGAATATTACAATCGACGCAACCGAAAAAGACGTTTACGTTTATATCAACGCGCCTTCGAAATATACCAAGGTCGAAAGCGGGAAAGGTTCATACGTGAAAAACGGCGACGAGTACACGCTTGTCGGCGAAGGCAAGGGCGATTACGAACTTCAAGCGGGCATTGAGTTCAGAAAATGCAGCTGGCGCGTTAAGGGCACACACAACGCCTATATTATGCTTGTCGGCGACACTTCAATCAATGCAAACGCATATAAGCTCAGCGTCAACACGAGCGGCGGCGTTTTCGATAACTCGGCGGACAGAAGTGACTCGATGCTCGGCACGCATTTCTACTCGGGCTTCTACACCACCTATTCGGGTTCTTATTCGTTGAACGAAGATGACGAAAGCAGCCTTAAACTTGCGGCGAAAGAAGTCAGCACCGTTGAAAGCGGCAATCTGTGCATTATCGGGACGATGGGCAACCAACTGCTTCTTGGACGTGGCGGTTATATCAACGGGTTTGTGTATCTTCCCAACGGTAAATACGTCAACAACTCCACGGGCTTTTTGGGAATTCTGCCCAACGCATATTCAAACAACAACCAGGCAACAATTGTCGCAAAAGATATTTCGGTCAAAGGCAGTAATATCGGAAACCTGGTCTTCCAGGCGTTTGACGTATCGTCAAGCGCGGGCGGCGCTGGCAGCGATATCGATATCGACTATATCGAATCAAACGAAAAGATAACTTATACCAAATGGAATTTCGGCGGGTACTATTACGGCTAAGATGAAAAAGGTTTTGAAACGATTAAAACTGAATAAAAAAGGCTTTACCTTTGCTGAATGTATCGTTGCAATAGCGTTGTTTGCGATCGTCGGCACGCTGGCGTTCACCATGTTCAACACGGCGACGCGCTATATGTCCAAGGCGAAAAAGGAAGAAGCCAAAAGGTCGCAGGCGCAGGAGCAGGCTCTTTTGAACACGTTTATGTACAACGACAAATACATCGTGTATCCGCACAGTATTTTGCAGGTATCGTACATCAGCACGTCGAAGGGCAACGTGGCGCAGTACGCGGCGGTGCTTAATTACGACACCGATTACGGCGCGGTACCGTTTGCGATTTCAATCGAACCCACCAAAGTGCAGACGACGAACACTCCTTGGAGCTATGCTTTCACAAGGTATCAGGTGACGTCGGACAAGGGTACGAAACGCTGGATTTTCATTTTCAACGACGATACCGTGTCTTACGACCTTAAAGACACGCAACAACTTGAAAACTACTCGCTAACCAAAGAATGGGTAACAACCAACTATAAGAACTGACATGAGAAAACTCGCAAAAATCTTAAAAAATAAAAAAGGCTTCACCTTGGTCGAAGCGATCGCGGTCGTCGCCATTATGGGTATTCTCGCAACGGTTATCGGCGGGCTTGTCACGGCAGGCACGACGGCTTATATGCGCCAGAAAGAAAACGCCGCCGCAAAAGACCTTGGCACAATCGTCCAGAACGAGATCAAGCGGGCGGCAAGGTTGACGGTTGAAGTATATTTACAGGACGGCGAACTTCCGAGAGATAGCAACATAATCGGGGTTGACAATAATCAGACCACGTATACAATGAAAAACGCGCCGACGGGCGAGTACAAGATGTTCTCGTCGTCCGATGACGGCAGGCTTGTGTATTCGACGGGCAACGAAGAACCCAAGGAATACTTCACTGATCCTAATCGGGAGGCGGAACGACGCGCGTTTTACGGCAGTTTCACAATCAAGGTTTACTTCCGGGCGATTGTCAACATGTTTAATGAGATTACGTCCGTCAAGGTGTTCTGCGACGTCTATAACGCCAAAGGGCAAAAAAAATTCGACTCCCCGGGGCTTGAAATCGACTTTATCGAGGCGGATTACAGCCAATCGGAAACCAAACGTTTCAAAGGTATTTTCAGTTTCGAGCAGGGCAATATCGGGGCAATCACGGGCAGTTCAGACGCCTGGCAGTACAACAATATGCTGCTGGTTGAAAATTACAAGCCGGAAAACGAGAAAGGGTTCAAGAATTTTTATTTCCGAACCGTGACAGGCGGTTGATAAAATGGAACTTGGCCATCTGTTATTCACGATATTTTCCGCATTTTTCGGGCTTGCGGTCGGCAGTTTTCTGAACGTTTGCATTTACCGCATTCCCAAAGGCACGTTTTTCACCGAAAAACACAGTTATTGTCCGAAGTGCGGGCAGCCGCTGAAATGGTACGATATGGTGCCGGTTTTCAGCTGGATTTTTCTTGGTGGAAAGTGCAGGAATTGCAAGGAAAAAATCTCCGTAAGGTACCCGATTGTGGAGTCGCTCAACGCCGTATTGTGGACGTTGTCGGCATATTTTATCGGGCTTAACGCCAACGCGTTCATATACGACGCGCTGTTTTCGGCGCTCATCGTGATGACGTTCATAGATATCGACACGAAAGAGATCCCGAACGGCATCGTCGTGTTCATCATAATTTTGTCGATCCCGCTGTTTTTCACGGCGAAGGACGTCGTGTGGTGGCACAGGCTTGTGGGCGCGGTGGTTATCAGCGTGCCGCTTTACGTGATTGCGCTCGTGACGGGCGGCATCGGCGGCGGCGACATAAAGCTTTATTTTGCGCTGGGGCTTGTGTTGGGGCTTTACCCGACGCTTGTGTCGGCGTTTATCGCGATAGTGTCGGCGGGGCTTATCGGCGGCGTACTTTTGCTGACGAAAAAGGTCAGAAAGGGGTACGAGCTTCCGCTTGGTCCGTTTATCGCGCTTGGTGCGGTGGTCACGGTTTTTGCGGGCACGCCCATAATCGACGGCATAAAAAACTTATTCGGAATATAATATTTATATATCATAAGGAGAAGAGATGCAAAGAGGAGCAAGTTTAGGCGACATCCTGATAGAGAAAGGCTTTATCAAGCAGGCGCAACTGGATGACGCAAAACGTTGGCAAAAAACCCATCCCAACGAAAAAATCAGCGCGATATTGTTGTCGCGCGGCATTATCACCGAGGACGCGATGCTCTCTGCAATGGCGGAGCGTTTCAACACGACCTATATAAATACGGAACTTGTCGTCCGTCGTCCCGAAATTCTGAAAAACGTACCGGAGCAAATCGTCAAAAAGCACTGCATAATGCCGCTTGACGTGAAGGCGGGGCAGATCATCATTGCCACGCACGATCCGCACGACATCGGCGCGTTCGAGGACGTAAAGATGGTCACGCGTATGGACGTCGGTTTTGTCCTTGCGCCGCAGCGTATCATCGAAAGCGCGATTGAAAAGTACTACACCAACGCCGGCAACTTCTTCGTGTCGGACGAAGCGACGCAAAAGGTTGTTCAACAGACTTCGGCGGCAACCCAGCAAAAGTTGTCCGAAATCGAAAGCCGCGTTGACAACACGCCTGTCGTCAAACTTATCAACAGCCTTATCACGCAGGCGTACATGCGCCGCGCGTCGGATATTCATATTGAGCCGTTTGAGGAGCAAATCCTTGTCCGCATGCGTATCGACGGCGAACTTGTCGAATGTATGCGCTTGGACATTTCCACGCTTAACAGTATCGTTTCGCGTTGTAAAATCCTTGCGGGCATCAACATTGCTGAAAAGCGAATCCCGCAGGACGGTCGTATCGACTTCAACAACGGCGACATCAACATCGACCTTCGTGTCAACACGCTGCCCACGATTTACGGTGAAAAGGTCAACATGCGTCTTCTTGCAACCGAGGACGCCGCGCTCATCACGCTTCCCGACCTTGGCATGCCCGACAAACTGTTTGAACAGTTCTCACGCATCATCAAAGCGCCGAACGGGATCATTCTTGTCACGGGGCCTACGGGTTCAGGTAAGTCGACGACGTTGTACGCCGTCCTTAGCGAACTCAACAAACCGAACGTCAATATAACGACGGTCGAAGACCCTGTCGAAAAGCAAATCTTCGGCGTCAATCAGGTGCAAACCAATGCAAAGGCGGGCTTAACGTTCGCAAGCGGACTTCGCGCAATCCTGCGTCAGGACCCGGACATCGTCATGATCGGTGAAATTCGTGATACGGAAACCGCCGAAATCGCAATTCGCGCCGCTATCACGGGCCACTTGGTTTTGTCCACGCTGCACACCAACGACGCCGCGTCAAGTATCGTCCGTCTTATCGACATGGGCGTTGCGTCATACATGGTCGCGTCGTCCGTGAACTGCGTTGTCGCGCAAAGGCTTGTCAAAAAGCTTTGCCCGGAATGCAAGAGAAAACGCGAAATCAAGGCGGAAGAAGCCGCACTTTTGAAAGATCCGTCAATCACTCATATTTATGAGCCTGTCGGCTGTCCCCGCTGCGGCAACACCGGCTACAAGGGACGTACCGCAATTTACGAAATTATCGAAATCGACAGCGACCTTCGCCGCATGATATCCGAGGGCAGGACAACCGAGGAAATCCGCGACTTCGCCAAAGAGCACGGCGCAACGTTTTTGGAAGACAGCATCCGCACGCTCATCGGCAACGGCACGACGTCCATGTCCGAGTTTTACCGCCTTATTTACAGCATTTAATAAACGGGAACAAACCAAAACAAAAACTCTGCAAGTTCTTGCAGAGTTTTTTAATAAAAAAAGCGAGGCGTTTGCCTCGCTTAATGTTTTGTTGTTAAAAAGTGATTCTATTAGGCATATGCTTTTTCTGTAACTACACCGGTGTCGGTAACAATCCAACCGCCAACTTTACTTCCTTGTTTTTGTTTATATAATATTTCAATAGTTGCAGGTGCTGCATCAGTTGCCGCTGTGAATTTCACTGCAAATTCACCCTTGTTTGCGGGAGCGTCTGCAATTGCAGAGTTGTTCATTGTAAATTTTACCGAACCATATTGACCTTTAATATCCGATCTAATGTTGGCTTCTGTAAGTACGCCATTTACATAAATATCTGACGAAGGATCCATTATTTCGCCAGCAATGAAATCTGCAATACCTTTTGCTTGGTTATGGTTGTTTTTGTCTGTTTGTTTGTTCAACTGCGAAACCGTAACACCGGCGACCGTGCCTGCAAGGACTGCCATGATTGCGATTACGACGATAAGTTCAACGAGCGTGAAGCCCTTTTTGTTTTTTCTAAGTTTTAACATTTATGTTAATCCTCCACTATAATTATTTCAATGTTTGGGTATCGGACACGCGTCGCACACTGCACTTTTGAAATCACATTATTGCAAACAATAATGCTCACTCTTTTGCTTGTGTGCTCCTTTTCCCCAAAAGTACAAAGTATCTTTTGGGGGCCCCGGATTTTAGCGCGCTGTCATTGAACAAAGCAATGCTGCGACAAATCCTTATTTTGTGAGAAATAGTAGAATGATAATGAAAAAAATAATATATTGACACTGTACGCGCGAAGTAGTATAATTATATAAGTATGAAAAGGCGTGTTTTCAAAAATAAAAAAGGCTTTACGCTGGTGGAACTTATCGTGACCATTGCCATTATGGCGATTCTTGCCGCGGCGGTTACGCCTGCCGTTTACGTCACGACAAAACGCCGTCAGAAGAGCGCTGCCGAAACCGACACGCAGACTATGTACAGGAACTCGATCGCGGCGGTTACGTACCTTTCGGGGCAGCATATTTATCCCAACAAGCCGGATCCGCGCAAAGAAGACGTGGACAACGGCACGAACGGGTGGTACGTCACGTATTCCGCAATGGTGTGCAAGCGCATTTATCAGACCGTAATCGGGCTGGACATTCCCGTCAAATACTACGATCCCGATGCGTCGGGGACGGAAAAGGTCCTTGTGCCGGACGGCTGCAACGCGGTGGAACGCAGTTCCTTTGTCAGCGCGGACAACAAAAATCCTTATATCGTCATTCAGGTTGTGGGCGTCACGGCGGCGGAGAACAGCGACGAAATCGTATATTATCTCATCGTCAGTTACCACAACGACAAGAATAAGTTCGCGGCTTGGGACGGCGGAAAAGAGGTTCCAACGGCGACGCTTGACTACGTCACGAAAGATCCGACGACAAATCCGCAACTTAACCGCGCCTATCAGACCAACAAGGGTACTCCCATTCGCTATACGTTCAGAATAAGAACAAAGTAATGCTATTATGAAATATATCTTGCAGTTTTTTTACCTGGTTTTACAGTTCACCTGGGGCGCGATTCAAAACGCATTGGGGTTTTTGCTTTTCCTGAAAAATATCAGGTGCGAGCACGCCTATTACCACGGCGCAATCCTGACCTTCCACGAGGGCGATTGGGGCGGCGTGTCGTTGGGCGCGTTTATCTTCATCAACGGCAAGCGCGGCGATGAGTACAAAAAAACCGTGTCCGTGCATGAGTACGGCCATACCATTCAGTCGCTGATTCTGGGGCCGCTGTATCTGTTTGTCGTCGGGATTCCGTCGTTCGTATGGTGCAACAACAAGAAGTGCATTGCTATAAGACAGGAACAAAATAAATCCTATTACGACCTGTATTGCGAAAGCTGGGCGAACAGGCTCGGCGAGGCGGTCACGCACGAGGAGGCCCCGCACAAGTGAAAGAAAAGTTCAACGGGGTGCTGTTGCATATAGGAAGTCTGCCGTCTGAATACGGCGTCGGCGCGCTGTCCGAGGGCGCGTTTTCTTTTGTCGATTTTTTGGCGGACGCGAAGGTCGATTTCTGGCAAACGCTGCCGTTATCGCCAACGTCTTTCGGCGACAGCCCGTATCAGTCGCCGTCGGCATTTGCGGGGAATCCGTACTTTATTGATATAAATACGCTTGTTAAACGCGGGCTTTTGACAGAAAACGAGGCAAAACGCGCCAAAACAAAATCACTTGACTACGCCGAAATTTTTAACTCGCGATACGACGTGCTGCGCTGCGCGTTCAAAAGATTTCAAAAAGATTCCGATTATTCAAAGTTTCTTGAAAATAACGAATATTGGCTGGACGACTTCGCGCTGTTTATGGCGCTCAAAGTCAAAAACGGGTTTTCGTCGTTCGATACGTGGGAAAAGGACGAAAGACGGCGCGATACGCTGTCCGAAGAGAAAATCGCCGCGCTTCAAAACGAGTGCGATTTCTGGCGGTTTTTACAGTTCGAGTTCTATCGCGAATTGACCGCGCTTAAAGACTACGCAAAATCCAAAAACGTCGCGCTTATCGGCGATATTCCCATCTACGTCGCGTACGACAGCGCGGACGTCTGGGCGCACCCCGAAATTTTCAGGCTTGACAAAAATATGCGCCCGAAAGAGGTCGCCGGCGTGCCGCCCGATTACTTCTCCGCCGACGGACAACTGTGGGGCAATCCGCTGTACGACTGGAAAAAACAGCAGGCGGACGGCTTTTTGTGGTGGCATCACCGCTTGTTGCATCAGCTGCAATTTTTCGACAAAATCCGCATCGACCACTTCCGCGCGTTTGAAAGCTACTACGCCGTGCCGTATGGTGCAACGACCGCAAAAATCGGAAGGTGGGTGAAGGGCGTCGGCACGAAAATCTTCGACGGGCTTGACCTCGACGGCAGAATCATCGCCGAGGACCTCGGAATTATCACCGACAAGGTGCGCCGCCTTGTGAAACGTACCGGCTTTCCCGGAATGAAAGTCTTTCAGTTCGCTTTCGACGGCAAGAGCGATAACGAGCATCTGCCGGAAAACGTAAGGTATAACACCGTCTATTACACCGGCACGCACGACAACGATACGCTGAAAGGTTGGTACGACGCGCAGGGCGACGGCACAAAAGAGTACGTCAAAAAAACCCTTGGCGCAACCGACGAGAACGTCTTTGATAAAGCTTTCAAAAGGGTAATGCGCTCCCGCGCGAAATTCGTCATCGTGCCTATGCAGGACTATCTGTTGCAGGGCTCGGAGGCGAGAATGAATACCCCGGGGACGAACGACGGGAATTGGAAATACGTCCTGCCGAAAAATTACGCAAAGGTGAAAAACCGCATAAGAAAGTACGTCAGGAACAGATGTTCAAATAGCCGAGCAAAGAATAAATAAGGGAAACAACGTTAAAATCCTGTGCCTTTTTCGGTGACGACGTTTTCACCGCTCAGGTAAATTTTGTAATATACTTCACGATATTCTTGCGACTTTCCCTTGTAATAAAGATAAATCGCGTTTTGCTTAAAATCGGCGGAAAAAGTCCCCTTTTTTTCGGGAATGCCGTACGAATCAGCCCATTTTAAGGACGAAAACCTGTTTTTCAAGGTATTGTAAGCGGCTTCCGAGTACGCATCCGTCCATATTGCGTCGATACTACCATACAACAATAGATCTGTCACGTCGATTTCGATCCCCGTAAGTTCGGTGAAGAACGCAGGGCGTTCAACGACTTCCTGCGCCCAAGAAACGATTTGTGCAGAAATTTGCTTTCCGTTGTATATGTAGTTGACTTCGTCGGTTTCGTCACGGCAAGTTCCAGATGCTCTTTCATGACAACACCTTCCTGCGCCTGCAATACAGCACCCATAAC
>OIXL01001130.1_pt1 | contig 11033 bp, 9 predicted proteins | sample 1587761 | NCBI WGS metagenome assembly OIXL01 (sample SAMN03283246) | human gut metagenome | biome: human-associated habitat; material: feces | host: Homo sapiens | place: Peru | collected 2012 | reverse complement strand
ATTATACCCAGGGCGATGCCCTGGGCTAGGAGCTTTTGGGCCTTCAGCCCGTTCTTGAACCACATGCGAAAGTTCAGCTTTTTATTTAATCTTGGATAATTAATAGTTTGCTTATTAAGCTTAACTAGCATTTTATTGTTCATCACTATCATATTTCTTTATTTATTTATTGTTTTTGTACATATCATCAAGTTTTTTAACCCACATCAAAGTGATGGTATCTTTTGGAGGGATATTGTAGATTTCAACCAAGACATTTCTTAGGTCTTTGTAAGTGGTATCGTTAGGGTGGTATTCATTCATAAGTAAGCCATAGAAAATGTCTTCTTTTTTCAAATGCCCGCCAGATAATTCTTTAAGTAATTCATAATCTTTTATGCTCTTCTCTTTAATAATTGCAGATTTTATCTTGTTTATATTCCATTGAGGGACGACTGGTTGCTTTACTCCCAAATTCCATTCAAACTTAGGGCGTGCTTGAAAAATTCCCCCCAAGAACAAACCTATAATGATGCCTAAGGCAATATTATGCATATTTCTTATTTTGTCCATTTTATCTTATAAATTTCGTTTATCTTATTCTCATAGAATTTTGCTTTTCTCTGATTTCTTTCGAATAATATTCCTTTTTCGTAATATTCCTTTAATTGAAAACAAGAACTTGAACTTCCGTTTTTTGCCCCATACAATAAGTAATATCTCATCATTTCAGACAATAATAAAGTGTTGTTCTTTTTAAAATCTTTAATAGCGCCGAAAATATTATAAGAAGCTTCGGGATAAGAATATTTGTCTGCCATAATTAATGCATAATATAAGAGTTCTTTAGAACCATTATGAATACTTCCATAATGATATAAGAGTTCCGTATATGAATTCTCGTTTCCATATAGAAGAATAGAGTCTGCGGTAAGTTTAAATTCTACAGAATCCAATATGAATACATCTCTGCTATTGTTAACAATGTATTGCTCATCCGTTTTTGTTGTACTATTTTTAAGCAAAGAAGCATTAAAAAATGAAAGAGTAAATCCCAATAAAATACCTAATACAAGTTTTATTTTTTCCATACATTTATATGATTAGATAGTTTCTTTATTAAATTAAATTCTAGGGTATATAGAGCCAGGGTGGTCATGTGTCCCATATGTCAATGATTTAATTTCTCTACCAGTTTTAACAGCATCGGCAGATTGCATGACTGGCATCTGAGGCAATGCGTTGGTCATTGCCGTTAGCGTATATAGGACAGAGTGCTTGTTTCCCTCAGCATCATATACGTAACTAGCTTTCCTTCCATCATTATATAATATTTTCTGTGGCAAGTTGTTGATGTCGTATGATATCGAGCTAATCCCCTTGTTCTTGTCCATCACCATGTTGCCATAGCTGAGGTTGGCACGATGATTATCATCTGCTCCAAATGTTGGAGCGGAGAGGATGATGCTGAGTGCTATAAACAATATCTTTTTCATGACTTCACTATATATACTTTTAAACTGTTGCCAAGTATGGAGCATTCTAAGTTCCAAACCAAATTGCGAATAACGCAATTTACATGGCTTGTCGATTTTAGAACCTTTTCAAACTCATTTTTCTCTTCTTGTGAGAATTCATTCCATTGTATTATGTTTAAGCTATCAACTAAAGCATCAAATGGGGAGTTGTATTCTTTCTCCACTTGGAAATCCCAATTCTTATAAAAAACAAATATTTTAAATAAAAATGAAGATTCGCAATTTTGCTCACGTTTAACGATATACAGTTCTATATGGATGCCATTTACTAGATATGATTCATGATAAAAATTCGTCATATAACTTCTGGCATTCATAACATATTGTTTAAATTCGTGCAAATCAAATTTTATATCTTCGATAAGCTTCGTCTTGGATTTAATACCAATATAAGGATAAGAAAGATGTTTTGCCCAACAGAGTAGAAGATTGTACTTGTTTTTACAAGATTTTAGTCCCACTCTTATATCTTGCTGCTCTCCAAATTCGGTTATAATTATATACTTTTCCATTGTTTAATGTCCTTTAGGGGTTCTAATATGATTTTCAATGAGCCCATATTTGTTGTCATCTTGCAAGCCATGCCAACAAAAACAAGCATCGGATTTTTACTTTACCAATCATAGGTTTGTTGTTTGTTGTTATACTATGTGTAGCCAATACGATACTATCGTAATTTTGGCTTAGTATTTCGCTTGCAAATATAATAAAAAACCGTAATGTATTTGCAGAACTCCTTATTAATTAAGAATAATTTAACTTGTTTTTTAGAAAATGGCTTTCATTCGTAAGCGTTTCCGCATTTTTCCGCATAAAAGTTTGGAAAGTACGCAAAATAGTGTTATTTTTGCACAAAAAACAAATAAATATAAAAGATCATGAGAAAAAACGTATTACTGATTGGAGCCATGCTGATGGCTTCCATGTCTATGATGGCGCAGACCAAGGGGGGCGGCATCAGTCAGTCTGCTCTTCAGCAGATGGAGAAGAACCATGCATGTGCTGCACACAAGGCTCTCTTTAATGCTGTTGCTAACAACAATATCGATGACCTGGTAAAGAATCATGCCAATGAGGCTCCTGTTGATACCCATTTCAGCATCGAGACTCCTTCTCAGAGCATTCATAATCAGAAGAGTTCGGGCCGTTGCTGGATGTTTAGCGGCTTCAATGTGCTCCGTTCCAACTTTGCTGTCAACGACAAGCAGGGTAGAGTGGTGGAGTATTCTCAGGATTATCTCTTCTTCTACGACCAGTTGGAGAAGGCTAACCTCATGCTTCAGGGTGTCATCGACCTCGGTAAGAAGAGCATCGAGGATCCTCAGGTGCAGTTCTTCTTCAAGAACCCTCTCAATGACGGTGGTACTTTCTGTGGCGTTGCCGACCTGGCTAGCAAATATGGTCTTGTGCCTATGAGTGCTCAGCCTGAGACTTTCTCCAGCAACAATACTTCCAAGATGAGCCGCCTTATCAGCAGCAAGCTCCGTGAGTATGGTCTGGAACTCCGCAAGATGGTAGCTCAGGGAAAGAAACCTGCTGCTATCCAGGCTCGTAAGACCGAAATGCTGGCTCAGGTTTATCGCATGCTCAGCCTTACTTTGGGCGAACCAGTGAAGGAATTCACTTATGCTTTCCGTGATAAGGATGGCAAGCAGATTGGTGAGGCTAAGAAGTATACTCCTAAGAGTTTCTATGAGGAGACGGTTGGTAAGGATCTCAACGGCACCTTCATCATGGTGATGAACGACCCACGCCGTCCTTATCACAAGACATACGAGGTAGAATACGACCGTCATACCTATGATGGTCATAACTGGAAGTACCTGAACCTGCCTATGGAGGAGATTGCGCAGCTCGCTATCGCTTCCCTGAAGGATGGTCATAAGATGTATTCAAGCTATGATGTGGGCAAGCAGCTCGACAGAAAGCGTGGCTATCTGGCTCTCGACAACTTCGACTATGGCAGCCTCTTCAATACAACATTCCCAATGAATAAGGCTGACCGCATCGCTACTTTCGATAGCGGTTCTACTCATGCCATGACTCTGACTGCCGTTGATCTGGATGCAGCAGGCAAGCCTGTGAAGTGGAAGGTGGAGAACAGCTGGGGTGCTGACAATGGTTTTGGTGGTTGCTTCATCATGACCAACGATTGGTTCAACGAGTACATGTTCCGCCTGGTAGTAAACAAGAAGTATGCCTCTGAGCAGCTTCTGAAGGAATTCGACCAGAAGCCAACCATGTTGACTCCAGACGATCCTTTGTTCCAGTTGGAAGACTAATACCTATTTATATTATGTTAGAGAAAAATAAGCGTGAGCGCATCATCGCGCTCGTCAACAAGGAAGTTGTGCCTGCCATCGGATGTACCGAACCGATGGCTGTGGCGCTCTGTACAGCTAAGGCTGCTACTACTTTGGGCAAACGCCCTGATCGCATCGAAGTGCTCTTGAGTCCAAACATGCTCAAGAATGCGATGGGTGTGGGTATTCCCGGTACCGGTATGATTGGCTTGCCTATCGCCGTATCACTCGGTGCCCTTATCGGAAAGCCGGAGTATGAACTTGAAGTTCTCAAGGACTTGACTCCTGACAGTCTGGAGCAAGGTAAGCAGTATATCAAGAATGCTGAAATCAACATCAAGTTGAAGCAGGGCGATGTAGATAAACTATATATAGAGGTGAGCTGCTATGCCGGTGATGCTCAGGCTACAGCTATCATTTCCGGTTCGCATACCAACTTTGTTTATGCTGAGCGCAATGGCGAGGTGGTATTCGATAAGCGTGGTGGTGCTGCCGGTGATGAGGCTGATGATGACATCCAACTCAATTTCCCTATGGTTTACGAGTTTGCAACAACAGCTCCGCTTGATGAAATCTCTTTCATCCTCAAGACCAAGGAATATAATATGAAGGCTGCCGAACTGAGTATCAAGGGCAACTATGGACATTGTCTCGGTAAGACAATGGATCGCCCTTTGAGTCATGGTATCTTCGGTAATAACATATTCTCTCACATCATCTCCCGTACCGCTTCTGCTTGCGATGCCCGTATGGGTGGAGCCATGATTCCGGTGATGAGTAATAGTGGTAGCGGCAATCAGGGAATCTGTGCTACCAACCCTGTTGTGGTATATGCTCTGGAGAATGAGAATACTGAGGAAGAAATGATCCGTGCCTTGATGCTCAGTCACTTGACGGCTATTTACATCAAGCAGAGTTTGGGCAAGCTTTCTGCTCTTTGCGGTTGCGTGGTAGCCAGTACGGGCAGCAGTTGCGGTATCACCTATCTGATGGGTGGTGATTATACCCGCATCTGCAATTCTGTCAAGAATATGGTGGCAAACCTTACAGGTATGATCTGCGATGGTGCCAAACCTAGCTGTGCCTTGAAGATTTCTTCGGGAGTCAGTACCGCCCTGCTTTCCGCTCTTCTTTCGATGGAAGGTAAGTGCGTGACATCAGCAGAGGGCATCGTAGATGATGATGTGGATAAATGTATTCACAATCTTACAAGTATCGGTGCCGATGCGATGAGAGCAACCGACGATATGGTGCTTGATATCATGACACATAAATAATGAAGAGTGTCTTTTTTACATTCTTTATCAAAAGGCTCGCAAGATACACCTCTTGCGAGCCTTTTTTGATTGTTTTTTGGGCTATTTTACTTAAAAAGATTTAAAAAACTAACATTTGTTGCCTTAAAATCTTAACCGTATTAAAAAATAACGTATCTTTGCATCAGCTAACTGAAATATAAAAATATAACGTAATAAATAAGAAACCAAATAACAAATTTTTAAACTCTATCTTATGATTAGACAACTATTCACAGTAAGTACTATGATTATGGCTCTTGGAATGGCTCCAGCCCAGGCTTATGGGGGAACTCGTATCCAGGAAACTAATCAGTCCAAAGATGGACAATGCACTGGTACCATTATCGACCCTACAGGAGAGCCTGTAATTGGTGCTACAGTCACAGTTAAGGGAAAGCAAGGTGGAACCATCACCGATTTCGATGGTAAGTTTGTTCTTTCTGATGTAAATCGTGGTGCAACTATCTGTATCAGCTACATTGGCTTCGAACCAGTGGAGATGGTATGGAAGGGCGGTGAAATCAATTTGACCATGAAGGAAGACAGCAAGACCCTGAACGAGGTCGTTGTTGTCGGTTACGGTACACAGAAGAAGGTTAACGTGACAGGTGCTGTCAGTATGGTAAACAAGGACGTTTTGGAAAACCGTCCTGTTACTAGTGTAACTCAGGCGTTGCAGGGTGAGGTTCCTGGTTTGAACCTTTCTGTCAGCAACTCTGGTGGTTCGCTTGATGGTACCATGAACATCAATATCCGTGGTACAGGTACCCTTAATAGCGGATCTAACTCTTCTCCTCTTGTTTTGGTGGATGGTGTTGAAGGCGATTTGACCAACATTAATCCTAACGACGTTGAGAGCATCTCTGTATTGAAGGATGCTGCTTCATCTTCTATTTACGGTTCTCGTGCTGCATTCGGTGTGATCCTCGTTACAACCAAGAATGGTAACAAGGGTAAGGTAAATGTAAGCTATAGCGGTAACGTGAGATTCAATCATGGTATCGGTATCCCTGAGATGGCAAACTCTGTTGAGTATGCTAAGATGATGAATGCTGCCCAGATCAATGGTGGTGGACAGGCTCACTTCTCTGATGCTCAGATTCAGAAGATGCAGGATTACATGGATGGCAAGCTTCAGTATCCTACAGAGAGAAACCCTAACAGTAATACTTGGAACTGCTGGGATGCTTCTTATGCTAACACCAACTGGTTTGACGTATATTACAAGGATTGGGCTACTTCTCAGGAGCACAACCTCAGCCTTAATGGCGGTAATGACAAAACTCAGTGGTATATCAGTGGTAACTTCCTGGGACAGAACGGTTTGCTCAATGTGGGTAAAGACCGTTTGAACCGTTATACATTGAAGGGTAAGATTACTACAGAGCTCGCTAAGTGGGCTAAGGTAACTTATAATACAAGCTGGACCCGTCAGGACTTCGAGCGTCCTAGCTACATGAACGGTTTGTTCTTCCACAATGTGGCACGTAAGTTCCCTACTCAGCCAGTAACTGATCCTAATGGTCACTACATCAGTGAGAACGAAATGGAGCAGATGGAGAATGGTGGTATTCAGACCAAGAACAAGGACTTCTTCACCAACCAGCTTGCATTCGTTTTCGAGCCTATCAAGGATTGGCACATCAATGTAGAAGGAACTCTCCGTGTATATAACAACTGGGAGCATTGGGATGTATTGCCTGTATTCTACTACGACTGCGACAACAACGCTATTCCTATGCCTTGGGCTATGGGTAGCAGCGATTACGCAGCAGGTCAGACCCGTGTAAACGAATATGTTTATAAGGAGAACTACTACGCTACCAACATCTATTCTGATTACTCTCATTCATTCGGCGACCATAACTTCAAGATTATGGGCGGTTTCAATGCCGAGAAGTATGCTGTACGTAATATCAGCGGCCAGAAGGATGGTCTTTACACACCTTCTCTTCCTTACTTGTCAACAGGTTCAGCTGCAGACCAAGTAAGTGGTCACCCAGACGAGATGGCTGTAGCCGGCTTCTTTGGTCGTTTGAATTACAACTATGCTGATAAGTATATGCTCGAGGCTAACATCCGTTATGATGGTTCTTCTCGTTTCGTAGGTGGCAAGCGTTGGGGTACTTTCCCTTCTTTCTCTGGAGGTTGGAACATTGCTCGTGAGAAGTTCTTCGAGAAGATTTCTGATGCTACTACTATCACCAACTTGAAGTTGAGAGGTTCATGGGGTGAGCTGGGTAATACCCGCTTGAAATCATGGCACCCTACATATAGTTCTTTGGGCGTAGGTACCAAGTATGGTTGGATTGTTGGTGGTGCATTGCCTAACTGGGCAAGCAATCCAGGTCTTGTAAGTGCTAGCTTGGGTTGGGAGACTATTCGTTCTTGGAACGTGGGTCTTGACTTCGGTCTCTTGAACAACCGACTCACTGGATCTTTCGAGTACTTCGTACGTAGTACCCTCGACATGGTAGGTCCTGCTCCTGAGCTTTCTTCTGTATTGGGTACAGGTGTTCCTGCAGAGAACAACTGCGATATGAAGTCTTACGGTTTTGAGTTCCAGATTGGTTGGCGCGATAATATCAAGGACTTCAAGTATGGTGTAAACTTCAATATCTCTGATGCACAGCAGGAAGTAACACGTTATCCAAATGAGAGCAAGTATCTCGGCAAGTACTATAAGGGTCGCAAGTTGGGTGACATTTGGGGTTACACAACTATCGGCATCGCACAGACAGATGAGGAAATGAAGGCTCATCTGGCAAAGGTTAATCAGAGCGCTCTTGGTTCTAACTGGGGTGCTGGTGATATCATGTATGCTGACCTCGATGGTGACGGTTATGTAAACAGTGGTGCCTACACATTGGAGGATCATGGTGATCTTCGTATCATTGGTAATGATACTCCACGTTTCAACTTCGGTCTGAATCTTGATGCTTCTTGGAAGGGATTTGATATCCGTATGTTCTTCCAGGGAACTTTGAAGCGTGACCTTTGGTTGGATGGTATCTATTTCTGGGGTGCTCAGGGTGGCTTCTGGCAGTCTAATGCATTCAAGGAGCACTTGGATTACTGGACACCAGAAAATCCTAATGCATACTATCCACGTCCTCTCTGGGGTGGTCGTAACAGACAGACTCAGACACGTTATCTCCAGAATGGTGCTTACTGCCGTCTGAAGAACTTGACATTCGGTTATACTTTGCCTAAGTTCATTACTTCTAAGGCTGGTATGCAGAGCGTACGTGTTTATATGTCTTGTGAGAATGTCTTCACAATCACAAGCTTGAGCAAGATCTTTGACCCTGAGAACATCGGTTCTCTCTATGGTGGTTCAGGTAAGACCTATCCATTGCAGAGCACCGTATCATTCGGACTTAACGTAAACTTCTAAAAATGTCATGATTATGAAACTATCATATAAGAAATTATTTTCTGCCGCATTGTTAGTGAGTGCTACTGTGGGCTTCTCTTCTTGCGATGATTGGTTGGATACCCCACCACAGAATGCGGTAACAGCAAATGATTATTTTGCTAATGCAGACCAGCTCGGTGCATATGCTATTCAAAATTACGGTGGTCTTTTTGGCCGCGGTGGTGCTTGGAACATCGGTTCTCCATATTTGGATGATAACAACACTGATAACTCTATTGGCAACTCCCCTTCACAGTCACGTTATACCGTGGATAACTGGAAGACAGGCAATAGCGGTAGCTTGAATACAAATCTGATTCGTAACTGCAACTACTTCTTCGAGCAGGTGTTGCCAAAGTATGAGGCTGGTAAATATACTGCCAACGTGGATTTGGTGAAGCACTATATCGGTGAGATGTATTTCACACGTGCATATACTTATTTTGCTCGCTTGAAGACTTATGGTGATTATCCTATCATCACAAAGGTTCCTGTAAACAATCAGGAAGACTTGTTGTCTGTAGGTAAGCGTATGCCTCGTAATGAGGTGGCTGACTTCATTTTGCAGGATCTTGATAAGGCTATCGAGATGTTGAAGGATAAGGGTTTTGCTAACAACAACCGTATCAACAAGCAGGTGGCTCAGTTGGTTAAGTCTCGTGTAGCTTTGTATGAGGCTTCTTATGAGCGCTACCACAAGGGCTCTGGTCGTGTGCCAGGTGATGCTGAGTGGCCAGGAGCAAAGGTTCATCCAGGTTATACATTTGATGTTGACGCACATGTTAAGAACTTGTTGGGTCAGGCTATGGATGCAGCTAAAGCTGTAGCTGAGAATATTACTCTTGCTCAGAACACTGGTGTTCTTGATCAGGTAGATCCAGCTTCTCCTGTTGCAGGTATCAACCCATACTTCGAGATGTATGCTTTGCAGGATATGTCTGGTGTGGATGAAATCCTGATGTGGAAAGCATTCGGTGAGATTGATGGAAAGGCTATGACCAATGGTATCGCTTCATTTATCACCAGTGGTTCTTGCTATGGTTTGATGAAGAGCTATGTGGATAACTTCGTGATGGCTAATGGTCTTCCTATTTATGCTGATGGCTCTGGCTATCATGGAGATGAGACTATAGACAAGGTAAAAGAGGATCGCGATGGTCGTTTGCAGTTGTTCTTGTTCGGCGAAAGCAACTGGTTGCCATTGTTCAGCACTCAGGCTGAGGGTGTGAAGTTTACTCCTTATATCGGTGCTGCTCATGAGCAGCAGTTGGACGTAACTGGTTATCGTATGCGTAAGGGTGAGAACTTCGACAAGACACAGAACGTAAATGGTAAGATGATCGGCACACAGGGTATCTTTATCTTCCGTGGTACAGAGGCTTTGCTTAACTATCTGGAGGCTCAGTATATGCGTGACGGTAATCTTGATGCTACTTCTCAGAAGTACTGGAAGGCTATCCGTAACCGTGCTTTGGTTGACCCTGACTACAACAAGACTATCGCTGCTACTGATATGACTAAGGAAGGCGAGACCGACTGGGGTGCTTACTCTCATGGTCAGTTGCTTACTGATAAGACTCTCTACAACATCCGTCGTGAGCGTCGTTGCGAGTTCATCGGTGAAGGCATGCGTTGGGACGACCTCGTTCGTTGGTGCGCTATGGATCAGTTGAAAACAAAGAAGTACATTCCTCAGGGTGTTAACTTCTGGACAAGCATGTTCGAGACTGCTACCAATAATGGTTTGGATGATTCTAAGGTTACTTGGATTGAGGGACCTGTAAATGAGAAGGCTAACGTTTCTTCTCGTGCGGATGGTAAGTATCTCTGCCCATTCCGTGTACGTGGTAACAACCCAGTTTATGATGGTTATACATGGATGGAGGCTCACTACAACTCTCCAATCGCTATCCGCGAAATCGAGTTGCTCTCTCCTGACGGTTCTATTGAGAATTCTGAGTGCTATCAGACATGGGGTTGGTCAACCAAGCCTAATGAGCCTGCGTTGAAGTAATGGTGCTGTTTTGCATAAGCAAAGAACAAGCTTTTTATAAAATATAGATAAAGCTGATATAAATATAAAGGAGGGTGTGTCATGGATTTATGGCACACCCTCTTATTGTTGGTATGCTCGGCATGAGCATTGTCTAATGGGTGAAAGTTCCACAGACCATTATTCTACTACTAAAAAACTACCGGAAAGCCTCTTTTCAACTCGTCAGGATAGTCCTGACGAGTTGAAAAGAGGCTCATTCCACTTATTGCCTAATTATGGCACAATATTGCCCTCTGCTAGGGCAACTTTTTGCCATTGCCAGGCACAAAATGATGCGTCGGGAGAAAAATTTCGGGAGGCCTACCATCGCCATTCGGAATATGCTTTCCGGCTGCTTGATGCGTGGTTTTGTTCGTGAAAAACCTACTCTCAATTTTACCCTTCACCCTTCACCTTTTCGCCGGAAACCCCGATAAACACTGGGGTTGTGAGAGGTGAAGG
>OIXL01001129.1_pt1 | contig 11034 bp, 6 predicted proteins | sample 1587761 | NCBI WGS metagenome assembly OIXL01 (sample SAMN03283246) | human gut metagenome | biome: human-associated habitat; material: feces | host: Homo sapiens | place: Peru | collected 2012 | reverse complement strand
ACTTTTATTAATTCAATCGCCAAAAATCTTCACAAATTGTAAATCTGCCTGCGCTTTTATTCTTTTTACAAAAAACTTGACATTCGGGCAAAATAAAAAAATTCCTTTTTCAAGACGGCGCACCAGCAGAAACATAAGCCGGAACAAATAAAAAAGCCGCCCGCCAAACCGCGCGACAGTCTGACAGACGGCATTAACAGCATCCCGGTATTCAAAAGGATGCCGCTTCCGGCTCATCGCCGGGTTTTCATTTATTTTTCAGCCAGAATAGCAATTCCAGGAAGAGTTTTTCCTTCAAGGAATTCAAGGGACGCTCCGCCGCCAGTTGAAACATGGCTCATCTTGTCAGCAAGATGGAATTTATTAACAGCGGCAACAGAATCTCCGCCGCCAACAACAGTCATAGCGCCGCGGCCAGTCGCTTCAGCCACAAGGTTTGCGACAGCTTCCGTTCCTTTTGCGAACGCGTCAAATTCAAATACACCTACAGGTCCGTTCCATACAACAGATTTTGCAGTAGAAAGAACATCCTTGTAAAGTTCTATTGTCTTTGGACCTACATCCATAGCCATAAGGTTGTCAGGAATATCAACACCATCCACCGCTACAGGCGCAGCGTTCGCATCAAATTTGTCCGCCGCAACGTGGTCAACAGGAAGGACAATCTTAACGCCCTTTTTCGCGGCGTCGGCAAGCAGTTTTTTTGCAGTATCAATAAAATCATCTTCAACCAAGGAAATGCCTACCTTGTGTCCCTGTGCCTTAAGGAATGTATAAGCCATTCCTCCGCCGATAACAAGCGCGGAAGCGTTCTTTAAGAGCGACTCAAGAACGGCGATTTTTGAAGAAACCTTTGCGCCGCCGATAATCGCAACCTGCGGTTTAGGAGGATTTTCAACCATAGGCTGAATGTATTTTACCTCTTTTTCCATAAGGAATCCGCCTACAGACGGAACCGGCATGAATTTAGCAATTGAGGCAGTAGAAGCCTGATCGCGGTGCGCTGTTCCAAAAGCATCATTTACAAAAATATCACCGTACGAAGCAAGCTCTTTTGCCATAACATCGCGTTCCGCAGAATCTTTAGAAGTTTCTTCCTTGTGGAAGCGAACGTTTTCCAGCATTGCAACAGCTCCTTCTGGAAGAGCATCGATTGCGGCTTTCTGTCCGAGTGCATCTGGAAGGAAAGTAACTGGTTTTCCGAGCTTTGAAGCAAAGTATTCAACAACAGGCTTCATGCGGTTCTTGCCGTTGATGAATTTTTCAGAATCAGCTTCTGTCCATGTTTTTCCGGCTTTTTCAGCCTTTTCTTTCGCCTTTTTCACATCCTTGTTCGGGTCGCCAAGGTGGCTCATAAGAACAAGCGAACGTGGATTCTGCTCAAGAATATATTTAATTGTAGGAAGAGCCGCCATAATGCGGGTATCATCCTGAACAACACCATCTTTCATAGGAACGTTAAAATCAACGCGCATGATAATGCGCTTGCCTTTAAGATCAACATCTTTTACAGTCTTAATCATTTATTTCTCCTTTTTTTGGACTAAATAAAAATTTCCTTTTAAATATAATAACTTCAGGCTGAAATTTCAAGGAATAAAAAAGAAAGGCGCGCCTTGGGCGGAAAATATTCCGCACCTTTTCAACAAAAACTTTTCATTTTCCTGATATTAGTTTATAATGTAGGAAATCAGCATAATTTTCAGTCTTAGATAAAAATCCACAAACGGAGAAACGCGATGAAAAGAAAACTATTATTGCCAGTCCTGGCGCTCACCGCTTTTTTGGGAACATTGCTGTCCTGCTCATCAGATTCAGGCACCGCTTCAATCAAAATTCCTGTAACTCAGATTTTCCGAAATGTTGAAAATGATATTTTGCCTTCGGACACAAATAAAATCAAGCTTGAAATAACACTTTCCGGAGATGCGAAGGGCAGTCATGAATTCAACTGGGAAGAAAAAGAACAGAACTGCACATTTGAAAACCTTCCGGTTGGCGGCGTAGTTTCTGTGTCCGCAAAAGTAAAAGACGGAAAGGACTTAATCTATTCGGGCGAGTCAGACAAAATCAAGCTCAAGAACGAACAGAACGAAACCACAATCACAATGCAAAAGCTTATGGCAAGGCTTACCGTAAAGACCGACAATAAGGAAATCGCCGGACTTACGGATAAAACAGAAATCGCCATAAACGCAGCGGCCGAAGGTTTTCCAAAGTCATTGACGATTACGCCAAAAGAATTTGCCGCCGGATATGAAATAAAATACCTTCCTATAAACAAGGAACTTACGGTAACTGCGGAAGCAAAAACAAAGGATAATACTGCCATTTTCCGGGGCAGCAGTAAAATAACAATAGCTGAAAAAGACCAGAACCCCGAATGTACAATAGAAATGAAAAAGGTCAATGGAGATGCTTCCGTGGAAATACAGACGCTTCCAACGCCGGAATTAAAGGCAAATTCCGCAAACGGAAACACATTCTCTTTAACCTCCAAACCGCCGGTGGCGCTCTTTACGATTTCTTACACAGATTCCAGCAACCCGGATATTAATCAGCCCCTTCCGGATTGGGTTACATACAAATGGAAGATGAACGGCACGGAATTTACTCCAGGCGATGCTTCCGGACAGACAACATTCAAAAAAGAAGAGGGGGAACTTACAATATACCTGAAAAAGATGAAACTTCTGCTTCAAGGTTCTGACGTTGGTAGCACACAAAACAAACTTTACGTTGAAATAGGAATGGAAAATTCCGAAGAGACCAAATCTACGGAAATAGAATTTACAATTACACAATAATTAAAATGCCGGCAAAGATTCACCGCTGACATTCAATATTTTTTCAACATAGTCTTTTCCCCAGTATTCACACATTAGGGAAAAGGCTTGTTTTTTTATAGGTTCAGAAACAAAATATTTTAAATATCTAAAACAACTTAAAACATAAGTATTGCACTGGCGGTGAATAGCCTGACTTTGATTTTGATCCAGAAAAAGCTCTCCATTGTTTATTTCATCAAAAATAACAGAAAAAACAGAGGACACCGAGCAGATTTTTTCCCAGCGTTCGATAGTTTCAATGCGCACGCTGGAAGAAATTCCAGTGTCCACGGAATAAACATAAAGCGGAGTTCCTATGCCTGCATAACTTTTTGCAAAATAAGAAACAAAAAATGAAATAAGATAGTCTTCGCCAAAGACACAAAAAACATTAGGGATTTTTTCAAAAGCCTGCAAAAAAAGAGTTTTTTTAATCAGCCTGCCCCACACAAAAAGATTTATGCTGTGGTCAATTATCGCGGCGTCAAAAATTTTTGAGCCAAAAACAGGTTCTTCCAAAAGCAGGTTTGCCTTGTGCCTGACATTTTCAAGGTTTTTCTGCTCCGCTAAAGAATCCCTGGATTTTTCAGAATCGGGATTCACAAAATAAACTTCTGTTCCGCCCTGAACAATATCAAAATCACATTCCAGCGCCTTGCGGGCCAGAACTTCAAGAGCGTCCGGCTTTATAGAATCATCGCAGTCAAGGCAAAAAATATATTTTCCGCACGACGCTAAAATCGCAGTACGGCGAGATTCTATGCAGCCCAAATTTTTGCCGTGCCGCACATAATTTACTTTTATTTTTGTCTGTTTTGTAAAAATCTTGCAGATTTTTCTGCAGTCAAAACCGTTTTCATCGCGGCCGCAAGAACAGTCATCAACCACAATAATTTCAAAATCAGTAAATGTCTGCGCCGCCACACTGTCAAGGCAGCGACGCAAGAACTTTTCCCCATTAAAAACCGGAATGCAGACAGAAACAAGCATTTTTAGTTGGAGGTAAAATCATCATTCTTAGAAGGCACGGTGTATATTCCCTCAGTTGCAAAAGCAGAAGTTTCAGAATAAATAAGACCAGAACCAGCAGCACCATAATTATCAAAATAATAACCAGAAGCACAGCCTTTTTCTTCCAGAGAAAGATCAGAAGCAGCCAAATCAACATCATAAGTAGAATTTTGTTGACTATCGTATTTCTTTTTATTGTCAGAAATTTTCAATTTTTTAGGAAGAACTGCAATAATTTTATAAGGAAGTCCAACCTTTTCTTTATTTGAATTCTCATCCAAAACTTTCAAGACATTTCCATTTTCCAATGAAACCTGACGCAAAGAACCCCTGAAACCATAACCATAATTAGGAGTAATTCTGTAATATGAATTTTCCAGAACGTAAAGATTTCCGTCCACTATAGCCATATCTGTAATTGCACTATAGGCTTTTATCCTATCATTATCGGTAATTTCACCAGTTTTTCCAAGAATATCAGGAACCCGCTCTTTTTCTCCACTACTATCAAACACATCAGATACAAGCTTAGCAGTAGTAACATCCTTAGGATCAGAAAGTTTATAAACACTATAGGTGCATTTATAAAATTTTATTTCTTGCGGTGATTGCTCCTGGTTTCCAGAAACGCTTCCAATGTAATCTTTTTTATACCCAGCAACATAAAGTTCATTTTTATAATAATAAACAGCAGTAACTTTACCATCTGTAAAGACGTTTGAAAAATTAAGTTCATTTTGAACTGAAGGATCTTCTACCGAAAAATATTTAACTTTATTGTCATGATATGCCCAATGACCCCAATTATAAAGCTCAAAAGGCTTTCCTCCATACCTTGAAATATCAGCATTTGACTGGACATAATAAATATTAGTTCCATCCGTACACATGCTGACAGGAATATTTTTTATATTACAGTCTATTTTTGTTTGATTAAATATAAATGAAGTTCCTTTTTTGATTTTTTCAAAATGTCTAACATTGTAAACCGGATTATCCGGAAGCTTTTGCTTATAAATACCAGGATTCTGAATATCTCTTATTTCAAACACATAAAAACCATTCTTTCCATCATCACACCAAGAAGCAAGAGCCGCAGGGTCAGGATTCTCATAATCAGGATATGTTATATCTGCATACACACCATTATTATTTTCCAGTTCAATTTTATACAAAGCACGAGATGAATCATTTGAATAATAAACAACTGATCCATACGCAGGTTCTTCTGCAAAATAATTATACCTACCTATACCTGAATCTTCTTTCATATTATATGTAAATACAGCACCCTTATTATATGAGTAAGTTTCAGAAGGAAACTGCGAATCATCACCATAAAAAGAAAATCTATAATTTGCCCCCTGAATAGTTCCTAAAGACACGCTCGAAACCATCACCGGATTATTTTTATAATAATCAACATTATTATCATCAATCCAGAATCCTAGAGATAGGGTGCCAAGTTCCTCAGCTGTCAACGAAGTTAAATCAAGATAAACTCCATTTTCAAGGGAAAATTTTGATTGTGAACTAGAGCCTTCTTTTATCTTTACACCCTTAGCGCCGCCTGTTGAAGTCAATGTTATTGATTCTGCATGCATATTAAAAAGCACAGAGGAGTCTTCATTCAAAGTAAAACTTGGAGTATCACCCTGCTGTGAATCTTTTTTAGTACATCTTATTTCTACATTTTTTCCAGAACGTATTTTTGAAACGTCAAACTTTATGCTGTCTGTGTAAGTGTAGTTAATCTCGGCTTTTTGAACCATAGGATGATTATAAATAGTGTCCAGCACCGCATAAAGCTCACCGGGAGCGGACAGCGAAATTCCGTTGTTCTCTTTAGAGCCTTTATCAGAAGCATAATAGCTATATATTGTTTTTTCATCAAACGAAAGCGCAGTGCATTTCAAAGATGTTGGAAGTCCGTCGGCGATTTCCACAAGTTTGTCCCCTATAGCCACCTCTTTCCAGTCAGGGGTTATTTCAGCAGAAAGTTCATTCGGTTTTACCGGAGCAAAATCTGCATAAAAATGGAAGTAATAATAGCCGGAAGAAATTTTATTTGGGTCAGATTTTACAGTAACAGAAGAGCCTCCGCTGTCAGCCACTGCAACAAGAAGATTACCGCCCGAATGTGTAGAATAAACAATTTCGCCAGTTTTCTTTGAAACCAACTCCGCCTTGAATCTTTTTGATTTTTCATCGGTGGTTGAAGTGTTTTCTGAAAGACCAATTGTTTTATAGTAATAATTGTACAACTCCCTCTGCATAAAGGACATTTCGGCGGAAAAACTTCCTTTGCCATTTGTAGTTTTTTTAGGTCCTACAAGAACAGAAACAGTTTCTGTCTTTCCTTCTTCTATAACAATACCAGAACGCGTGCCGCTAAGATTATAAGTAAAACCACCATTATCCCCTGGTTCTGTATAACTTCCTTCCACAAACAAGTCATATTTTCCAACGCCAATGGTAACAGAATATGTACCATTTATAGTTTTTTCTATAGTTCTTACTTCATCAGGAAAGTCATTATACGGCGAAACAGGCGAAAAAGTCAGCTTCCATTCTGTCACCTTTGAACTATCAACCGAGCTGTAGCCAGCAGGAATAGCGCCCCTTTCGGCATTCACAGAAGAAAGATTTATCACAACATTTCCAGAAGATTTTTCCTCGTTATGTTCAAGACGTTCCGTGCAAGAAGAAAAAACAAAAAATCCTGCAACAAGTAAAAAAAGATTAAGCTTTTTCATAAGCCCTCCAAAGTGGGAAAAAGTATCCGTATCAAAAAAAAGCCACAATTACGTAATTATAACATAAGAGTTTTTATTTTTCCAACAAAAGAATGGGATTTTACAAAAAAAGAATGAACGATTTACGCAGAAAATCTTTTAATCAGCGCAAATACCGGGTTTATAAATTCATAAGGGACAATAAATAAACCCCGATGACGGCATCGGGGCTATTTCATTTTTCAGAAAGAATCAGGCGTTTATTTGTTCTGAGCCAGAACTACAGATGTCATCGGCGGAACTGTAAGTTTTCCGTCCTTTACTTCTGCGCCAGGATTTGCCATGTATACAATCGGCATATCCGTTCCTTCCGGCAGCTGCACTGTTTCTGTTCTTTTTGAAGAAATATTGTGAACAACAAAGGCTTTTTCTGTCTCTGATTCCATTACATAGGATTCAAGAACTGCGCTTCCAGTAGAAACCGCCTTAAGACGGCCTTCAAACAGCGCAGGATGAGCCGTTTTTACGCGGATTACACGCTTGTAATGATTCAGCAGAGAATCCGGGTCTTTCTGCTGCTCTGAAATAGGAACAGTCTTTTTGTTATAGACACTTACGTTTCCATAAGCGCCGCTGTTGCACCATGTAGGAGTCAGCTTGTCCTTTCCTTCCGGTTTCCATACCAGCGGAGTTCTTTTTGTAGGATCGTCAGAACCGGATTTCATTCCGATTTCCTCACCGTAATAAATAAACGGAATTCCTTCCGCAAGAATGTACATATCGGCGGCAAGCTTCATTTTTGCAGGCTTGTTTCTAAGTCCCGCGGCGCTTCTTGCCTGATCATGATTTGAAAGGAACGGAGCATCGATGTAGTTCTTATTGTTCTCGGCATACATAGCGTATTCGCTTTCAAGGCTTCTTGCATAGCCATTGTATGTGGAAGTATCCGGATCATCAGGAACGTTCTTGTTGTCATTCATCTCCTGGTTGTTGATAATCTGCGTAATCAATGTACCCAAGTCAAAATGAAAGTTAGACTGCATTCCAGCCATGTATTTTGCGCGGACCGCAGTAGGCTCCCAGACTTCGGCGACGCTGTAGGCATCCGGTTTAATAGAAAGAATGTAATCGTTCATTTCCTTCCAGAAAGAAACCGCCTTTGTGATAGTAGGTGTGCCAGGCATTACTTCCACGCTGTTGTAAATATGACCGGCGGCATCAAAACGGAAGCCTGAGACTCCTTTATCAAGCCAGAATTTGAACACTTTCTTGAATTCTTCGCGGACAGCCTGCTCATCCATATTATAGTCAGGCATTGAAGAAGTGAACACACCGGCGTAATAAGAATAATTGTCCGGATCAGAGTGATTTGTAAGGTCGATATTCCATACTTTGTGTCCCCAGATTTTCTGGTTAAGGTTATATTTTCCGCCGCGCTCAATAGAATCGTTGTCTGTAATCCAGCGGTACCAGGTTCTGTAAGGGCTGTCCGGCTTTTTAGACTGAATGAACCAGTCGTTGTAAGAAGATGAATGATTGCACGTCATATCAAGGATAACATCTATTCCGCGTTTTCTTGCTTCCTTTACGAAAGTCTCAAAATCTTCCATCGTTCCGTATTCCGGATTGATTTTATAATAATTGTCAACGTCATATCCGTGGTAGGAAGGCGACTCAAAGACCGGCAGAAGCCACAATCCTGTTACGCCAAGATCGGTAGTAGTGCTGTCGTCGCCGTCGTTCAGATAGTCAAGACGCTTTGTAAGCCCTTTGAAATCACCGATTCCATCTCCGTTTCCGTCCGCAAACGAGCGCACAAAAAGACTGTAGTAAACACCAGTTGCAGGCTTATTCGCAAGCCGCTGAACAGGGGCAAGCTTTGTTACGGCAAGCTCCGGATCCAGCTTTGCAGCCTTTTTCTTTGCATAGATTCCTGATGCGCACAAAAACAGCAGGGAAATTGCAAGAATTCTTTTAGAAAGATTTCCTATGTTTTTCATAACAACTCCTGAAAATATCGTAATTAGCCCGAAATTCGAGTTTTTTTTGCAAATTCTGAAAGAACGCTTTCGGCATATTTCCAATTTGCTCAGATGGATTTGGCTCGCGCTTCGCTTGCATTAATTCGGGTGCTTCGCACTTTAATTAATTCAATCGCCAAAAATCTTCACAAACTGTAAATCTGCCTATGCTTTTATTTTTTTTGCAAAAAACTCGACACTAGGGTTAATTATTATTCATTACAGTATACATCATATTTTTAGACTTTTAAATAAAAAAAAAGCAGCCTGCAAATAATCACAGACTGCTTTTAGTACGGAATAAGCTATTTTTACTCTTTACCACTAGTTCCGGCAAGAGACATAAGCAATGTCCTCTGTCCTGCCATAAAGAAGATGGTGAACGGAACTGCTACAAGAATAGCGCCTGCAGCGAACATAGTAAAGTTATCGTTTGAACGACCGCTAATCATTTCATAAAGACCTACGGCCAGCGTTTTTTTGTCATCGCTTCGCAAAACCATTCGCGGGAAGATGTAATCCATCCACGGGCCGGTAAAACTGGTCAATGTAAGGAATACAATCTGCGGTTTTGCGGCCGGAAGAATTACCCTTAGATATGCAACGAGCGGAGAAGCGCCGTCGATATACGCAGCTTCCGCAATATCACGCGGCATAGTGTCAAAGTAACCTTTCATAAGCTGGGCATTGAACGGAATTGAACCTGAAGCATAAACAAGAACAAGTCCCCACAATGTATTAAGCGCATTGAACTTCCACAGAATTACATAAGTGGCAACCATTCCGATAAAGCTCGGGAACATCTGAAGAACAATCATGCCCGCCATAATCTGTTTTCGTCCGGCAAAACTGAAACGGCTGAAAATATAGCCAGTTGTCGTACAAATGAACACAGTAAGAATCGTGTTCATTATGGCAATCTTCAATGTGTTCAAATACCAGTTCTTATAGTTTGTTCCATGAACTGTTGTCTCGCCCTTTACAATCTGTTCAGAACCTGTAAGCAGGCGTCGGAACTGATAAAGGGAAGGTTTTTTAATCTTGAAAGATGTCTTTAAAACATCAACCTCACCTTTACCGTGGCAAACATCGCAGTCAACAAGTTTCTGTCCAATATATGTCTTTGTCTTGCCGTTTTCTTTATACGATAATTTTACATCGATATTTCTGTAGCCCTTGCCTTCACACGCCTCGCACGTTTCAACGGTTGACTTGTCCGTCTGTTCCGTAAACGGAATTACAGATGTCGCCGCCAAAGAATTAGACTTAGTCAATGAAGAACTGATAGTAAAAAGAACAGGGTAAACAACTATAATAACGTTGATAATCAAAATCAGATTGAGTATAACGCTAATCGGTGTAGCCTTACTAAAATGCTTTTTCATACTTCACCCTCCTTGAATGACTTAGTTCTTGTAAAGTTATACAACGCGAATGGAACAAGAACAACGAATACCAGCAAAGAAAGAACAGAAGCAAGGTTGTATCGTGAAGGAGTGTTCATCGTAAGCTTGTAAATCCAAGAAATCAGGAGATCCGTAGCACCGCAGTTTGTGACAGTTGTCAAACCTGCCTGAGGCATGTTCGGACCACCGCCGGTAAGGAAGAATACCGCGCCGAAGTTGTTGATGTTTCCTGCAAACTGCATAATCAATGTAGGTTTAAGCTGGAACATAACAAGCGGATATGTAATGCTCTTGAACTGCTGCCATTTTGTAGCGCCGTCAATTACAGCCGCCTCATACAATGAATTTGAGATAGCCGTCATAGATGAAGTAGTAAGAATCATAGAATACGGGAATCCAATCCATATATTTACAAAAATCAACGAGCCCTTTGCAACCCACGGGTCAGAAAGCCACGGAATAGGTTTTTCAATAATTCTTAAAAGCTGCAATGTCCTGTTAATCGGTCCGATAGTACCGTTCAGCAAGTTCGCCCAAACAAAGAGCGAAAGCATTGTCGGAATGGCATACGGAAGAATGTAAACAGTCCTAAAGAATTTAGGAATCACAACGCGTTTGTCCTGCAAAACGAAGGCGTAGAAGAAACCTACGAAGAAACAGGTGAACGTCGCGAAAATCGCCCATACAATTGTCCACAATGCGGAAGCGCCGAATGATTTTGCCCATGCGCCGCCGCCAAGCTCTGAACTAACCTTGAGCGAGAACATCTGCTGGAAATTCTGAAGTCCTACCCAGTCAACAAGGTTGTTCGGCGGAATATGCTCCGGCGAAGAATAGTTTGTGAACGCAACCAGTGCCGAGAACAGCAATGGAATAATAGAGAAGATTGCCATTAAAACTACAGACGGAGCAATACCGATAGTCGCAAACGAGTTCTGCGAAATATCGTTTTTAGCCTCCAGCATAGTCGGGAATCTTCCGGCTTTTTTAATCTTTGCAACTGCCGCTCTTGCACCATTGATGTTCAAAATGT
>OIXL01001120.1_pt1 | contig 11124 bp, 10 predicted proteins | sample 1587761 | NCBI WGS metagenome assembly OIXL01 (sample SAMN03283246) | human gut metagenome | biome: human-associated habitat; material: feces | host: Homo sapiens | place: Peru | collected 2012 | reverse complement strand
TAAAAGGCGCGCACGAAGCCAGTTTATAAGGAAGAATCTGAACGCCGCGCTGCGAAGTCTGCGCAAGATATTTTATTCCGGAAAGATATGTTGAATAAAAATCAAACGGCGAAGAAAGTGAAAATCCGTAGGATTTTTCAAGTTCAATAAGAACGCTCAATTCTGTGATGCATCGGCTAAGGATGTTGTCTGAATCTTCTGTGCAGAGGGACATATCAAAAAAACAGTCGCGGAAAATAAAATAATTTTTTCTTATTTCGCTGAATGTTTTGGAGTTTACTAGTGAATTTACGTATTTTTTTAAGTCTCCGTAAAAAAGCCGCGCCTGCTCGTCCGGGTGCTCTTTTGGATTTTGAAAAGATTTGTTCCAGACATCAATTTTTTCGTTTTGATATTCAAAACTGCACACGCAGTTGTTTTCTTTTCCGAATTCTATAAGCCCGAAAATCGGGATTTCTTTTTTCCACGGAAGACAGTTGTTTAATAGAAGATTTTTTATTGATTCAAAACTGAAGTTTTGCTGCCTGCAATTTAGAAGCTGGGCAAAAAAATTGCCTGTGCCGGTTGAATCCAGGGAAACTGCATTCCGGCTTACGAACGGAATCTGGTAAAGTCTGAAATCCCGTTCAAGGTAAGGACCGTAGCTTTCAATGTCCGGAACATTCACGGCGATTTCATTCCATTGTATGGCTTTTTCATTGTGAAGTTTTCTAAGGTAAAGGCAGATTGCGCGTATTTCCTGCCGGGAGTTTTTCATAAAATGAACAGTCTGAGGCTTTTGCGCAAGGATTTCCCCGGAAAGGTGGACTACCGTTATGCTTTCAGGTGAATTTTCAAGAATGGACTCATATTCTGCGTAGTCAGAGAGAATTTCCGGAAAAAAAATAAAATAATGATTTCCGTCAGGCACGAACGGCGGAGTTTCCCATGCCGGGTCAAAAAGATTGTTGCTGTCAAGAAATTCCTTGTAGCGCCTGTAAAGCTCCAGAAGATCCAAATCTTCCGGGTCGGGCTGGATATTTGCTTCCTGAAAATGTTTTTTCCATGTGAAAAGCGGCGGAAGCAGGGAAGTGAGCCAATTTGTAAATCCGGATGCTGACTTTGCGTATTCCGGAACTATAAGGTTTTTTAAAAAAGGCTTCTGCGCGTTCAATTCAATCAGGTTTGAAATAAAAATTGAACGCATTGCAGAAGGCACTGATTTTTTTTGCAGCTGTCTGCTGCGGATTGAAGAACTCTTGAATTTATCCCAGACAAGAAACCGTTCCATCGCCACCGCTTTTATTTCGCTGGTAAGAACAATTTTATCTGCCCACAAGTCTGCTGAAGTTTGCGTTGGAAACACAAAAAAGGCAGCCTGGTTTTTTATGTTTTCAAGAAGAAGTTTTTCAATCTGGTTTTCGGGCATTTTATTTTCCGCTGTTTTCCTTCATGTAGGTAGCCCAAAGTCTGTCTGCTTTTGCAATATGATTAAAAACCCAGGTTGCAATGTAATTGTAAAATCCAAGGACATTGCTTTTGCTTTCCGAATTAAGTTTCTGAATCTGAAGTCTAACTTCTTTTATAAAGTAGTCATGTGAATTTTTGTGAGTTTCCAGACCTGGATAACCGATTCTTTTCTGAAGCTGCTCTTCATTGGTAAAATGGTATTCAGTGTAATCCGTAAGTTTTTTTAAAACCATAGACATTTTCAGCTTGTAATTAGCTTCATCGCCACAAATAACATCGTAAAGCTCGTTTGCAATTAAAATAAGTTTTTTGTGCTGCATGTCTATATCGGGAATTCCCAAAAGATAAGCATCGTCCCACTCGATTTTTTTTGCTGTGTCTGCCATATAAATTCCTTTAGTGTGATTTTTAGCAATTATAATTTAAAATATGCAAATTGGCAAAAAAATAATGAGATATTTTATGGAAAATAATGAGATATTTACGAGAAATTTTAAATAGCCTGATTTTTTTTCCGTGAATTATAGAGCAGTGCAAACGGAGCAAATTCTCTTCGTGGTAACTAAATCTTTTTACATTTTTATCTTCCCTATACACAAAAAAATCTGCTTTTTTTTCAAAAAACCTTAAAATCGGTGCGTAAAATGTACTTGCGCGCCTGCAGCACAGCGGTCTTTTTTTGTTTAAATCATTTTTTTAGGGAGAATGATATGAGAAAAACAAGGATTTTTGCCGTGCTTGCGGCAATGGCAATGAGGCTTGCAGTTTTTGGCTGCAGCAATGGCGATTCTTCTTCTGAAAGTGTTAGAGATTTCGGAAAAGGCACTTACACACTGGACGGCACTTTTGAGAATGGCACAATTCATCAGCACCAGACCCACACGTCAAGCACAAGTGGATGGGTAGGAAAAGTAGAAGATAAAACCCTTACTGTAGAAGATGGAAAATTCACGGTAAACATAGGTGAAATTATAACTTTTACAAAAGTCGGCTCTTCAAGCTCATCTGGTAGCGGCAGCGGTTCTGAAAGCGGCAGTACCGGTGGTACAACATCCGGAGGTGGTTCAGAGAGCGGTGCTACCGGAATCTCCTCAGCCCGTACTACCGCGGCGACCTCTTTGGCTTCTGCCTTGTTCGCAACGCCAACTAGCGTTGGCTTGTGCTGGAATTGTTAGTAAAAAAATCAACAAAAATTATAATAATTTTCGATTATAATCAATAAATATTATAATTTTTGTTGATTAGGCTGTTTTCTTGTCGTATAATCTTTGACATGAAAGAAATCAGACGTGATTTGCAGAAAATTCTTGAGGGAAAAATAGGGAGCGGCAAGGTTCTAATTCTGATTGGACCGCGTCAGGTAGGAAAAACTACTTTGTTAAGAAAAATCCTTTCTGAAAATTTTGAAAATAATTCCGTTCAGTATTGGAATTGTGACGAAGCTGAAGTTAGAAAGATTTTATCAGAAGAATCTTCCGCTAGGTTCAAGTCGCTTATAGGAAATTCAAAATTTATTGTTATTGACGAGGCTCAGCGTATTCAGAATATCGGGCTTAAACTTAAAATCCTGCATGATAACTTTCCAGAAGTTCAAATTGCTGTAACTGGCTCTTCTGCGCTTGATTTGTCAAACACCATAAATGAACCTTTGACCGGGCGAAAGTTTGAATATAATCTTTTTCCTTTTTCTACAAACGAGCTTGTCTTAAATTCAAATATGCTTGATGAAATGAAGCAGCTTGAAAATAGGCTCGTCTATGGTTTTTATCCTGATGTTGCGAATAATCCTGGTGAAGAAAAAGAAATCCTTTTCAATATTGTTTCAAGCTATCTTTATAAGGATGTCTTTGAATTTCAAGATATTAGGAAACCTGCTGTGATTGAAAAGCTTGTTCAAGCTCTTGCTTTGCAGATTGGAAGTGAAGTTTCTTTCAATGAGCTTGGAAATCTTTTGGGAATTGATACTCTTACTGTTCAAAAATATGTTGATTTGCTTGAAAAGGCTTACGTTGTTTTTCATCTTCATTCATACAGCCGCAATGTCCGTAATGAGCTAAAAAAAAGCATAAAGATTTATTTTTATGATAACGGTGTGCGAAATGCTGTTATCTCAAATTTTTCTCCCTGCGACTTGCGTTCTGATATTGGCATGATTTGGGAAAATTTTTTGATAAGCGAGCGTGTAAAAAATAACGCTTTTCATAATAGAAAAGCGAAATACTATTTTTGGCGCACAACACAAAAACAGGAAATTGACTTTATAGAAGAAATTGACGGAAAATTTTCTGCTTATGAGTTTAAGTACAATCCTAAAAAGGCGAATGTTAAATGTCCGTTGACATTCTCAAATAATTATCCGGAGATTCCTTTTTCTGTAGTAACAAAAGACAATTATATGGAATTTATTACTGGTTAGACATTTTTAATTGGCCGTCATTGCGAGGTGATAGACAGCGTTGCGGAAGAATTTATAAGGCTGATTCTGACGCTGGACGACGACCCTCCGGGCGACTACAACGGAATAACCAGAATGAACGCATTGGATTGGCTGATGGGGGATTAAATTTTTAAGAGAGGCAGTGGCGGGCGGCAAGGCAAAAACGGTCTACTCGGCTGACTATTTTAGGATTGTTTACTCTGATATACAATTTTTACTAATTTTTGTTTATTGGACTATGCAATTTAATTTTATGATGTATAATATTAATATATGATAGATTATACAACCCTGATTGAAGTATCAGCAAAAATAATCTTTCTGATGCAAAATTGATTGATTCTTTATTTAAAGACTTAAAAGGGGTAAGTTCGCTTCAAAAACCTGATAAAATTTTTCTTGAAAATACAAACTTGATGTATTTATATCAGGGAGAAAATGTGGATAAAGGAAATGCGAGGGAAACTTTTTTGATTAATCAGCTTTCTTATAATCAGACAGTAGAATTTTCAGATACAAGTGATTTCTTTGTAAACGGCAAATATACAATTGAATGTGGCGGAAAAAGCAAAACAGGAGAGCAAATAAAGAGTCTGAAAAATGCCTTTGTCGCAGCGGACGGAATTGAAACTGGCAGCGGTTCTAAAATTCCATTGTGGCTGTTTGGATTTTTGTATTAAAACTAAAACATAAAATGTGTAAATTTTTTTGAAAAAGCTATTATTATGTGCTATGCTTTATAATGTAAACAATAACTGCTGCTTGACAAATAGAAAGGGGAGAAACACAATCTTGTCAGAACTCAGAACTCAGAACTCAGAACTCAGAACTCAGAACTCAGAACTCAGAACTCAGAACTCAGAACTAGAATAGAAATACTGTCTTCAGGCGGTTATATAAAAAATAAAACGAAGACCGTTGTATTGCGGCGTGCAAAAATTTGCGCGCCTGCAACACAGCGGTCTTTTTTTCTTTAAATCATTTTTTTAGGGAGAATGATATGAGAAAAACAAGGATTTTTGCCATGCTTGCGGCAATGGCAATGGGGCTTGCAGTTTTTGGCTGCAAAGCGGAAACAGAAACCAAGTATGAAGAAAAAGTCTACGCCGAGGCCGTAACATTTACCGCGGAGGACGCAGGAGAAGCCGGCGTAAAGGTAGCGATGGCAACCAAGACGGAAGGAGCCGCAATCTACTACACAGTTGACAAAAGCTCCGAAAGCCTCAAATACAGCGATCCTTTGACATTCAGCAAAGACACTGAAATAAAGGCTTTTGCGGTAAAAGAAGGCGTAGAAAACAGTCCTATTTCCGTGGCAAAAGTTTCTATAAAAACAAAGACGATAACAGAAAAAGTCTATGTTTGCGCCAAGTGCCAGAAGGAATACAAGACTGCGAAAGAAGCTATTGACTGCTGCGCGGAAACTTTGGACACAACCGCCCCGGCAGACGTAACGGAGCTTGCGGCCGCCGCAAAGGATTCTTCTGTTGTGCTCACTTGGAAAGACGCAACAGACGAGGACATATTCGGCTACCTTGTAAGCTGGAAAGCGGAAAGCACAGGCCGCCTTTTGTTGGCCCTTGAAAAAGACAGCCTTATTGCCGCAAAAGGACAGCAGGGCTGCGTAGTTACAGGACTTACAAACGGCACAAAATACACATTCACCGTAAAAACAATGGACACAAGCGGAAACAAAAGTGCCGGCGTTACCGTAAAAGCAACTCCTGTTGCTGTAGATTCAAAAGAAACTATGAAGATTGTCTTGAGCGTTCCGGAGGCAAAAAGCAACACGTCTATTACGGTAACTGCGGATATTACGACAGCGGCGCAAAGCGTGGAAAAAGTTGTGTATAAAAAGAACGGAAGCGAGGTTGCCTCAAAGCTTCTTGCGGATTCTTCCGCGATACCTGCCGGAAAGGACATCACTGACAACAAAAGATGGACTTTTGAAATAACAGCCGCAGACGAAACTGCGAACGGAACATACACAGTTGCCGCGCTTGACTCGGACGGACGCGAATAGGCATCGCAGATAACAATAGACAACTTTGACTTTACGCCTCCTGCAAAGGTAAAAGATGTTACTGCCACATATTCAAACAAACTGAAAGTAATAATTTTGAACTGGACAAACCCGACAGACAGCGACTTTGACCATGTGGAAATTTCATATACATCTACTGACAGTACAGGCGATTCAGAGAAGTCTAAAGCAGAAGTTGTAACTGGCACAGAAAAAACTTTTGAAGGCATAGATGGCAACAAGTCATATTACACCTATTACATTGCAAGCGTTGACAAGCTCGGCAACAAAAGCAACGAAGTAAAATACAAAGTAAGTGTAAATAAAACGGTAAGCAATGTGCCGGAGGGGTTTGTGGAAATTCCTGCCACCTCTATTGCCGGAACAGAAAGCTGGACTCCAAATTCATACGTATTCGTAAGAGAACGTAAATTTGAAATCGCCTCGTTCTACATAAGCGACCATCCTGTAACACGCGGAGAATACAAGGCTGTCATGGGAAGCGACCCAAGCAAAGCCGCCGCTTACGACAAGGACGGAAAAAAGCTTACAGGCGATGACAATGTAAAAAATAATCCTGTAAACTATATCAGCTGGTATGACGCGCTTGTGTACTGCAACACTCGTTCTATAAATGAAAAACTAACTCCTTGCTATGCAATTGGCGGAAAAACCGCCCCAAAGGACTGGGGAAGTGTTCCGACATCGAGTGACAGCACGTGGAATGCCGCGACATGCGACTTTACAGCGAACGGCTACCGTCTTCCTACAGAGGCTGAATGGGAATGGGCTGCGCGCGGTGGCGAAAACTACACCTATGCCGGAAGCGACGATATAGATGAAGTGGCCTGGTATACAAGCAATACGAACGATACCGGAACAAGGGATGTAAAGACCAAAAAGGCAAACGCTTACGGACTTTACGACATGAGCGGAAACGTATGGGAATGGTGCTGGGACTGGTATGGTAGCATATCAAGCGGAATGCCAGATACGGGCTCGGCGTCGGGCTCTGGCCGCTGTCAACGCGGTGGTTCTTGGCTCAGCAGCGCTAGCCGCACGCAGGTTGCCTACCGGTACGGCGACGACCTGAGCAACCGCGACGACAACTCTGGCTTCCGTGTAGTCTGCAACGCAAGATAACAAATATTATTCCATCCGGGCGGTAATTTTTTGTTACCGTCCGGTTTTTTACGTGGACATTGAGCTCGTCGAAATGTCCGTGTATTTTCAAATGGTCATTTCGATAAACTCAATGACCGCTAGATTTAAGAGCGATTGCGGACATTGAGCCAGTCGAAATGTCCGCATAAACTAAAAATCATTGCCGAACTTCCGTTATTTCCTATAAAATAAAACCATGAAAAGCATTTTGATAAAAGATACTACGCGGGATGAGCGCGAAAAAATTGTTCAGGAATCGTTGGGTTGCGGCTGGAATGTCGGCTGCGGAACTGGCTCTGCAGGAATTGACTACGCTCTTTATATCGAAGGAAAAGTTGAGCTTAAGGATTTGAACATGGCGGCAAACTGCGGTTTTGAAGTGGCTCTCCCGGCGGAAGAAAGGGCTTTGTGCTCCGGCGAGGGAGCTGCGGACTAAATGAAGATACGGACAGCAAATATTTTGGACATTGACTCTATCATGGAGATTGAAAACCGTTCATTTTTGCCTCAGGTCCGGGAAAAGCGCGGGCTCTTTTTGGAAAGGCTGAATGTTTTTTCTGGAGGTTTTATCCTTTTAGTTGATGAAAGTTCCGGTGTAAAAGGCGGCGGTTCTAAGGGCGAAAAGGTTTGCGGATATTTTTGTACGGAAAGATGGAAGAAAATCTCGCGCGGGTCTGATATTTTTTCAGTCGGGCATGATATCTCTAAAACTCATTGTTCCGACGGTCCTGTGCTGTACATTTCTTCGTTTGCCGTTCTGCCTGAATTCCGGGGTGGAGGACTGGGCGGAAAGTTTTTTTGCGATGCCCTTGAATTTATAGAAAAAAGTCAGCGGGGGCTTAAAGAGGTTGCTCTTCTGGTGAATGAAAACTGGTCCGCTGCAAGGCACATCTACAAAAAAAATGGATTTTCTGAATGTTTTTTAATTGACGGTGTCTTTGAAAATGATGAAGGTCAGCCGGAAAACGGAATTGTCATGAATAAAACGCTCGAGGTTTGTCATAAAGACTGACGCGGCAGTCAGCCTTGTTTTTATGCTGAAAGCCCGGGCGTTGTTGAACGGTTGTTTTGCAATGTGTCAGCCCCGATAATTATTCTTCTTCCATTGTTAAATTGTTCTTAAAGTGGTAGATTGTACAAAACGAATTTTTTTACGAGGCTATAAAATGGCAAAAGACAAAGTTATTCTTGCGTATTCTGGCGGACTTGATACAACTGTTATCATTCCCTGGTTAAAAGAAAATTATGATTATGATGTAATTGCTGTCTGCATTGATGTAGGACAGGGTGATGACTGGGAAACGATTAAAAACCGTGCGCTGAAGACTGGTGCTTCTGCTTGCTATGTTGTGGATGCAAGGCAGGAATATATTGAAGAGTATGTATGGACTGCGTTAAAGGCGAATGCGGTTTATGAAGATGAATATCTTTTGGGAACTTCAACAGCGCGTCCTCTTATCGGAAAAATACTTGTTGAATATGCGCGCCAGGAAAAAGCGGTTGCAATTTGTCACGGTGCGACTGGAAAAGGAAACGACCAGGTTCGTTTTGAGCTTGCAATAAAGGCTTTTGCTCCTGATATTAAGGTTATTGCCGCTTGGCGCGATGACAAATGGAATATGGACAGCCGCGAGGCAGAAATTAAATTCCTTGAAGACCGCGGACTGGAAGTTCCTATGAAGAAAGACCAGTCTTATTCCCGCGATGAAAATGTATGGCATCTTTCTCACGAAGGTCTTGAGCTTGAAAAAACAGAAAATGAGCCGAACTACAAGCACATGCTTAAAAATACAACTGTTCCGGAAGAAGCCTCTGATGAAGGTGAGTACGTAACAATCGATTTTGAAAAAGGAATTCCTGTAGGTTTGAACGGAAAAAAGATGAATGCCCTTGATCTTTTGAACGAGCTTAACGTAATCGGCGGAAGAAACGGAGTTGGTCTTGTAGATATTTGCGAAAACCGCTGTGTAGGAATGAAGAGCCGCGGTGTCTATGAGACTCCTGGTGGAGCGATACTTTATTTTGCGCACAGAATGATGGATCATATCTGCCTTGACCGCGATACTTACCACTTTAAGCAGCACGTTTCTTTAAAAATGGCTGAGCTTATTTACGATGGAAAGTGGTTCACAACCCTGATGGATTCATGCATTGCTTTTATGGATAAGACAGAAGAAACTGTAACCGGCTGGGCAAAAGTAAAAGTTGTAAAAGGCGCGATCCGCGGCGCAGGCTCAGGTTCAAAATACAGCCTGTACAACGAATCAATCGCTTCGTTCACAACAGGTGAACTTTACAACCACAAAGACGCCCAGGGCTTCATAACCCTCTTCGGCCTCCCACTCAAAGTCCGCGCTATGATGGAGCAATCGGTAGGTGAGGGACAGGCAATAGCAGAAAGCAAAAGCCTTAAGAAGCGACCAACCGAATAAAATTTTACTCAATAGGGTGCGAGTGGCGCAGCACCCGTCCACCGATTGCGCGAGCCGCCCCGTCGGCGAGACAAAAGGTGGGAGAAGGACAGGCAATAGCAGAAAGCAAAAGTCTTAAGAAGCGACCAACAGAATAAAATTTTACTCAATAGGGTGCGAGTGACGCAGCACCCGTCCACCGATTGCGCGAGCCGCCCCGCCGGCGAGACAAAAGGTGGGAGAAGGACAGGCAATAAAAGAAAGCAAAAGCTTTAAAACAAGGCCAACCGAATAGTATATAAAATCGACTTCCTGTCGATTTTATAACTCAAGAAAATCTTAAAAGATTTTCTTGAAATTCCTGTGCTTTCTTTATGACGTGCCATCCGTGGCACTATTTTAATAATTATAGAATATGAACGGAGGCGCAGCACCCGTCCACCGATTGCGTCGGAATAAAAAATGTATCAGAATGCGATACTTTATTAGAACGGACGGTTCTCCGGATTCTTCTTTCGGAGCATCGTTCACTTTATCATCAGGAAAAACATGACTATTAATGCAGAACAACTTTATTTTATTCTTGATAATACTCCTCCAGAACAGAATATTATGCTGGTTGGAAAACATGGAATCGGAAAAAGCCGTATTCTTGAAGAATATTACTCTGAAAAAAAATGTAAAGTTGTCACTTTGTTTTTGGGGCAGATGAGCGACCCCGGCGACCTTATCGGGCTTCCTGAAAAAAATGAAAAAACCGGAAAAACCGATTTTATGCTGCCGTACTGGTTTCCTCTTGATAAAACGCCGGTTGTTCTTTTTCTGGATGAATTGAACAGGGCGCGACCTGAGGTCCTTCAGACGATTATGGATCTTGCCTTGAACCGTAAGCTTGCTGGAAAGACACTTCCTGAAGGCAGCCGGATTATAAGCGCGGTAAATAACGGCGGTGAATATCAGCTTACAGATTTGGATCCCGCGCTTGTCTCCAGGTTTAATATCTATGAATTTTCTCCGACTGTGGGCGACTGGCTTAAATGGGCTGAGACTGCCGGTATTGACGAAAGAATATGTTCGTTTATAAAAGAAAATCCTGAATATCTTGACGGAAACGAGCAGAACGCCGAATTGCAGAACCTTGAGCGCACTCCAGACCGCAGAAGCTGGGAGCGGGTTTCTTCCATAATAAAAAAATCTCCGGAACTTTCTGATTGCTACAAAACTCTTGTGTCAGGAATTGTAGGAAATAAAGCGGCGTCAGTTTTTTTTCGTTTTATAAATGAAAATACAGTTCCTTCTGCAAAAGAAATTCTTTTTGGCGATTTTAAATCAGCTGTGCCAAAACTTGAAAAGCTCAATGTTCCTCTTGTTTCACAAGTTTCTTCTTCTTTGTTTGATTTTATTGAGGCAAAATCCTCTGAAATCGAAGTTTCTCTGGAAAAAACAGCGAAAATTTCTGAAAACCTTATAGCTTACTTTGAATATCTTGAAAAAACTTCAAAGGAGTCTGTTTCGTACTTTGCCAGTTTGTGGTCTGCTAATGAATATCCGCTGACCTTGGCGTTTATCGGCATGCATTGCATTGATTTGTATAAAAAACTTATGGCGGCATTTGAAGAATAGCAGATGAATGTCGAAAA
>OIXL01001119.1_pt1 | contig 11131 bp, 5 predicted proteins | sample 1587761 | NCBI WGS metagenome assembly OIXL01 (sample SAMN03283246) | human gut metagenome | biome: human-associated habitat; material: feces | host: Homo sapiens | place: Peru | collected 2012 | reverse complement strand
GTCTTCATTTACTGTGCGGCACAGAAAATGAAGACCTTATCACGGATATTTCCCTGCGCCTTTCCGAAACCGATTCCGAATATCGTCTCTGCCATATCATAACAAATTTCAAAAAGGACGAAACGGGAAAAATAACTGCGGTTTTCTGCCGTATCAGACCCTTTACCCCAAAGGAAGAATTCGACAGGGAAATACTCAAATTCTTTTCATCGGACAAGAACCCAGATATCTATTCAAATTCCGTACGCCGCTTTATGGACAGCACCGACCGCAAAATAGCATTTATCCAGTTCGATATCGAACGCTTCAAGCTGATAAACGATTCCTACGGAAATGATACGGGCGATGCTCTTCTTACTTTTATAAAGGAATCCCTTGATGTTATCTGTACGGACAAGCAGCCTCACTGCCGTCTGACCGCCGATGTTTTCATGATAGTCACCGCATTTGACGTTCCCGACGAGCTTGTGACCTTTATACGTCTGCTGGAAAGCCGTCTCAGCTCATTCAGGAGCATTGACTACCGCTTTGCATTCGGCGTATGCATCGTTCCCGAGGAACAGCGCAGCTGCCATACGAGAAAATTCGGTGACAATGCAAGCGTTGCACGCCATTCCGTAAAGGGAAACGCACTGAAAAACATCGCATTTTACAACGAAAACATGATGAAGGATCTTCATCAGACACAGATAATCGAAGAGGATATGTATAAGGCTATCGCCGAGGACAGCTTCGTAATGTATCTCCAGCCGAAATTCTGCATATCCACAGGCAGAGTCATCGGTGCGGAGGCTCTCGCAAGGTGGATACACCCCGAAAAGGGCATGATCTCACCCAACGAATTTATCCCCGTTTTCGAGCGCAACGGCTTTATCGTCAAGCTTGACCAGATCATCTGGGAGAGCGCCTGCAAGCGCATTCGCTCATGGATAGACAGAGGCATTGAGCCTGTGCCCGTCTCGGTAAATGTTTCACGGGCATATCTTGGCGAATTTGACGCAGTTGAGATACTGGGCAATCTCGTAAAAAAATACGATATACCGATAAATCTGCTGGAGCTGGAAATAACCGAATCCGTTGACGCAAATGTGGACGATATAATCAGCCGCTTCAAGAAAAAGGGCTTTACAATGCTAATGGACGATTTCGGTTCGGGCTATTCATCACTGAATATGCTGAAAACCACCCAGTTCGATGTGCTGAAGATCGACCGCAACTTCCTTTCGGAATTCATGGAATCCGACAGAGGACGGAAAATTATCTCACACACTATCCATATGTCACAGGATATCGGGCTGAATATAATCGCCGAGGGCGTTGAGACTAAGGAACAGGCGGAATTTCTCTGCAATGCAGGCTGCGATGCGGCTCAGGGCTTCCTGTATTCAAGACCGATCCCTGCGGACGATTTTGATACATTGCTGACCGATATAAACAAGTAAAAATATTTTTTGAGAAAATTGAAAAAACCTCTTGACAAACCGAGCTTGTCATGCTATAATGTATTTGTTGGTGCAAATGGCTGTGAGGTCCCACCTGTTCCCATACCGAACACAGAAGTTAAGCTCACAAACGCCGAAAATACTTGGCTGGTGACGGCCCGGGAAAATAGGACTGTGCCAATACATTATCCGCATACTCTTCGGTATGCGGATTTTTTTGTAACTGTTTTTATCAGAAAGGATATAAGGGATATGAAAAAGAATAAGATCTTATCAGTTGTCATCTGTGCCGCTCTCACCTGCGGACTTATGACTGCCTGCGGAGAAGCTTCCTCTGCCGCAGACGATGCAGAAACAACCGCCTCCTCCGAGGAAACAACGGCTGCCGAGGAAACTCCCTCAACTGTTGCACTCACAAACGAAAGCGCAAAGCTTCTGGGACGTACATATCTTATGGACGATACCCTCTGGTGCGGATTTTCCGGCACAGGCGCAGAGTTTGAATACACAGGCAGCAAGCTTGACATCACTCTGATCGCAGACTCGAATTATTCCTCCGAGGGCAATCAAGCTCGTGCGGCAGTTTATGTTGACGGCGAACGTGTGCTTGACGAAATGCTGGACGAGGCACAGCAGACCTTCACGGTATACGAGGGCGAAAACAAGACCGTTGATGTAAAGATAGTTAAGCTCTCCGAGTCCGCAAACTCCGTAATGGGCATTGGAGCAATTGAGCTTGAAAGCGGCGAAACAATAGCTCCCGCAGCGGCAAAGGCTCATAAGATAGAATTCGTGGGCGATTCCATAACCTGCGGCTACGGCGTTGATGACGAGGTAAAGGAGCATCACTTCTCCACAAGCACCGAGGACGTCACCAAGACCTATGCATACAAAACAGCGGACGCTCTGGACGCAGATTACAGCATCGTTTCCGCCAGCGGCTTCGGAATAATCTCGGGCTACACAAGCGATCCCTCCAAAAAGGTTGCAAACCAGACTCTCCCCCAGTATTACGACAAGACAGGCTTTTCATACAGCGGAAAATTCGGAGGCACGGAAACTCCTCAGTCTATCGACTGGGATTTTGAAGAGTTCGTTCCCGATGCTATCGTAATAAATCTCGGCACGAACGATGAAAGCTACTGCAAGTCCGATCTTCAGAAGCAGTCCGAATATGTTGACGCATACATCGAATTCCTGAAAGAGATCCGTGAAAAGAACCCCGATGCGGAGATATTCTGCGCACTGGGAACAATGGGTGCGGGACTTTTCACCTCCGTTCAGGAGACTGTTATAAAGTACACCGAGGAAACAGGCGATGAAAAGGTTCACGCAGTCCAGCTCCCCACTCAGGACGGAAGCAAGGGCTACGCTGCCGACTGGCACCCCACCGAGGGCACTCATCAGGATTCGGCAGACGTTCTCTCCGCCGAGATCTCCTCTGTTATGGGCTGGTAAAAAAATTTACAATCAATATTTTTTCGGGAGCTTTTTATATGAAAGCTCCCGTTATTTTTTATATTTTTAACTTCATGTTAATTTTTATTGTGATATTGCGGCTCTTATGTCGCTTTTTTCTTTGGATTTAACAGTTTGGTTTTATTATGTTTAAATATTCTAAAATTTTACATACATTTTACAATGAATCTGTTACAATGGATATTGAAAAGCTGTTGACATTATGGTATAATATTTATATACTGAGGTAGTTTTTGAAAATTATTTTTCCCTGCCGAAAGCTATAAAATCAATGCTTCCGACGCCTGAAAGGACGGTAAAAATCAATGAGAAAAACCAAGATCATCTGTACTATCGGCCCTGCCACCGACAATGAGGACGTAATGCGCAGGCTGATGCTCAGCGGCATGAACGTTGCACGCTTCAACTTTTCACACGCAGACCCCGAAGTGGACAAGCGCCGCTTTGACATGATTGCCAAGCTCCGCAAAGAGCTGGGACTGCCTATCGCAACAATGCTGGATACAAAGGGACCCGAGATCAGACTGAAAAAATTCAAGGACAATGCTCCCGTTGTTATCAATGACGGTGATATCTTCACACTTACCTCCCGTGATGTTGTGGGAACAAACGAAATAGCTTCGATCTCCTTTGCGGGACTCCCCCGTGACGTTGATATCGGCTCAAAGATACTTATCAACGACGGTCTTATTGAGCTTCAGGTAGAAAAGCTCAATGCTACCGACATTACCTGCCGTGTTATCCACGGCGGCAAGCTTTCAAACCACAAGGGAATCAACGTTCCCGGCGTTGATCTTTCTCTTCCATATATCAGCGAAGCCGACATGACCGACCTCGAATTCGGCGCACAGACAGGCTTTGACTTCATCGCAGCTTCATTTGTACGCAGCGCCGCAGATGTAAATTATCTCCGCAAGTTCACACACAGCCTCGGCTGGAACAATGTAAAGATCATCGCAAAGATCGAGAACCGTGACGGCGTAAACAATATCGACGAGATACTTGAAGCTGCCGACGGCATCATGGTAGCAAGAGGCGACATGGGCGTTGAAATTCCCTTTGAGCAGATCCCCGCTATCCAGAAGAGCCTTATCAGCAAGGGCTACAACGCAGGCAAGCAGGTCATCACAGCCACACAGATGCTTGAATCAATGATAAACAATCCCCGTCCCACCCGTGCAGAGATCACAGATATCGCAAACGCTATTTATGACGGAACCTCCGCTATCATGCTTTCGGGCGAGACAGCGGCAGGTCACTTCCCCGTTGAGACTGTTCAGACAATGGCACGTATCGCAGAATGCACCGAAAGCGACATTGACTATGCGGAAAATCTGCTGAATCTGGGCGACCGTCCCAACAGCAGCGTTACAGACGCTATCTCCCACGCAACCGTTACAACTGCTCTTGACCTGAATGCAGCTGCTATCATTACTGTTACAAAGAGCGGCAACACGGCAAAGATGATCTCCAAGTACCGTCCTCAGTGCGATATAATCGGTCTTACACCCGACCCCACCACCTGCCGTCAGATGAACCTTTCATGGGGCGTACGTCCCGCACTCATCGGCGAGATGTCAACTACCGATGAGCTTATCGCTGCGGCTCTTAAAGCTGCCAAGAACAACGGCTTCGTAAACACAGGCGATACAGTCGTTATCACAGCAGGCGTTCCTCTCGGAGTTTCGGGCAATACAAATCTTCTTGAAGTAGAGACTATTTCATAATCATAACAATAATTTCATCATGCGTGTCCCGATAGTTTACGGGACACGCATTTTTGATTAATTTTACTTAATTTCAATTAATATTTATAGTTAATTTTTATTGATAAAATTAAGCTGAATTTCAGAAAAACTATTGAAAAATCCTGTAATATATAGTATAATAATAACGATAACTTTTACAAAGGAGAACTGCTATGAGTACAGCTTTCAAAGCAGCGGATATACTGCTGCCAAAATCAGGCACAGATCTTACAAAATGGTCGGTAGTTGCCTGCGATCAGTACACTTCCCAGCCCGAATACTGGAATGAAACGGAAAAGATCGTGGGCGGCGCCCCCTCTACCCTTGATCTTATACTTCCCGAGGTATATCTTGAAAACAGCGATGTTGCACAGCGTATCGAAAAGATACACGAGTCTATGAAGAAATACATCGCCGACGGTCTTTTTGACGAGTACAAAAACTCAATGATCTATGTTGAAAGAATGACTGCCGACGGTATGCGTGCAGGTCTTGTGGGCATGATCGACCTTGAAGAATATGACTACCGCAAGGGCAGCACATCTTCCGTCCGTGCGACCGAGGCTACCGTTGTTGAGAGAATACCTCCCCGCATCAAGGTAAGAAACGGTGCTCCGCTGGAGCTTCCTCATATCATGATACTCATTGACGACGGCGCAGAGACAGTTATCGAACCTCTCACGGCAAAGAAATCACAGATGAAAAAGCTCTATGATTTTGACCTTATGCAGAAGGGCGGTCATATCAGCGGCTATCTCCTCTCCCCCGAAGACATTGCGGCTGCCGACAAGGCTCTCACAGCTCTGGGCGACAAGGCTGCATTCAATAAAAAGTACGGTCTTGACAATGCCGAGGTTCTCCTTTATGCAATGGGCGACGGCAACCATTCCCTTGCAACCGCAAAGGAATATTACGAGCAGCTGAAGCGTGAAAATCCCGACAAGGATCTTTCCAATCACCCTGCACGCTATGCTCTTGCGGAGATAGTTAATCTCCACAGCCCCGCTCTCCGTTTTGAAGCTATCCACCGCATCGTTGAGGGCGTTGACACGGAAAAGCTGCTCTCCGCACTCAAATCCGAGCTTGGCGCTTCCGACTCCGAGGGTGTTCAGCAGTTCACAGCTGTTGTCGGCGGAAATGACATCACAATAAATGTTACAAAGCCCACATCTAACCTTACGGTTGGCAGCCTCCAGCAGTTCCTTGACAAATACATCAAGGAAAACGGCGGCAAGGTAGATTATATCCACGGCGAGGACGTTGTACGCAAGCTTGCGGCAGCTCCCGACAGCATCGGCTTCCTGCTCCCCGATATGGGCAAGGACGAGCTTTTCCCCACCGTTATCAAGGACGGCGCACTTCCCAGAAAGACATTTTCAATGGGTCACGCCGAGGACAAGCGCTTCTATATGGAATGCAGACTCATTACCGAATGAGTCCGGCAGACTAATTACATATCAACGAAAGGATAATTTTATAACATGGCAGATTTAGCTCTTTTCAACGCAAACAAGGAAAAGGTGATCTCCCGCTACGAGGAGCTTATCACCCGCAAAAACAAGATCTCCGATGATTACAACGGGATCTATGACCGTTACGTAAACCCCGTTCTTACGGCAGCTCATGCACCCTATATCTGGAAGTATGACATGAATCCCGAAACAAATCCCTATTTCATGGAGCGTCTCGGAATAAATGCTGTTCTCAACAGCGGCGCAATTTATCTCAACGGCAAGTATTGTCTGGTTGCCCGTGTTGAAGGCAATGACAGAAAGTCCTTCTTCGCAGTTGCGGAGAGCGACAACGGCATTGACAACTTCCGTTTCCGTGATTATCCCGTAAGACTTCCCGATACCGAGCCTGACGAGACAAACGTATATGATATGCGTCTCACACAGCACGAGGACGGCTGGATATACGGCGTGTTCTGCTCCGAGAGCAAGGACAAGACCTCTTCCGATCTTTCCGCAGCAACTGCACAGGCAGGCATCGTCCGCACAAAGGACCTTGAAAACTGGGAGCGTCTCCCCAACCTCAAGTCCAAGTCTCCCCAGCAGAGAAACGTCGTTCTCCACCCCGAATTCGTTGACGGCAAGTATGCGTTCTATACACGTCCTCAGGACGATTTCATTCAGACAGGCTCAGGCGGAGGTGTTTGCTTCGGACTCTGCGAGGATATCACAAATCCCGTTATCTGCACAGAGGAAGTCGTTATCTCTCCCCGTCAGTACCACACTATCACAGAGGTTAAGAACGGAGCAGGCGCTGTTCCCATTAAGACACCCAAGGGCTGGATACATATTGCTCACGGCGTAAGAAACACAGCCGCAGGTCTTCGCTATGTAATTTACGTTTTCGCAACAGATCTGAAGGATCCCTCCAAGCTTATCGCTTCTCCCTCGGGACTTTTCATTGCTCCCCACGGCAGCGAGCGTGTGGGTGACGTTTCCAACGTTGCATTCACAAACGGCGCTATCGTTCGTGAAAACGGCGATGTTTACATCTATTATGCTTCCTCCGATACACGTGTTCATGTTGCAACAACAACTATCGAAAAGCTTATGGATTATACATTCAACACACCCTCCGATCCTCTGCGCTCCGTTGACTGCGTAAAGCAGCGCTGCGAGCTTATCTCAAAGAATCTGGAATACATGGGCAAGTAATTTAATAACAAAAAATCAGCATTGGTGCATGGAATATTTGTGCATATTTTCACGGCGTATTCTATTGATAAAACCGAAAAAATATGCTATAATATTCATGTTGTCAGTGTTGGCGTAATGTCAATACCGACGTGCATTCAATGCCGATCATGGAGAGTTGTCCGAGTGGTCGAAGGTGCAGCACTCGAAATGCTGTGTGGGTAAAACCACCCAGGGTTCGAATCCCTGACTCTCCGCCATAGCTTCCGAAGCGTTTGTTTCGGAAGCTTTTTTATTTGTATTTTCAGCCATGTATAAAAAAGCAGATACCGTTTTTAGGCATCTGCTTTTTATTTTTATTGGATCATTATAAAAGTTCTTTAAGTGTTTCGCACAGCACCGAAAGATCGGCAGGCTTTGCAAGATGTGCGTCCATTCCCGCCCGTGTAGTGCGGATAACGTCCTCGGAGAATGAATTTGCCGTAAGAGCGATTATCTTTACGGTTTTCGCATCGGGTCTGTCAAGGGCACGTATCGCAGCGGCAGCCTCGCAGCCGTCCATTCTCGGCATCTGCATATCCATAAGGATAACATCAAACTCGTTGGGCTTGGAGCGCTCGAATATCTCAACAGCATTCTGTCCGTCATAGGCGGAAGTAACGATAGCGCCGTTCTCGGTAAGCAGTTCGCACATTATCTCACGGTTCAGCTCATTATCCTCTGCCTGCAAAATACGCAGATGACGCAGAACATCACCGCTCTGCTTATCCTCCTTTTTATCGGAGACATCATCAACGGTTTTTACATTGCCGGGAGCAAACGGCAGAGTCACAACAAAGGAAGTTCCCTTTCCCGGCTCGCTCTCAACTGCGATCTGTCCGCCCTTTTGAGCAACAAGATTCTTTACGATAGCCATTCCCAGACCGCTTCCGTCCGATGACGATGTTCCGAATCGCTTTTCACGGGCAAACGGCTCGAAAAGCTTAGGCAGAAATTCCTTGGACATTCCGATTCCCGTGTCCTCAATAACGAAAATGTAATTCTTGTTGTTCTTTCCTGCCTGACGTACCGTAAGCGATATCTTGTCGCATTTATGAGTGAATTTCAGAGCATTTGACAACAGATTCGTAAGTATCTGCACAAGCTTTGCCGAATCTCCTATGACCATTCGGTTCTCAACTTCTGTTTTCAGCTCAAACTCCTTGCCCTCGGCAGCTGCCTGCTGACGGTAAGGTCTTGTACACAGTTCAAGCTCGTCGCAGATATCAAAGGTGCGCTTGTTGAAAGGCAGCTGATCCTGCTCCATTCTGGAAATATCAAGCACATTATTGATAAGGCTCAGCAGACTGCGGCTGGTAAAATCTATCTTTTTAAGATATTCACGGCGCTTATCATCGGTGCAGTCGGGACGTGAAGCAAGCTCATTCATGCCTATGATTATATTCAGCGGCGTCCGCATATCATGACTTATATTGGCAATAAACTGCTTCTGGGATTTTTCGCCTGCATCTGCGGCAGCAAGGGCATTTTCCAGCAGCGCAGTATATTCAAGCTGCCTGTTCTTTTCATCGTCCACAAGCCTGAAGCTTATAACTGCCTCTTCCTTGTTAAGATTGTCGTCAAGAATAAGTGAAAGATGCACCCAGCGGTCCACACCGTCGATCTTTCGCTGAAAATCGCCGCCGAAGCCCGAAATATTATTTTCCACCAGCTCACGTATCTGCTCCAGTGAAAAGCTCTCCAAAAAGCTTTCGGCAGTCTCCTGCCCCATAAAAACAGTACATTTATTTAGCAGCATATCATAGCTTCCGTGCCTTGGCAGTATTTCCTTTACCTCGTCGGAACCCTTGACCATTTCATATGTGCCCTTGGCAACATTCACACGATATATCGCATAGAACGAATTGCACAGCGCATGAACAGTATCGGCAGAATGCTTCAGGTTTTTGTTCAGCTTTGTATCATTGGCAATCGTGAAAGCAGAAACTACAACAAACAGCAGGAAAACGCCGATGTACCACCACACCACCGACGAAAGATTCCTGAAAAGCAGCGCCTTTGGAACTGTCATAACGCACAGCCAGCCATTGCTCATTTTATATGTATATGCCGAACGCTTGACGTTATCGGGGTCTATGACAACAAGATCGTCCTTTGCACGGTCACTGTCCGACATAAATCTTTTACTTATTGATTCAGCGTGTGCTTCCAGCTGTTCTCCCGATATACTGAACGGCGTCTTGCAGTAAAGCAGCATACCTTCGGCATCAAAAAGATAATACGCCGATTCATCGGGCAGCTCAATACCTGCATGAGTATACGCAAAAAGGCTTGCGCTCAGATTCAGCAGAATGCCGTTTCCCGTTTCGGGATCCACCTTCACGACAATATGGACATACCTATCTTCCTCTTCAGACAGAACATTGAGATAAACAATATCTCCGTTTGCTTTTATTGCCTTTTTATACCAATTTGATCCCGTATAATTATAGTTTGCGGTTTTATCGGTATAATTTGAAGATATCGTCCTGCCATCGTAAAGAGCATAAAATTCAAGATTAGTATACCCCGATGCGGCAGCGGAATCGGAGAAATATTTACGGAAAGCATGGTCTATCTCATTCTGAGTCATTCCGTTTTCCTTAAAATCCTCCATGTATGACATACAAAGGTTCATCAGCGTTTCAAAGGTGGTGATACTAAGCTCCTCATCATTTGAATAGCTTTCCACCAGATTATTTCCCAGCTCAGCCGAATTTTTCTGCAAAGCACTGTATGTTCCGAAAAGTCCGCATACGGCAAGAACGATTATAGTCGAAAAAAACAATATATTAAAAATAATGTTCTGATTTATACGTTTGGCGGTAGCATTAAAAAACTTGTCCATTCAATGAACCCCTTTATATTTTTTATAAAATTGCTACTGAACAGCTACTCACTCTTGCTATCTAAGCTATTATACCATATCTTTCAGGCAAATACAAGCAAATTAAATTCAAATATTTAAGTATTTATCAGAACTTTTATTGTATTATTTTTACATCATCTGAAAATAAAAATGCGGCATATCGCATATGATATACCGCATTATATTTGTTTGATTTTAGGTTTTTATCCGACTCAGTTTCTCTGCTTCTTTGCAGCAACAACAGTTGCGGCAGCTGCAAGAGCGGCAGCTACAACAGCGCCAACTGCAACAGCATCAAAATTATCGGAAGCAGCTTCGTCGGTCATGCCTGCGCCTGCTGCAACGTTCTCGAAGTCAACATTCTTGCCTGCTGTACCGTCGATAGAAGAATTGTTGTCTGTATCGGCTGTATCTGTGCTTCCTGCCGCTGCGGAGAATCCTGCTGCGGGAAGAGCCATGAAAGGAGAAGCATCGGGGATATCGTCATCTTCAACTACATCGTCGATAACATCATCGGCTGTCTTGTTGCTGTAAAGCTTCAGAACAGTTGATGTAACGGAATCATCTGTAAGAACGAGATCATCATTGAGAACAACAAGCTTTACAACTGCTGTATTGCCGGAAACTGTGATATCGTATGTATAATCAATACCGAGCTTGAGATCCTTTACATCGGACTTAACGAAAACTGCATTTGCAACAGCATTGAAAAGATCGTTGCCGCTGAGATCAAGACCTGATGCAAGACCTGTCCATGAATAAAGCTCAGCCTTTACGGAAGTCTTTACGGGAACATCGGGGATAACAGGTGTATCGGGTGTATCATCATCATCGCCGGGTTTTACGGAACCTATATCAAAGGGATTTTCAGTGTCCCACTTCTTATAGATATCCAGCAGCTCGCTGTTT
>OIXL01001116.1_pt1 | contig 11139 bp, 9 predicted proteins | sample 1587761 | NCBI WGS metagenome assembly OIXL01 (sample SAMN03283246) | human gut metagenome | biome: human-associated habitat; material: feces | host: Homo sapiens | place: Peru | collected 2012 | reverse complement strand
ATGCCGGTTACTTCTCCGTTGACAAAAAGGGCAAGATGACCGACAGCAAGCTTTCCGACAAGAAGGAAGGCACATCCGATGATATTGACGCCTATGACCTGATCATGAAGAACAAGGAACTGCTTCTGGATCGTGATCCGAAAAAGTCCCCGGTGCGTTTCATTTTCTCGCACTCCGCGCTGCGCGAAGGCTGGGACAACCCGAACGTGTTCCAGATTTGCACACTGAAACAAAGCAGCAGCGAGGTTCGCAAGCGGCAAGAGGTCGGTCGCGGTCTGCGCCTGTGCGTCAATCAGGACGGCGAGCGCATGGACGCCAACGTGCTTGGAAATGATGTGCACTCCATCAATGTTCTGACCGTCATCGCCAGTGAGAGCTATGACAGCTTTGCAAAGGGCTTGCAGACTGAGCTTGCCGATGCAGTTGCCGGACGTCCTGTGGCTGTTACCGCTGATCTGTTCAAGGGCAAGGTCATTGTGGATGCCAGAGGCAACGAGCAGGTCGTGGACGGCGATACGGCGCAGGCGATTTATTTTGATTTGATTGTCAACGGCTATATCGACAAGAAGGGTGTACTGACCGATAAATATTATGCCGATAAAGCAAATGGTGCAATTCAGGTCGCGGAGGAAGTGGCGGACAGCCGTGATTCTGTGATCAATATTCTTGATTCCGTCTATGACAGCCGCGCTATGCAGCCGGAGAATGCCCGCGACAAGAATGTCGAGCTGCAAGTTGATCCCGACAAGCTCGCCATGCCGGAGTTCAAAGCTCTCTGGAAACGTATCAGCCCGAAATCTGTGTATGTGGTTGATTTTGATACCGATGAGCTTGTAAACAAGGCGATTGCTTCCATCAACAGGAATCTTCATGTGCCGAAAATCTTCTTCAAAGTTGAAACCGGCGCGATGGATGAGATCAAGTCAAAGGACTCGCTTCTTGACGGAAGTGCATTCTCGAAGTCAAAGTCTTCTACTTATGACAGCAGCAAGCAAATCCGCGTGGGCAGCAGCGTGAAGTATGATCTGATCGGCAAGCTGGTCGGAGAGACCGGTTTGACACGAAAAGCAGTTGTTGCAATTCTGACCGGCATTGAGAAATCCGTTTTTGAGCAGTTCAAGTTCAATCCGGAAGAGTTCATTATCAAAGCAGCCGCCCTAATCAATGATGAAAAAGCTACTGCAATTATTCAGCATATTACCTACAACGTGCTGGATGAGCATTATGACACGGACATCTTTACCGAACCGACCATCAAGGGCAAGCTCGGTACAAATGCAATGAAAGCGCAGCGGCATCTATACGATCATATCGTGTACGATTCCACGAACGAGCGCGATTTTGCAACTGATCTGGACACCAACACAGATGTTGCGGTTTATGTAAAGCTGCCGGACAGCTTCTATATCGCAACGCCGGTCGGACATTATAATCCGGACTGGGCGATTGCCTTCTATGAAGGCTCGGTGAAACACATTTATTTTGTTGCTGAAACAAAAGGAACACTGGATTCTATGCATTTTAATCATATCACGCCGGTTGAGCAGGCAAAAATCGACTGTGCCAGAGTGCACTTCAAGGCCATCAGCGACGGAAATGTTGTGTATGATGTGGTGGACAGCTACCAAACACTGCTTGAGAAAGTTATGAAATAGGCCAAGATAGGAAGAGCTGCCTGAAGTGGGGACAAGAGAATTGACTTTGTTTTAGATGACAGAAATTGGGGTGATAGGATGTCTCTTACAATCCAGCTTTTTGAAAATCAGCATATTCGCACGGCGTGGGATGAAGAAAAGGAAGAATGGTACTTTTCCATTGTCGATGTGGTTGGCGTACTGACGGACAGCGTTGCTCCCACGGCGTATTGGCGCAAACTTAAACAACGGTTGAAGGCCGAGGGCAATGAAACCGTGACAAATTGTCACGGTTTGAAAATGACGGCTCATGATGGTAAAAAACGCCTGACCGATGTGGCCGATACCGAGCAACTTCTCCGTATCATCCAGTCCATCCCGTCACCCAAAGCGGAGCCGTTCAAACTCTGGTTGGCACAGGTCGGCCGGAAGCCACCACCACGGAAATTTCCAAACAGAAGGCACCGACAACCCTTTCGGAGAACATCGACGTGGCCCGTGCCGGTGGCAAGGTGGCTGGCGACGCACGGAAGGCCATTGAGACGCAGACCGGCGTTCCTGTCATCACTTCCAAGAACGCCGCGCAGCTCAGCGAAGTGGTTACAAATCTGCTGGAAGATGCGGGGAATAAAGAAAATGGGGCGGTTTAAAATCTGCCTCGCAATAGACAAAGAAAAGCGTGTGCTGACCGCAAGGTCAGCACACGCTTTTTCATTTGGATTCCTTCAGCCAGGTCTCCAGTTCCTTCTGGGAGATCAGCCCCTGCTCACATTTATCCTTTTCCGCTCTGGCCCGTTCACTCCAATCGTAAAACTGCTGGTCGGTGATCCGCCCGGCCTTGATCCACGCAAAGCGCCGCTTATACTCTTTACGGTATGCCTTGAAGATCGGGTCATCCGACTGCTTCTTTGTCCACTGCTTGAAAGCCCCGATTTCCCGACAGACCTGCTCTCCTCTTGGAACAGGCCGCTCGCAATACTCCGCGCTGACCCGCCCGGTCTGCGGAAACCATCGTCCGCAGTTCTTGCAACGCCGCACGGTGATGTTCCGCTCCACGCAACTCCGCAGAGAGTAGTCGATCATGTCCCGGATGCTGGAGGAATACAGCACCGGCGAACACCGCCCCGGCTCCACCGGCTCAAAGCTGAGCGGGATGGGGTGGAAACAAAACAGGCCGGGATCTTTCGGCATATCGTAGGTATAATTCCTTGCCGCCTGTGCCTGCGGCTCCCGTCCCGCGCTGTCTACATCCAGCACCAACTCAAAAAAGCGTTGGATCTGCTGCTGATACCGCGGAAGCTGTTCGGGGAGCTGGCGCAGTTCGTCCAGTATCTGCGCATCCTCCGCACTGCCTCGGTCATTTTGAATGTACATCGCTGACTGGCGGTAGCGGCAGTGAACATAGAGAAGTCGAAAATAAATGTGTATGGAGGCTAACCTCCCCAGTTTTCTCTTGAAATTCTCAAGTGCGTCCCTGTCATCCTCTGCGATAAACCGGCTCCAGTTATCCGTGGCGCTCTGCAGCATCGGCGTCACTTCCGCGCAGTCCAATTCCTGAAAGGCAAGCAGGCTTTCCAGAAAGGGAAACTCCTTCTGGACGTCCGGAACGCCTTGCGTACCAAGGGAATCATACTGAAAAATCTCTCTGCCCTCAGAGAAGTACATTTTGGCATACCACATGGCAGATCACCTCAAAATAGACAATCGTAATATAGAAATAGAGACAGTCTTGACAAGGGGTGAAAAGTATGTTACCATACGATTACGGAAAGACTGTCAAAAGTAATTTACAGTTAGTCTAACACGAGGGCTGTGGATTGTCAATGAAAAAGACGGTCACAAATCCGAAAAAGCACCTCGACAACTGAATACCCATCACCAGAGATGATACACGCCGGAGAAGTAACGCCAGGACGCCGCGGCAAAGCGGTCGAGCGTACCAAGGCAGTGAAAACGCCGTGCAGGTCAAACAAGGCCGCAGGGCAGGAACGGGTACGGTGCGTGGCAGAGAACAAAGAAAGGGGGGAAGAAACATACATCGTTCCTACAAAAAGGAAAACCGCTGAACTGTTGCAGCAGTCCAGCGGCGCGCCGCGTTTCGGAAAACGCAGACTCCATCTGCAAACAGTCTAACAGAGGGACCTCCGAAACGCAAGTAATTTTTCTCTGAATTCTATTGGAGGTAACGATTTTGAAAATATCGACCTATCACAGCTACGATGAATTGCCGCTGTTCCTCAACGCGGAACTGGTGGCAAAGGTGTTAGGTGTGTCCATCTCCAGCGCCTACGAGCTGATGCACGAAGAAGTATTTCCGTCTGTGCGCATCGGCAGTCGGTTCGTGGTGCCCAAGGATAAATTCCAACAGTGGGTAGAGCGGCAGACTGGAGGTGCCAGATGAGAACTTGGACAAAGCGCGATCCGGTCAAGAATTATTTTCCTCTGCCCAATGAGATCTATCAGCTGGGTCTGTCTCACGGCGCGATCGCTGTCTACGGTTACCTGCTCCGCATCGAAGACCGCAGAACCTATCAGTGCCATCCCAGCTACGCCACCATCGGCAAGGCGGTGGGCATGAGCCGCAACACCGTGCGGAAGTACGTGCAGGAGTTGGAGGAACGCGGACTCATTCGCACCGAGCGTACCAGCATCATCACGCGGGACGGGCGCAAGCAAAACGGAAGTCTGCTCTACACGATCCTGCCCATCCAGTTTTCCATCGACCAATTCTATCAGCGGCAGTTGGATGCCGCGGAACAGGTACAGGAACGGCAGCGAGCGGCAAGGTGCTTGGAACAACTGGCGCAGAAAGACGGTGCGGAATGCTGATGCGGTGTGCGGATAAGTGCGTGAATTACCCTGCGTTTGCCCCTGTGAGCCGCTGTGTGCGATTACAGAAGCCTAAGAGGGTAACGATAGCGTCCCCAGTTATTTGGAGCGCCTTTAGGCGGGATTTCAAGGCTCTGCGGAGGACGAAAAAGAAAGCAGGATAAAGGGTTGGCGTCGGAACCGACGCTCTACCCAATCACTTCTGCCCGCAGTGCGGGCAGTTGACGGGGGGTTCAACGCAGGCGATTGTGGCGCCTTTTGAAGGAGATTTCAGAACGGCTGGCGTCTTAGTTCCCGTAAGCCCAGGTGTTTCAACGAAAACGAGCGTGCCTTACGGCAGATTGGAGGGAATTATGAGCAAAAATGAAAACAGGCTGAACTTCCGTATGACGGATGAAACAGCCACAAAAATAGAGCGGTGGTATCAGGAAGATAACTGCCGCAGCAAAAATGAGTTCATCGAAAAGGCGGTGAACTGCTACGCGGATATGCTTGCCGCAGGCGAAAGCACCACGCTGCCCCGTGCGGTGCAGTCTGCCATCGACAGTCGGCTGAAGCTCTTCGAGGATCGCATTGCGTCGCTGCTCTACAAGCAGGCGGTGGAGATGGACATGGCAATGTCCATTCTCCTGCAAAGCCTCAACGTGAGCGAGGAAGTGCTGCGGCAGGAACGGGCCAAGAGCATCGCCGCCGTCAAGCGCACCAACGGTCAGCTTCGGATGGAGCAAAAGCTCCGTGAGCTGGAGAGCGAAGCATGGCAAGGCTGATCGTCAAAAGCCCGTACATCAAGTGCGGCGGCGAGAAAAGTGCTGGCGGGTACCTCAAGTACATCGCGACGCGGGAGCGGGTGGAGATCATCCCGGATGACCGTCCGCCCACCCAAAAGCAGACGCAGCTCATCGCAAAACTGGTGAAGGATTTTCCTGACGCAAAAGAGCTGATGGAGTACGAGGACTACCTCTCACACCCAACAAAAGCAACCGCGTCCGCGCTCATCACGCTGGCGCTGGAATCGAATTGGGATCGGGTACAGGGCATGGAAGGTTACGCCAAGTACATCGCCCTGCGGCCCAGAGCGGAGCGGCTGGGGGAACACGGTCTCTTCGGTGACGATGATGCCGTTGACCTCGCCGCTGTCGCGGATGAACTGGATCACTACACCGGCAACGTGTGGACGCACATCATCTCCCTCCACCGGGAGGACGCGGAGCGGCTTGGCTACAACCACGCGGAGGCATGGCGCACATTGCTGCGCACCCACCGCAATGACATCGCCGCGGCGATGAAAATACCACCGGAGGATTTCCGCTGGTACGCGGCGTTCCATGACGAGGGCAATCATCCTCACGTCCACATGATGGCGTGGTCGGCAAAGCCAAATCAGGCGTATCTGTCCAAAGACGGGATACGCCAAATCAAGTCCACGCTGACCAATCAAATCTTCCGACAGGAGCTGCTGCACGTCTATGAGCAGAAAAGTAAGTCCCGTGATGAGCTGGTGGCGGAAGCGCGAAAAGCCATGCTGGAATTGGCGAAGGCCATGCGGGAGATGACCTGCATCCACCCGGAGGCGGAGCAGATGATCTGGGATCTGTCGCGGCAGCTCGGTCAAGTCGGCGGCAAGAAAACCTACGGCTATCTGCCAAAGCCAATGAAAAAGCTGGTGGATGAGATCGTCGACCAAATGGCGCAGCTGCCCACCGTGGATGCGTGTTACCAAACGTGGTGGGAGCTGCAATGTCAGGTGGAGGATTACTATTCCGAGGGAAAGAAACGTCTGCGTCCACCGCTGTCTCAGCAGAAGGAATTTCGCCAAATCAAGAACGCCGTCATCAAAGAAGCGGAGCATCTTCGCATGAACAGATTTTCCTTTGAGGATGAGGAAATACAGGATGACGGCGAGCAGATCAGCACCTACGCCATGAGCTATGAATGTCAGGATCTGCAAAGCGTGGCGAACGATGACCGCTTCCCTCTGGATGAGCGGGACGAGGCGGCGGAGCAATTGGAGCAGCTTGCGGAGGACGGTGACGCCTACGCCCAGTACATCATCGGCACGGCGTACCGTGACGGTGGGCTGCTGATACCGGACACAGCCAAAGCGCAAAAATACTTGGAACGCGCCGCCGAGCAGGACTTGGACGCGGCGCAATACGCATTGGGCAAGCTGTATCTCTCCGACGATGCTGACGTTCGCAATTCCACCAAGGGCATCTATTGGCTGAAACGCTCTGCGGACAACGGCAACGATCACGCCGCCTACCGGTTGGGAAAGGAGTATCTCAGCGGCAAAAATACGATAAAAGATGCCGAAACAGCAGTGTCATATTTGCGGCAGGCTGCGAACAACAGAAACGCCTATGCACAATATCTGTTGGGGAAGCTGTACCTCATGGGAGAGGGTATTCCAAAGGATAAGGAAGCCGCACAATACTGGTTTTCCGTGGCGGAGCAGAACGGCCACGAATACGCCGGGTACTTCCTTGACCGCATGGAACGGCAGGAGGAAGTGCCGCCGCCCAATATCCTGCTGTCAGCCACGCGCCTGCTGCACCACATGAGCAATATCTTTCGGGACAACGCCCCGGCCCCCGCTGCCAACGGTGTCCAAATCGACCACAAACGGCTACAACGCCTGCGGGCAAAGAAGATGGCCATGGGCCACAAGTGGAACGACCACGAGAACGAGTTGAACTACAAGTACATGGAGCCGAGCATGTGAGGCGGTTTAAAATCTGCATGGCAATAGACAAAGAAAAAGAGATAGCTTTCCCCACGGAGTTGTGGTATGTATGTTGGTTACAAAAAGGAGGTGACCTGAATGGCAAAACGAAGACCGTCCGGTGACGGCATGGTGCGCAAGCGGGAGGATGGCCGCTGGGAAGGCCGTATCGTGGTGGGCCACAAGAAAAACGGTACGCCCATCTTCCAGCACGCCTATGCGCATACACAAAAAGAACTGACGGAAAAGCTCCATCAAAATATCGAACGCTATCAGGATGTGGAGCTGACCGAGGACAGCCGGATGACTTTGGGCGAGTGGCTGGACCGCTGGCTGACGGACTATAAGGAGAATACCGTCCGCCCCGGCACCCTTGCGGGGTATCGAAGCTGCATCGAAAACTACATCAAGCCGCAGCTCGGCGGCAAGCAGGTGTCGCTGGTGACATCGCAGGATGTGCAGAAACTCTATCGGAGGCTGAAAGAGAACGGGCGGGTCAGGGAGCATCCGAGGTTTGGTTCCGCTCGTCGGATACCACCATCAACCGCCTCCACGCCATCTTCCATCAGGCGATGGAGGACGCCCTCCACGCGCATATCATCGCGAAAAATCCCACCGTGGGCGCAACGGTGCCAAAGGCAAGCCATGCGCCGAAACGTGTCCTGACCGACAGAGAACTGGACACCTTTCTGGACGCCGTGCGGGAAGACAAGATATGGGGTGACTTCTTCTACGTGGAGCTGACCACGGGCCTGCGGCGGGGCGAGATCTGCGGGCTCATGTGGCAGGACTTTGACGCGCGGAACGGTGTCCTGCAAGTGCGCCGCACCCTTCATAACCGAAAGCTGGGTGTCGATATGCTGGGCAAGACCAAGACCCGCAGCGGTGAACGCACCATCGTCCTGCCCCGCAGCACGGCGGAAATTCTGCGCCGCCGAAAAGAGAATGCGATCACACAATGGATCTTCCCAGACCCAGTTCGACCGGAACTGCCGCTGTCTCCGAACTGCGCCTACACGCACATGAAAGCGATCTTACACAAAGCGGGACTGCCGGACATTCGCTTTCACGATCTGCGCCACATCTTCGCCACCCACGCCATCGCCAGCGGCGTGGACGCCAAAACCCTGTCGGGGATTCTGGGGCATACCAACGCCAGCTTCACGCTGGACACCTACACCCACGTCACACCGGATATGCAAAAAGCCGCCAGCGGCATCGTTGGCGGCTTCATGGAAGATTTGATGGGAGCTGTGCAACTATATGATCGCAGAGGTTGACGCAGAATGGCGCTTTCAGTGCGAGGCGGAGGAAAGAGGCGGGCTTGTCGCCCGGCGACCGACGACAACGCGGCAATGGAAGTGTCAGGCAAGTCAAGAATGCGAGAATATGGTTGCACGGCTCCCAATGGAAAGGGGCTGAGACCTTGGCAAAGAAACGGAAAAGCGGAACTGGCACCGTAAGACAGCGCGGCGACGGCCGGTGGGAGGGCCGCGTTGTCATCGGCTATGATGACAGCGGCCTTCCCAAGACAAAGAATGTTCTCGCCAAAACAAAGCGGGAATGTCAGGAGAAGCTGCGGCAGCTCACCGAAAGCATGGTGGGGCGAAATGACCGAAAAGTTAAGTCGGATATGCTGTTCGGGGACTGGCTGTGCTACTGGTACGAAACCCACAGCAAGCCGACGCTCCGCGCCTCCACGCAGAACAACTACGAAAATGTCATCCACAACCATGTCCTGCCGGAGATCGGGAAGATCCCGCTGAACAAATTGTCGCAGAATGATTTGCAGCAGTTCTACGGGCGGCTGAAAAAGAATGGTCGCAAGCGTCTGACGGAGCAATACGGCGCGGGCCTTTCCGACCGCATGGTGCGGATGTGCCACGCGGTCTGCCGCTCCGCCTTGGAACGGGCCGTGCGGGATGACCTGCTCCGTACAAACCCCGCCATCGGCTGCAAGCTGCCGCCGAAAAAGGCGAAGGAAATGCAGGTGCTTGACCGGGAGGAATTGCAGAAATTTCTCATTCAGGCGCAGGCGGACGGGTACTACGAACTGTTCCTGCTGGATCTCTGCACCGGTCTGCGGCGGGGTGAATTGATAGCACTTCAATGGGAGGATCTGAACTTTGAAACCGGCGTGCTGACCGTCAACAAGCAGGCGTACACGGTAAACGGCGAACTGCAGATCATCCCGCCCAAAACCAAGGCATCCGTCCGAAAGCTGGTGCTGCCACCTGCGGTGCTGGCCGTGCTGCGGGAGTACCGCAGGAAGGTGGATTCCCGCTGGATGTTTCCGTCCCCGGTGAAGGCGGACCGACCGATCACGCCCGGCGTGGCGCGCAGGCGGCTTCAGACGATACTGGAGCGGGCAGACTGCAAGCGTGTCAGATTTCATGATCTGCGGCACACCTTCGCGACGCTGGCGCTGGAAAATGGCATGGATGTGAAAACCCTCTCCGCTATGCTGGGCCATGTGTCCGCGGTGACAACGTTGGACATCTACACCCACATCACCGGCGATATGCAGCGTGCCGCCGCCGCCAGCATCGACCGAAGTATCGGCAAGGCAGAACCGCAGGAAGAAACGGAGCCGGAGCGGAAAGGCATCGTGGACTTCCGGCCCTATGTGGGGAAGAAGAGAAAGCCGGGCACCGGATGCATCAGCGAACTCAATGACCACCTGTTTGAGGGACGCTATTCTCCCATATGGCCGGACGGGACACAGCATTCCCGCAACGTCTACGCCCGCACCCGCGAGGAGTGCGAGGAAAAGCTCAAGGCGCTGATCACGGAGATGAACGAGGAACGCAAAAATCTCAAGGAGCAGCTTGCGGGCATCGCCCCGCCAGAAAAGCTGACAAAGAAACAGCGCAAGCTGTGGGACTATATGCGCCTCCACCCGGAGGTCACAGAGTTCTCGACCATCGCCAAACGAACCGGACTGGCGAGAAATACGGTGAAGAAGTATTATGAAATGATAGCGGCAATGTTGGGGAGAAAATAGTAATAAGTATTTTCTGTCACTTAGTATAAGATATACCCAAGGATGCGCGGAGCCACTTCATCACCGGAGATGGTACGGTATTTTAAGGTTGTCTGTTCGGTGAGGGGCGTGTTATAACGGGGTAATGCTATGCTGCGCAGAAAGAAACCCAATAACTACGGCACAGGGATTCCAGATTACGAGGTAGAGACACATGCCTGTGTCCTGCTCCTGGAAATTCAAGCATTCTTTAAGAGCAAGGACGGACAATGGGGAGGGAGGTACGCCGAGTGGAAGAAACGGCAGGGTGAGCGACCAAAGAACTTATAAATAATAACGGGAGTGCAAAACTACTCCCGTTGTTGTCTTAATACGAATTCTTTTTGAAAAGCAAATTCCCCAAAAACGAAATAGTCACAATTATACAGAAAGCAGAGATATGGAAGAATAAACGAAACGGAAATGCGCATATCCGCAATATATTACGCATAATCAATATGCCTCCTTTGCGCTTGTCATTCACGCGTCGTTAATATTTTTTGGGGAAATTCGCCTTTCCTAATTGCCAGAGATATTGGTCGATTTCCTTTACGGTATATGATTCCAATTTATAAAACCGTTGAAAATCATGCAATATCGCATGGAAGGAACGATAATCCAACAGCATTTCACTTGTAAACGTTGAAAACCCATCTATATCCCTGTAATACCGCAAAATCTTGTTGATGTAATCATCGTATATGGGGTAAACATCAGGCTTGTGATGACTGCAATATTTTGTGGCGAACGAATACAGCTTTTTCGTCTTGCCGTTTGGAAAGGTCACATAAGAAATATCGGAAACAAGGCTTAGATCATGAGCCTGTAACCGTTTGTCAACATCTAAGGATAGGATGTGCCGCGCGACAGGATAAATCGAAAAAATATTCGTACTGTAAAAATCATTCAATGTGGCGGCCTTGATCAAAATG
>OIXL01001114.1_pt1 | contig 11160 bp, 8 predicted proteins | sample 1587761 | NCBI WGS metagenome assembly OIXL01 (sample SAMN03283246) | human gut metagenome | biome: human-associated habitat; material: feces | host: Homo sapiens | place: Peru | collected 2012 | reverse complement strand
TAGTACAGTTACTGAAGATATGTTAGCTCAAGTAAAAGAAGTTGTTGAAAACAATGACGGTGCTTACTTTGTTCACTTTGTTTATGCTGATGCTCAAGTGCTAGTATTTAATGGTAAAGATTATGTTGATAAAAATACAACAACTAAAGAAACTGTAAAATATACCGAGTTGTGGATTGAAGTTAAAAATTCTTCAAGTTTTACAAGTTATACCATTTATCTTGTAGACCAAGGATTAGATTCTAGCCGTGCTACAAGCAGATATCAAGTAAAATGTGTTGCACAACAAGCAGACCTTTATGCTTATATTGGCACACTTAAAGAATCCAACTAATAGGCAAATAAAAAAACACCTTAATTTAAGGTGTTTTTTTTGTGTGCTATCGCACTTTTTATCAATTTAGTGTAATTGTAATATTCACTGTCGTGGGTTCTTCAGTGTTGTCGCAGTTTTTATCTTTCCACACTTTGCTTTCAAGTTTAAAAAATTTCGTCATCAACATAAAACAGTTTAAAAACAAAAAAAACACTCTTACAAAAGAGTGTTTTTTATTAACAAGGGTTTGTGTTTGGTTTAAATAAGGCAAAGAAATCTGCTAAGTTGCGTTTTTTGTATTCATCAAGTAGTCCCATTGGCGATGTCGCAAATTTTTTAACAATAAGTTGTTCGGTTGCAAGTGCACCCATAACATAACTTTCAAATTTTCCAGGATACTGGGTTATCATAATCATAAGCCTTGTGGCTTCTTGTTTTGAAAAATGTCCTAGTAGAAAATAATACATTTTAGTAAGACTATCTTGCCAGTTGCCATGCAATAAGAAATTATTTATTTTAGAGTACAAAACCTTGCTGTACTTAGTGTAAGCGGTATTATAAATATGCCAAGCCGAAAATACACTCCAGCCGTGTAAAATAAATTCCGCACCACCGTCAAAATTGTAACTTCTTTTGTAAAGTAGGGTGTTTATAATGTGCCCACGTCCTGGGTAAACATTGCCGTAAATTGAAAGTTTTAATTCGTCAAGCGATAATGTGTTGCCAGCGGTTTGAATTAAAAATGAGTCTGTGTCACTATTAAACAAATGCTTTGTTATAAATTTACCAGTTCCCACATCACTTGTACAGTCAATGCGTAAATTATCTACATCATATTTGCCCCAAATTCCTTGGCTAAGTAAGTCAAGTGACAAGTCTTTAATAATGTGCTTTGTCATGGCACGGTAATCGAGAATCGCCTCAATGATCGGGTGCTTGCCCTTGAGCTTTTCGAGCACATCCGCGTTTGTCGAATAGCCGCTCTTCGTCTTCTTGCCTGCGGGCAGTCCCAGCTCGTCAAACAGGATCTCGCCGAGCTGCTTCGTGGAATTGATATTGAATTCGCGCCCGGCGAAATCGAAAATGGTCTGCTGGGCCGCTTCAATGCGGCTTTGCAGCATATTTCCAAACGAGATCAGGGCCATCTGGTCAGCCTTGACGCCCGCATATTCCATCTCGGCCAGTACCCGGCAGAGCGGCAGCTCGATCTCATAATAGAGCTTTTCCATGCCGTTCTGCGCAAGCTTTTCCGGCAGCGCCTCATACAGTGCCGCGACCGCAGACGCCTCCGCAAGCCGATTGCACACCCGTGCAGCCTCTTCGCCGACCTCGTCCTTGTCCGCGCGGCCGATCTCAAAGCCGAGCAGATGCGTGACCACGCGGTCAAGGTCGTAGCTTCCCTGTGTCGCGTCGAGATCGTAGGCGGCCAGCGCGGTATCGAAAATGAAGCTCTCCGCCGGGTATCCAAGCTCCAGCAGGCGGCGCATGAGCGGCTTGCAGTCGTGCGTGACCTTCTTGACGGACACGCCGAACAGGGTTGACATAAATTTTGTACTTTCCAGCGCGTCCCCGTAGAAATAATAGCCGCTTTCATCCGTATTGACCGCAATTGCAGATAAATCCGGTTCTGCAATCAGATTTACATAATGTTCTTTCTGGAAGGATGCCGCAAGCGCCTCGGCGCGGGCGGCATCGCTTACGACCTCGCTTGTGCAGACGCCATCGATCATGCCGTTCTCCGCTGTCTCCTGCGGCGCGTGCAGGCCGTACCGGGCAATGAGCCGCGTGAACTCCAGACGGGCAAACAGCTCGTATAGAGCTGCTTCGTCATACGGCTGTACAAGGCAAGCTTCCGGCGAAAACTTGATCGGCGCTTCGCAGCGGATCGTCGCCAGATCGTAGGACAGATACGCGCTGTCCCTCCCCTGTTCGAGCTTGGCACGCAGCTTTTCCTTGACCGCGTCCAGATGTGCGTACACGCCGTCCAACGTGCCGTAGTCCAGCAGCAGCTGCGTCGCCGTCTTCGGGCCGACGCCCGCAACGCCGGGGATATTATCTGAGCTGTCGCCCATGAGCGCCTTCAGGTCGATCAGATGAATGGGCTCAAAGCCGTATTCCTCACGGAATTTTGCGGGATCATAGTTGACTGCGACGGTCTGGGACAGCTTGGACGAGACGAGCTTGACCGTCACGTGTTCATCGATCAGCTGCAAAGAATCCCGGTCGCCGGTGACGATCACGCAGTCCCAGCCCGCATGGCCACAGCGTTTTCCGATCGTGCCGATCACATCGTCGGCTTCCCAGCCCTCGCATTCAAAAATCGGGATGCGCATGGCCCGCAGCACATCCTTCATAACGGGCATCTGCATGGCAAGCTCGTCCGGCATGGGATGGCGCGTGGCCTTATAGCCGTCATATTTCAAATGGCGGAATGTCGGCGCTTTAAGATCAAACGCGACGCAGAGCGCGTCCGGCTTTTCGTCCGCGCGCAGCTTTTCCAGAATATTCAGAAAGCCATAAATGGCATTTGTAAAGAACCCGTCTCTGGTCGTCAGTGCACGGACGCCATAATAGGCGCGGTTGATGACGCTGTTTCCGTCGAGAACCATCAGCTTCATGGGCGTAAACTCCTTTGCATTTCTTTGGTTAGTTTACCACATTTCCGCCCTTCTTTCAAGAAAGGCGCTTCTTCCGGTTGACGGTTTTTCGTGAAAAGATTATACTAGGGTGTATCTGAAAACTCCCAACGCACCCGGACAGCGGATCTTTTCACGCTGCGCTGTACCTCAGCGCAAAAATTTCTCGCTGCCGGTCACATTGGGAGTTTTCAGATACACCCTAAAGAAAAAAGAAAAGGAGCATTTCGATATGATCTACTCTTCGAAGGACATGGAATCCCGCGCCGTTCTGGATACGGCGGCAAAGATCTGCGCCGCAGCGCGCACCGCGCCGAAAACCAGAGGCATGGACGGCCTCGTGACCTGCGTTTTAACGGGCGAGGATAAAAGCCAGCTGGCCGCGCAGATGCGGAAGCTGGCCGACGAGCTGGATTATGCGTTCTTTAACCGTGACGCAGATAACGTTGACGCGTCCGACGCTGTGGTGCTTTTCGGAATGGAGGAGGTGCGGCGCGGGCTTGACGCGGGCTGTCAGTACTGTCACTTCGAAAGCTGCGCCGACTGTACAGAAAAGGACGGCCTGTGCGCGTGGGATGCCATCGATATCGGCATCGCCATCGGCTCCGCCGCTGCCGCAGCAGCCGACGCGCGCGTCGACAGCCGTGTGATGTTCTCTGTCGGCCGTGCAGCAAAAAGCCTCGGCCTGCTCGGAGAAAAGGCTTCGCTGGTGCTTGGCCTGCCCCTCAGCATCAGCGGAAAGTCCCCGTTCTTCGACCGGAAGCCGAAGAAATAAGCCGCCGACCCCACAGAATTATATTGCCATCACGTATACCTGACAGGGATTCCATTCATCCCATAATGTTGGAAATACCTCAAATTCCTGAAAGCCGAGCGACAGGTAAAACCGGTTCGTACTGTCATATTCCGCATATCTTCCCATCTGCACGGTTTTTACCTGCATAAAGGAGTATCCAGCTTTGCCTGCCGCTTCTCTTGCTTGTTGAAACAGCTCACGGCCAATCCCCTGACGGTGATATTCCTTCAATACGCCCATCACGTATAATTCGACGGTAGCCTTTCCTGTTTCTTTCAGATACAAAAATCCCACGGGCTTGTCTGCGTCATAGGCGCAGAAGAATTGTTTATCGCCGCTTTCTGTGATGTAATCCTCCCTTGCCTCTGGGATACCGAACCATTCCGGAAGCGCTTCCAGAATGCTCCGCGTCACAGCCTGTTTTTCGGTGCTGTTTGTCAGCTGGCATATTTTCATTAGCTACTCCTGTAAATCCAGATTGGATAATCTTTTGATGCGCAAACCCGGAGCAAATGCTCCGGGTTTTGTTTGATCAGATGTGCTTCCACTTTGCGCCGCCGGGGATATCGGTGATCTCGATGCCCTGCGACTTGAGTTCGTCGCGGATACGGTCGGCCTCGGCGAAGTTTTTGGCCTTTTTCGCGTCATAGCGTGCCTGGATCTGCGCGGTCACAGCGGGATCGTCACTGCCATCCTCGCAGAAGATGGAATACGCACCTGCGGCAGGCTTTTCAGCCGCATTGCGCTTGCGGATCTCATCTGCCTTTTTGCACAGGTCAAGGCTCAGTACCTTGTCGAAATCATCAAGGACGAACAGCTTCGTCGCGTCGTTGGTCTTGTATTTGAGCACGTCGTACAGTGCTGTAATGGCGAGAGACGTGTTGAGGTCATTGCCGAGCGCGGCGTTGAATTTCTCGCGCAGTGCGGACACGGCAGCCTCGTCGATCTCGCCGTCGCCGGGCTTCAGCGCAGCGATTTTCGTCAGCAGCTTCTGATACGTTCCGGCAGCATTGTCAAGGTTTTCCCATGTGAAGACCAGATTGCGGCGGTAGTGGCTCTGCAGGCAGAACAGGCGGTAGCACAGCGGGTCGTAGCCCTTCTGCTCCAGTAGGGATACCGTCAGGAATTCGCCCTTGGATTTGGACATTTTGCCGCTGGCGGTGTTCAGATGCATAACGTGCATCCAATAATTGCACCAGTGGTGGCCGATGTAGCTCTCGGACTGCGCAATTTCATTCGTATGGTGCGGGAAAGCGTTGTCGATGCCGCCGCAGTGGATATCAAGGTGTTCGCCCAGATATTTGAGCGAAATGCCGGTGCATTCGATGTGCCAGCCCGGATAGCCGACGCCCCACGGAGAATCCCACTTGAGCGCCTGATCCTCAAACTTGGATTTTGTGAACCAGAGCACGAAGTCGTTCTTGTTGCGCTTGTTCGTATCCTCCTCGACGCCCTCGCGGACGCCGACGGCGAGGTCTTCCTCTTTGTGCTCGTTGAAAATGTAGTATTTTTCAAGCTTGGAGGTATCGAAATATACGTTTCCGCCCTCGATATAGGCGTAGCCGGTGTCAAGGAGCTTGGTAATGATCTTGATATATTCGTCAATGCAGCCTGTGGCGGGCTGAACGACGTCGGGCTTCTTGATGTTGAGCTTGCGGCAGTCCTCGAAGAACGCGTCGGTGTAGAACTGTGCGATCTCCATGACCGTTTTGTGCTCGCGGCGGGCGCCCTTGAGCATCTTGTCCTCGCCCTCATCTGCGTCGGAGGTCAGATGGCCGACATCCGTGATATTCATAACGCGCTTCACGGGATAGCCCGCGTAACGGAGGTATTTTTCCAGCACATCCTCCATGATATAGCTGCGCAGATTGCCGATGTGTGCAAAGTGATAGACCGTCGGGCCGCAGGTATACATTTTGACCAGCTTCGGGTCATAGGGGACAAATTCTTCCTTTTTGTGTGTAGCAGAGTTATAAAGATACATCGTCAAGTCTCCTTTTTCGTATCGTTGATCTGTTCTTCCAGCAGCGCCATGCGGCGCTTGAGTTCTTCGATTTCCAGCATGACCGGGTCCGGCGTGTGAATATGGTCGAGCTTATCGCCGCAGAGCCGGACGATCCGGCCCGGAACGCCGACGACCGTCGCCCCCTCCGGCACCTCGCGCAGTACTACAGCGTTTGCCGCAATGCGGGCGTTGTCGCCAACGCGGAACGGGCCAAGCACCTTTGCGCCGGAGCCGACCATGACGTTGTTGCCGAGCGTCGGATGGCGCTTGCCGATATCCTTGCCCGTGCCGCCGAGCGTTACGCCCTGATAGAGCAGGCAGTCGTCCCCGATCTCGGCGGTTTCGCCGATCACGATGCCGGTTCCGTGGTCAATGACCAGCCGACGGCCAATGGTCGCGCCGGGATGGATCTCGATTCCCGTCCACATCTTCGACCACTGCGAGATCGCGCGGGCGATGAAAAAGCAGCGATGCCGGTAAAACCAGTGCGCGATGCGGTAATCAATGGTCGCGTGCAGGCCGTTATACAGCAGCATGACCTCAATGGCAGACCGTGCGGCAGGGTCATTTTTCTTATATGCCCGGATATCCTCCAATAAATGCAAATGCAGTTCCTCCAATAGAAAAACCCGCCTCCTGAATGCTCAAGAGGCGGGTTAAAAAACTCGCGGTTCCACTCTGATTTCTTACTCTGGCTGTAACGTCAGCCTCAACGGGGTCTCCCCTCGCTCCCGAACGCACGTTCCCGCATCGCTTTTGCTCCCGTTTGCAGCCGACGGCGGAGACTCTCTGAAAAAGCGGAGCAGCGGTACTCTTTTCGATCAACGCGATATTGAATTTTCTTGGGAAATCATATCATTGGAGCAGGAAAAAGTCAAGCCTTCTTCGCAAGACCGAGGCAGGCCCAGTTTTTGCAGAAATACTCCACGCCGGAATAGACCGTTGTGACCAGAATGACGATATTCACGACCAGATCCAGCGTCGGAAGATTCGGCAGCACCATCATGGCGATCAGACCGACCATCGTGCAGGAGGTCTTGATCTTGCCGCTCCATCCGGCAGCGATCACAGTTCCGTTGCTCGCTGCGACCATGCGCAGGCCGCTGATGGCAAATTCTCGCGCGATCACGATGAACACGACCCAGGACGGCATCCGGCCCCAGCCGACGAAGATCATCATGCAGGCCGTCACCAGCAGCTTATCGGCCAGCGGGTCGAGGAATTTGCCGAAATCGCTGACCTGATTGTAGTGGCGGGCAATATAGCCGTCCAGAAAATCGGAAATGCTGGCGATCACAAAGACCGCAACAGCGGCCCAGCGCAGCCAGTCCGCTCCGTTCGCAGACAGCAGCATCAGAACCATGTAGACCGGGATCAGCACCACACGGACAAGGGTAATTTTACTCGCAGTCGTCATTGTATTCTTCCTCCAGTACGCCGACAAGCTCTCCGTCGTAGGTATCCACAACATGGATGTCTACAAAATCGCCGGTCTTAATGTGTTTTTCCGCTGTGAACCAGATCTTCCCGTCAATGTCGGGAGAATCGGCATAGGTTCTGCCGTAATAGCTGTCCTCGTCCGGGTCATAGCCCTCGCAGAGCACCTGCATGACCTGACCGACACAGGACTCGTTATAGTCGTCCATAATGCGCGACTGAATCTCCGCAACCTGCTCTGCGCGCTGCTTGGCGATCTCAGTATCAGGATATTCCATTTCGGCTGCGCGTGTGCCCTCTTCGGGCGAAAACGCGAACGCACCGACGCGTTCAAGCTTGTATTCCTTCAGGAAATCGCACAGCTGTGCAAATTCCACCTCGCCCTCGCCGGGAAGACCGGTAATGAGGCTTGTGCGGAGCACAAGGCCGGGGATCTCATGGCGGAGCTTTGTGAACAGCTGCCGGACATATTCGCCGTTGCCGCGCCGGTTCATTTTACGCAGGATCTCGTCGTTGATATGCTGGATGGGAATATCCAGATATTTGACGATCTTCGGCTCGTTTGCCAGAACGTCGATCAGCTCCTGCGACATTTCATCGGGATAGAGATAATGTACCCGGACCCAGACCAGCCCGTCGATTTTGCAGAGCCTGCGCAGCAGCTCCGCAAGCTTCCGCTCGCCGTAGAGATCGAGGCCGTAGCGGCTGGTATCCTGTGCGACGACGATCAGCTCCTTCACGCCGTCGGACGCAAGCTGCTCCGCTTCCTTTATCAGATCTTCCATCGGGCGGCTGCGGAGCTTGCCGCGCAGCTTCGGAATGACGCAGTACGCGCAGTGGTTATCGCAGCCCTCGGCAATTTTCAGATAGGCGTAATATTCCGGCGTTGTGAGGATCCGGCCATCTTCCGACTGGTCGGCGTTAATATCGTCGAAGCGCTTGTAGCGCTTGCCGGACAGCACCTGCCCGACCGCGTTCGCAACATCGTAATACGAGCCCGTGCCAAGCACGCCGTCGACCTCCGGCAGCTCCTTCAGAATTTCTTCCTGATAGCGCTGGGCAAGACAGCCGGTGACGAGAATTTTCTGAATTCTCCCTTCTGCCTTCAGCTGCGCCATAGCAAGGATGTTGTCAATGGCCTCTGTCTTTGCGGATTCAATGAAGCCGCAGGTGTTGACAATGACGAGTTCCGCACCGTCGGGGTCTGGGCTGATCTCATAGCCTGCCTGCCGCAGCAGCCAGAGCATATGCTCGGCGTTGACCTGATTTTTGGCGCAGCCAAGCGAGATCATGCCGATCGTATGGGTCATGATATGTCGTCCTCCGTGATTTCTTCCAGCTCCAGCCCGACGCGGTAGCGCCGGAGGCCGGACTGGATATCCTTCCAGCTGTGGCCGCGCCGGATGAGCGCGTCCACAGTCCGTTTTACTTCTTTTTCGTCCGGATCCTTCCCCTGCCAGCGGCGGAGCAGAAAGCGGTCAATGGCGTCGTCCATTTCGGGCAGCTCCGCAAGCGCCTCCTCCCAGAGTTCCTGCGGGATGCCCTTTTCGAATAAAATATTTTTGATGCGGCTTTTCCCGTAGCCCTTTGCCGCAGCGCTTGCAGCGAGCTGCCGTGCTGTCTCGCGGTCATCGAGCAGATGCAGCTCCTTGAGCCAGCCGACGGCTTCCTGCGCGTCGGCTGCTTCCTCACCCTTCCGGACAAGGCGCTTCTGCAGCTCCTTTTCCGATACGCCTGCCGCGGCGACAATGCGCACGGCCCGCGCCTTTGCAGACGCTTTTCCGGCAGCAGCCAGCAGCGCCTGATAGTCTTCCTCCGTCAGCTCCATTCCGCTGTAAAGGCCGAAGTCCGCAAGCAGATACGGCTGCGTTTTTAAAACAGTATCGTCGTCAAAGACGAGCTTGACGCGCTTTGACTGCGGCAGCTCCTGAATGGCAAGCAGGCGCATCAGTCGTCGTTAAAATCGTCTGCCGAGATACTTACAGGCTTCGCGGCGACGGATGCGGGCGGCTTTGCGTTCTTGCCCTGCAGCTTCCACATATTGTCTCGGATGGACTGCTCAATGCGGTCAGCGACGTCGGGATGATCAATGAGGTACTGTTTGGCCGAGTCGCGGCCCTGTCCAATGCGCTCGTCTCCGATGGAGAACCAGCTGCCGCTCTTGTTGATGAGCTCGAGCTGCACGGCAAGGTCGACCATCTCGCCCCATTTGGAGATGCCTTCGCCGTACATGATATCGAAAAACGCCTCTTTGAAGGGGGGCGCGCATTTATTCTTGACGATCTTGGCCCGCGTGCGGTTGCCGATGACCTCGGAGCCGTTTTTGATGGCCTCCGTGCGGCGGATATCAATACGCACGGACGCATAGAATTTCAGCGCGTTGCCGCCGGTTGTCGTTTCGGGGTTGCCGTACATGACGCCGATCTTCATACGCAGCTGGTTGATGAAGATGACGACGCAGTTTGTCTTGGAGATATTGCCCGCCAGCTTGCGCAGCGCCTGCGACATGAGCCGGGCCTGCAGGCCGACGAACGTATCGCCCATCTCGCCCTCAATTTCCGCGCGGGGCGTCAGCGCTGCGACAGAGTCAACGACCACAACATCGACCGCGCCGGAGCGCACAAGCGCGTCAGTGATCTCCAGCGCCTGCTCGCCGGTATCCGGCTGGGAAACCAGCATGGAGTCAATATCCACGCCGATACGGGCGGCATAGTCCGGGTCAAGCGCGTGCTCGGCGTCGACGAATGCGACCTCGCCGCCGCGCTTCTGTGCCTGTGCGACGATATGCAGTGCAAGCGTCGTTTTACCGGAGGATTCCGGGCCGTAGATCTCAATAATTCTGCCCTTGGGTACGCCGCCGATGCCGAGCGCGGCGTCGAGCGCCAGAGAACCGGTCGGGATCGCGTCGACCTGCAGATCGGGCCGGTCGCCAAGGCGCATGACCGCACCCTTGCCGAAGTTTTTCTCGATCTGCCGGATGGCCGTATCAAGCGCCTGCTTCTTGTCATTATTGGGAGTCTGATCGGCTGCTTTTTTCTTTTCCATCGTCTCAGTTCCTTCCTCTTTTGTGTATGAACCTACTATAACACATCATTCGGTAAAAATCAAACGTTTGTTTTACTTCTTTTTGCCTCTGACTGCTCGGACAACGCCGCGCAGATCCTTCCGCAGGACAATGTCCGTATATCCGTATTCCTGCAGGATCATGGATACGGCCATATGCTGTCCCAGGCCGAATTCAAAGCAAAGGTATCCGCCGTCGGACAGCAGATGGGTAAAGTTTTCGGCGACGGCGCGGTAAAATGCCAGACCGTCCTTCCCGCCGTCCAGTGCAAGAGCTGGCTCGTATTCCTTCACGGACGGTTCCAGCCGCGTCATTTCCTCGCTCGTTACATACGGCGGGTTGCAGACCAGCGCGTCGAGCGTGCCGACAAAGCTCGGCCCTCTTTTTCGCGCGTCCAGCCCGACTGCCGTTACGCGGTTCATAAGCTTCAGACGCTTGATATTGCGCTTGGCGACGGCCAGCGCGGGGCGCGAAATATCCGCAAGCGTCACATGGGCATCCGGCAGCTGGTGCGCGATGGCGAGGCCGATACAGCCGCTGCCGCAGCAAAGATCCAGCACGCGCGGTGCTTCCCTGCCGCGCAGAACATCAAGCGCAAGGTCGGTGACAGCCATGGTGTCGTCGCGCGGGATGAGCACATCCGGCGTGACCTCCAGCGAGATCCCATAGAAATCCCACTGTCCGAGAATATACGGCAGCGGCTCGTGCGCCAGCATACGGTTTACATAACTTTTTAGTTTTTCTTCGATCTGTTCGCTTGCGTACAGATTTGAATCTGCCAGCACGGCCGATACGGATTTCCCGGACGCAAACGCAAGCAGCTCCCGCGCAGCCATGGAGGCATTCTCCCCTTCCGACGGCAGCAGCGCCCGGCGGGCCTGCAGATAAAGGTCGGAAGGGGAGAAT
>OIXL01001112.1_pt1 | contig 11169 bp, 8 predicted proteins | sample 1587761 | NCBI WGS metagenome assembly OIXL01 (sample SAMN03283246) | human gut metagenome | biome: human-associated habitat; material: feces | host: Homo sapiens | place: Peru | collected 2012 | reverse complement strand
ACATAAACTTAAAAATCAGACAAAATGATGAAGCAGGTAAAATTTAAATTGCCTCTCAGAGCATTGACCCTCGCAAGTGGTCTGCTTCTGACAGCAAGTTCCTTTGCGCAGACTAATGCGATTAAGGGACACGTGAAGGATGCTTCCGGTGAGCCAGTCATGGGTGCTACCATTACAGTGAACGGTAAGGCAGTAGGTATTACCGACATGGATGGTAACTTCTCTGTTGACGCAGCTCCAGGTTCTAACATTACTTTCACTTATCTGGGATTGACTCCACAGACAGTGAAGGCTGCCAACAACATGAACATCACCTTGCAGGATGACTCTAAGTCTTTGAACGAAGTCGTAGTCATCGGTTATGGTGTAGCAAAAAAGAACGACTTGACAGGTTCTGTTACTGCGATCAAGCCTGATGAGAAAAACCATGGTATCATTACTTCTGCACAGGATATGATCCAGGGTAAAATTGCCGGTGTAAATGTCAACTCATCAACGGGTGCTCCTGGTGATGGAGCACAGATTCGTATCCGTGGTGGTGCTTCTCTTACTGCGAGCAACAACCCATTGATTGTTATCGATGGTATGCCTATGGATAACAACAGCACAAAGGGTGTAAACAACCCTCTGTCTCTTGTCAACCCTAATGATATCGAGAGCTTCACAGTATTGAAAGATGCTTCTGCTACAGCCATCTATGGTTCCCGTGGTTCCAATGGTGTCATCATCATTACAACCAAGAAGGGTCGTAGCGGTCAGAAGCCACAGGTTTCTTACAATGGTACACTTTCAGTAAGTACTGTTGCCAAGAAGATGGATGTGATGAATGGTTCCGAATACACAGACTTCATCAAGAACTATTATGGTGAAGATTCTTCTGCCTACAAAGGTTTAGGCTGGAAGAAGTTCAACGCAGATGGAACTCCAGATTATTCTGCCGGCACATACGATACCGACTGGCAGGACGAGATTTACCGTGCAGCTGTCAGCCATGAGCATAATGTCAGCTTGACAGGTGGAATCAGTAAGAATTCTTGGTCTATGCCTTATCGTGTCAGCGTTGGTTACACTGGCCAGGAAGGTATCCTGAAGGGTTCTGACTATAAGCGAGTTACTGCCGGTTTCAACATCAATCCATCATTGTTCGACAAGCACCTTAACATTAATGTCAACGGTAAGTATTCTTACTCAAAAACAAATCCAGGTGGACAGGATGCAGTAGGTGCAGCTATCAACATGGATCCTACCCGCCCAGTAAAGAGCAGTGACGAAACATTCAAGAACTGGGGTGGCTATTGGCAGTGGGCATTACCTACTACTTCATACGACCCTACATTCCCATATAACCGCAACGACGATGCTCCAACAAACCCTGTAGAAAAAGTTGAAAACTACGATTTCTACAAGAGTGCGCATATCCTCTTGGGTAATGTAGAGGCAGACTATAAGATACATGGTTTCGAAGACCTTCATCTTCACGCCAACATAGCTGGAGAATATAGCACTGGTGGAGAGTACAACACCAACAATCCACAATCTACATACGGATTCTACTATGGTGGCAACAGCGAAAATAAGGAGAAGAAGTATAACGTTGTAGCTACTGCCTATGCTCAGTACACCAAGGACTTCAACAAGGCTAACCATTTCGACATCATGGCTGGTTATGAGTATAGCCACATGAAATATTGGGGAGACCAGTGGAGCAAGTCTATGTATCCATCTACCTACGAAGGTAAGAACGACAAGGGCGAAGCTCTTGCAGGAACCGTGAAGTCTTACGATACAAGCAACTGGAAGGGACAGACTTACCTCGTGAGCTGGTATGGACGTGCCAACTATTCTCTGTTGGATCGTTACCTCCTTACATTCACTGCCCGTTATGATGGTTCAAGCCGCTTTGCAGACGGACACCGTTGGGGTTTCTTCCCATCAGCAGCCTTCGCATGGCGTATCAAAGACGAAAAATTCCTGAAAGATGTTGATGCTATCAGCGACTTGAAACTCCGACTTGGTTGGGGTAAGACCGGTCAGCAGGATACAGGTAAAGAGTACTACACCGCTACCTATAAGAAGAGTACAAGTAATCACTTCCTCTATCCAATCGGTGGTATTGCCAACAACCCAGGAACACTCTACCGACCATTGGCATACAATGACGAATTGACTTGGGAGACGACTACTACATGGAACGTAGGTCTCGACTATGGTATGTTCGACCAGAGACTCACCATCAACCTTGATGGTTATATCCGCAAGACAACCGACTTGCTCAGCACAACAACCATCGCTGCAGGACAGAACTTTGACAATGCGCTCTTGATGAATGCAGGTACATTGGAAAACAAGGGTTTTGAGGTAGCTATCACAGGTCGTCCTATCCAGACCAAGGACTGGTTTGTAGAATTGAGCGTCAACGCTGCTTACAACAAGAACGAGATTACCGAACTTGCTGGTGGTCGTGATATGATAGAGGCAGGTATGAAGGTAGGTCAGGATCAGGCTATCACCTATCATAAGGTAGGAAAGCCAGCCAACTCATTCTTGGTTTACCAGCAGGTTTACGATGAGAGCGGACGTCCAATCATGGGTTGCTACGTAGATCGTAATGGCGATGGTACAATTGACGAGAACGACAGATACTTCTATAAGAATATCGTGGCTCCTTGGACAGGCGGTTTCAGCTTCAAGGTTGCATACAAGAACTGGGATCTCGGCAGTAATTTCCGTGCAAGCTTCGGAAACTATCTCTACAATGGATACGCTGAGGGTGCAATAAATACGAAAGAAATTTGTAGTGCTAAGGGATATTACAAAAACAGCACAAAGGATATTGTAAATTTGGGCTGGACTTCATACAACTATCCTCTTACCGACTACTTCGTTCAGAATGGTAGCTTCTTGAAGTGCGACAACATCACACTGGGCTATAACTTCAACAATCTGCTGAAGGGTGGCAACTACAAGGGCATCTCTGGCCGTATCTACGCCTCATGCTCTAACGTATTTACTATCACCAAGTATAAAGGTATCGACCCTGAAGTAACATCAGGTAAGGACGACAACATCTATCCTCGTTGCCGCACATTCCTGCTCGGTCTGAACCTTAACTTCTAACATTTTAAAATAGATTTCGATATGAAACTCAATAAATTCAAAATAATTGCCCCAGCAGCAGCTCTTCTGCTTTCAGCAAGCTTGAGCTCTTGCATGGATGACTTGAACAAGGGAAACATTGACCCTACTGTTGATGCCAATCCTAATATTATGGGCTTATACAGCAAGTGCTATGCTGGTCTTATCATGGAGGGTAATGACGGTAATGCCGATTTCACTATCGACGACAATGGTAAGTCAACCCTTCTACGCAACCTGTTCAACTTCAACGAGGTACCTACCGACGAAGCTGTCTGCTGGTGGTCGGATGGCGGTATCGCAGATGTTGCCTACAATAAGTTAGATCCGGGTAATGCTACTCTGAAGAACCTCTACTATCGTCTGATGTCGAACATCTCTTACGAGAATCATTTCTTGAGCCTCGACGCAGCCAAAGAGGATAAAACTAAGTATGCAGAGGTACGTGTACTTCGTGCCTACAGCTATTTCTTGATGCTCGACTTCTTCGGAGACCCGACATTCATTGACAAGATTTCTGCAGAGACACCACGTCAGGCCCACGCTTACAACGAAAAGTTTGAGGAAGGCAAGAGCTACACTCGCGCAGAGCTTCTTCAGATGGGCCGTGAATTCCTGTTCAACTGGGTAAAGGACGAATTGCTTGCAGCAGAGCCAGACTTGCTGGCAGCAAAGCCTGAGACTGACAGCGACCCAGACTATGGTCGCATTGACAAAGGCACATGCTGGTTGCTCTTAAGCCGTCTGTACCTCAATGCTGGTACATACCTCAATAACGATGGTCAGAACAATCAATATTGGGATAAGGCTCTCGAATATGCCGAGAAGGTTATCAATTCAGACTATAAGCTCTTCGATGACAGCAAGATGTCTAATGAGGCTAAGGCTAATGGCTACAAGCCATACGACCTGCTCTTCATGGGCGACAATGGATCGAATGGTGCAAGCTGCGAGGCTCTTCTCCCATTGATGCAAGATGGAGAAAAGACTCAGGGATGGGGTGGCTCGATGTTCTATGTAGCTGCTCTTTGGGATGCTACGATGCAGACTGTTACAGGTAAGGATGCTGCCACTACTGCCAACACATGGTCAGGTATGCGTGTTCGTCCACAATTCGTAGAGAAGTTCTTTGCCGATCCAAAAGTTGTTGTAAACAAGTCAGCTTCCGAAATCCGTGCTATGAACGTTGATGACCGTGCTATCCTTTGGGGTAAAGGCAACAGTGACGGCGATCGTACTTTGGAGATTGGTGCTAACGATAAGTTCGTCAAGGGTATTGCAACACCAAAATGGAATAACAACTATTCTAATGGTGGTACTCCTCACGACAGCTATAATGTCGACATCGACTTCTTCCTCTTCCGTGTAGCTGAGGCTTACCTCAATGCAGCAGAGGCAGAGATGCACATCAATGGCGAGGGTTCGGCTAAGGCTAAGGGTTATATCGACGCTCTCCGCAATCGTGCCCACGCTGTCGTACGTCCTTCTTACACTCTTAACGATGTTCTTGACGAGCGTTCTCGCGAGCTTTATTGCGAGGGTCTGCGCCGTACCGACTTGATTCGTTTCAATCAGTTTGGTGGAACTCAGGCTACATACAAATGGGAGCTTAAGGGTGGTAGTACTAATGGTACAACCTTCACCAAGACCTATAATGTATATCCTCTCCCATCTTCAGAGGTTCGTTCTAACAAGAACTTGACACAGATTGATGGATACAACGAGGTTCAAAACTAAAGTATAATAGAATTATAAAAGAAAACACAATATGAAGAATAAATATATAATTGGTGCTCTGCTTATCGGCATCATCAGCTTATTCGCTTCATGTTCGGATGACAACGACTCTAACCCTACGCTGATTCAGCCTAAGGAGTTCACGTTGAATACTCCAGAATATGCCAATGCGACTATTGATTTGGAGCATTCCACAGGACTTGGCCTTACATGGTCACAGCCTAAGTACACAGCAGACAATGCCCCTGTCAACGCAACTTACGAGGTGCAGGTATCTCCAACCAACAGCTTCAAAGTTTCTACTGATGAAGCTGCTGCAGACGAGAGTGGCGAAAAGGTTCCAGACTACGCTGTTCTTAGCAACACTACACAGAAATGCAACATTTCTGCCTCTGCTGAAGAAATGGACAAGGCATTGGTAAAGATACTTAAATGGACTGAAGGTAATGTTCCTGCCGAGCAGGAGATGTACGTTCGTGTGAACGCTTACATCCTTGAGGGCACAAGCCGTCTGAACCCTGTCGCTTCAAACTCAGTAAAGCTCAAGGTAAAGCCTTACTATATTGAACTGAAGGATGCTGTTCCAACAATGTGGTATCTTGTAGGTAACATGTTCGGCGCTAAGTGGGCTGGCAACAAGAGCATTGGAGAAGACGCACTTCCTATGTTCCTTAAGCCAAACTTCTCTTACGACAAGAAGACTGGTGCTGGTGAGATTGAATACACCAACTACTTCCTTACCGGCGATTACAACGACAAGGCCGAGTGCGACGGAGCTGGTTTCAAGATTCTGCCTCCAGACTTCAACTGGGATTACAGTATGAACGCCATACTCAATAACGAAATCAGCGCTAAAAAAGGCACAATAGAAAATCGTAATGGCGGTGGTGACGGTGGTCATATCGTTGCTGCTGAAGCCGGTTACTACACCATTACAATCAACACTGCTAACAATACAGCCAAGATGGAGAAGTACGAGGGTAATGTAACCAACTATGGTACTATCCAGATTGCAACCTCATTAGACGATTTCGCGAGCGACACTCCAATGCTTCCTTACAACACTGAGGGCGTTGAAAACCACGCTTGGTACTATGTGATGGAAGTTCCTGCCGGACAGACAGTAAGCTTCAAGTTCAAGATTGCTGGTTCTTGGGATACCAACTGGGGATATGGTGCAGCAGATGGCGCTATCAACATGTATGGTAAGTGCGAGGCTAATGGTCATAACATCGGTTTGGCAGAAGGTAAGTATGTCATCTCATTCAACGACATCACAGGTGCATTCAGCATCGTTAAATTGTAAATCACTTAAAGTATAGACAATTATGATTAAGAAAATATTATTGGGAATGACCCTGCTGATGTCTATGGTATCTTGTACCGAGGACTACACAGATTGGGGTAACCCACAGTCAAATCCTCAGGAGGAAGCTGTATCATTCGGCGACGGTAGCGTAACTCCAGTTGATGTCATCAACTTGGCTAACGTTAAGACAGAGAAGGTAAAAGTAGCGAGCATTGTTGCTCCTACTTCTTCCAACGCTGCTTATACACCTAATTATAAGATTAACTTCGACGGTCAGTCATTCGACATTGATGCTGATGGTAACATGGCAACAGCTGAATTGGCAAGCTATATCGTAGATAAGTATGGCAAGCGTCCTACAAAGCGCGACATCGATGCTACTCTTGATGCATGGGTAAGCAATGGCTCTACAGCCGTGAAGATGGCAACATCTGCAACATTCCAGGTTAAGGCTATTCCTGAGGCTCCAGTTATCGAAAACGGCTATTATCTCGTAGGCGACATGTTTAATGCCGAAGGCGTTGACGGCTGGAATACAGTTAGTGACAAGCAGGCATTCAAGCACAGCGATAAGGATGTATATGATGACCCTGTTTTCACCATCACATTCGAGACAACAAAGGCAGACCAGTACTGGAAGATCATTCCTAAGAAGAACATCGATGCCGGTAACTTCTGGGCTGCTGGCGTAGTAGGTCCTAAGGTTGACGGCGACGCCAGCATGACTGGTGCGCTGACCAACGGTGACGCTAAGGCTGGTAAGATTGCCAAGGCTGGTAAGTATAAGCTCACCATCAACATGATGGACTATACTTACACCATCGAGGAAGTCAACTACGATCCATTCATCTACTTCATTGGCAGCACTGATGGTTGGAAGTCTTCAGACCAGAAACTCGCTCTCGTGGACGAGGCAAAGGGCGTATACACTGGTTATGTATATGTAGCCGATCCTAACGGAGCTGGTCTCCAGTTCAAGTTCCAGCGTGTAGCTGGAAGCTGGGACAACGAAATCAATGCTGGTGCATTTGTAAACTTTGGTGGAGCTGCTACCAACGAAAATGGAAACATCGGCGTGAACGCTGGAGAGGGTGTCTACTACTTCGATGTTAATCTTGGAGAAGGCACTATCACAGCAACTAAGGTTGAGACCATGGGCATCATCGGTGGCTTCAACAGTTGGAAGGGCGACGCAGTCATGACTTGGAATGCTGATGAGTATTGCTTCGAAGCTACCAATGTCGGCGTAACAGCAGACGGCTGGAAGTTCCGCGTAAACGGTGGTTGGGACATCAACCTCGGTGGTAGTCTCAATAACTTGACAGCAGGTGGTGACAACATTGCTGTTGCTGGAAACACCATCAAGTTGTATCCAACAAGAAAGACATCTGACAACATCTACTGCACAGTAAAGTAAGCATTTGTTTCATCATAATATAAAAATAGTATAATCAATAGGCGACTCTCGAATTCCGGGAGCCGCCTATTTTTTTTCGTTCTCCTCCCCCTTTTCAAGTATTTTTTCCCTAAAACCTTGGAAGTTACGAGGAAAAGTCGTATCTTTGCACCGAATAAGTACAACATTTATATTTTTATGATTATGAGAACAGGCGACAAAGTATTAATATCTCCAGACTTGACACATGCCAAAGACTGGACACAGGGCGAAGTGATTGAAGTTGAGAACAATCCTTTCGTAGGAATTGTCATCTCCGCAAAAACCGCAGATGGGAACATATTCTTTGGATATAAGGACTTATTTGAACCAGCAAAGGAGGCAGTATGTACGCACTAGCATTTGATATGGTTATTTCCGATTTACAATAATACTATGGCGAACCTTACAACAAGGCTTACTACGAAATAAAAGAGCTTCTAAAGAAGAATGGTTTCGAGTGGGTGCAAGGCAGTACATACATGACGATGAATGATGATTTGACTGCACTTGTAAAAACTGTTATGGAGCTTTCTAAAATAGAGTGGTTTAAGAAATCCGTCAGAGATCTAAGAGGATTCAAAGTTGAAAGTTGGTCGAACTTTACTGATTTGGTTAAAAATTCATAGAATAGGCGACTCTCCTCCAATCCGGGAGCCGCCTATTTTTCTTTATCACCCTCCCTACATTTTCCCCAAAAAACTTGGAAGTTACGAGGAAAAGTCGTATCTTTGCGGCAGCATTAAAAGTAAAGCAATATGGATGTAGCTATAAATAATATAACAACAACAATAACTGTTCCGCAAGTTGACTTCAACTTATTAAAGGAACTGGCAAAGAAGTTTGGCTGGGTTATTCAAACCGAAAAGAAAAGTGGCATTGAAGAAGCCCTAGAAGATGTTAAAGCTGGCAGAGTATATCATGCAAAAGATGCTCACGACTTAATCAAACAGTGCTTAGAATGAGGTATTTGGGAGTGTCACATAACCCCAGATTGGTTGATGCTGTGGGAACAAAACGATGAAAAACTAACCTTGCTGTTTCTCAACAATGGAACCCATAGCGATTTGTTTTAATAAAATAGCTTTACAAGTTAAATGTGATGAAAAAATCTCTTAAGGGAAGATTTTATTTCCCTTAAGGAAAAAATAAATATCCTTAAGGGAAAATATTCAATCTCTTCTTTCCCCATTTTACGGGAGTTTCTTCTTGATTGTCTTTTACCTGAATATTATTTACATAGCGTAATATTACGCTCGTTATGCATCGTAGGTTACACTTACAACCATTGCGCTTTTTACGCAATAAAAAACGAGATAGCCAAATGTTTTCTAGTTTTTTAATAATAATTATCTCCTAAAGCCGCCTCAAATGCACAGACAACGGAATAAGCAAAAGTACTTCACACTACACTACAGCGGAAAGGTTAAGACAGAAGCTGCTAACCCAGGGCATAAAAAATCTGTGTAAATCTGTGAAATCCGTGGGACATAAAAAAAACTCCCACAGATTCCACAGATTTACACAGATTCATTATCTTTAACCCAAGTTTTACATAAACGAAAAATTATTTTTTATCAAATTAATGCCACATCTGCCACATTCATACTTAACTCATTGATTATAAACAAATAACGCGTGGCAATAAGGGATTTTTTATTGCCACCTTATTGCCACTTATTGCCACACCCTGAACCTGATGCGAAAATTCTGATAAGATACTTTTTCCGAATGAGGCTTACTTAAGGTTGAAGTAAGGCTTACGTAATGTTGGAGTAAGGCTTACGTAACATTTAACTAAGGCTCATTTGAACTTCAAATAAGGCTCACTTAAAAGGCAACTAAGGCTTACTTGAAAGGCAAATGAGACTTACTAGATGGGAATCAGGATGCTTCTGAAATTACGTCCCGACGTATCTTGTACTACGTCGGGACGCATCCGATGCTACGTCGGGATGCATCTGTTACTACATCGGGTGAGATTTTACGGAAAAAGAAATGAAATCGATGAATATGCAAACGATTGCGCAAATCGTTTGCTTGATTTACATCCAATTTACGCATACATATCAGAATTAGTCGTAACTTTGCAACAAATAAACAAAACATCTTAATCCTTGAATATGAAGAAGATATACTCTACACTCGTTGCCCTACTGGCAACCGCAAATATGTTTGCCCAGGGTTGGCCTGCCAACTACAGTGGCGTCATGCTGCAAGGATTCTCATGGGATTCTTACGACTACTCACAATGGAGCATCCTAGAGAAGCAAGCCGATGATATGAAAGGTTTCATCGACCTTGTATGGCTTCCACAAAGCGGTAAATGCATCGAAACTACAAAGGTGATGGGCTATAAGCCATATTATTATTTCAACCAGAACTCCTCATTCGGAACTGAGGCTGAACTCAGAAGTCTGATTGCCAAGTTCAAAGCCAACGGCATAGGCGCAATAGCTGATGTTGTGGTCAACCATCGCAATACAGACGGCTGGTATGCCTTCCCTGCAGAAACCTACAAGGGAGTGACCTACCAGATGTTGTCTACCGATATCTGCAAGAATGATGATCGTGGAAGTACGGCAACACAGGCAAAAAAAGACGGGGTTAGCCTCAGCAATAACTATGATGAGGGAACCGACTTTGGAGGTTGCCGTGACATCGACCACAAGAGCGAAAATGTGCAGAAGATCATCAAGGCATATCTGAAATTCCTGAAGGAGGATATAGGATATACCGGTTTCCGCTACGACATGGTAAAGGGATTCAGTGGTTCTCACGTAGCTGACTACAATGATGCAACAGGTGTAAAATTCTCTGTGGGTGAATATTGGGACGGAAACCCATCTATCATCAATTGGATAAACAGCACCAACAAGAAGAGTGCAGCCTTCGACTTCCAGTTCCGTTATAATGTACGTGATGCAGTAGGCGTAAAAGACAATAAGATTGTTTCATCACCAAACTGGTCGAAGTTGAAGAGCGATATCAATCTGATGCATGACCCAACATACCGTCAGTATGCCATCACATTCGTAGAGAATCACGACATGCAATACCGTTCTGCAGATGAGCCGCTGGATCCTCTTAAGCGAGATACGCTTGCTGCCAATGCCTATATGCTCGCCATGCCGGGAACTCCTTGCGTGTTCCAGCCACACTGGAGAGCCTACAAACAGGAAATCAAGAGCATGATTGAAGCCCGCAAACTTGCAGGCATCACCAATATGAGCAATTATACCAACAAGATGGCACAGACCACTTGCTTTGCCAATGAGACTACCGGCGACAAGGCGAAGCTCATCGTGGTTGTAGGAAACAACACCAAGGCATATACTCCAGGTGCCGACTATACACAGATTCTCGAAGGATACCACTACCGTTATTATCTTTCTAAATCTGCAGAAACCGCATGGTGCAATATTCCATCAGGCGAATACGAGGCAGGATTCAAGGCTAAGCTTACGGCTGTCAGTCAGAACAGCAATGCCAAACTGGTATACACTACTGACGGCACAGACCCTACAGCCAAGAGCAAGCAGGTGGCTACAGG
>OIXL01001111.1_pt1 | contig 11170 bp, 9 predicted proteins | sample 1587761 | NCBI WGS metagenome assembly OIXL01 (sample SAMN03283246) | human gut metagenome | biome: human-associated habitat; material: feces | host: Homo sapiens | place: Peru | collected 2012 | reverse complement strand
CGGGTAGAGTTCCGCTTCCTGCGTCGAAAATTTCGCGCCCTGCAAAACGCGCAATTCGCGCTGAAAATACACGTTGCCTACCTTTTCCCACACCCAGCACGTCGTGCGGTCGTGCTTGTGCCCGATGTCGATGCCGACAAAAAGCTCGCCGCAGTCTTCGAGCGGCTTGCGCCAGTTTTCGCCGAGCCCGTAGGTAACGGCGTCGAACAAGTCGCTTGTGATAAACACGCTCGATTCGTCCGCGGGCACGCACATATATTCCTGCGCAAAACTCTCCTCGTCGGCGCACTGGCTGCGCACGTAGTCGAAATATTCCGCCTCGCCCATCTCCTGCCGCGCATCGGCGGCGGGCAATTTTTGTTGCAAAACCCACAAAAAGCCCTGTTCGAGCGCGTCCTGCAAACTCACGCGGTGCAGCGAAGCCCGCTTTTTGTTGCCGCCGTCGCGCGCCTCTTCGATGAGCTTGTTGAAGAAATTGTGCTTGCCTCTGTGCGTGGAGACAATCGCCATCTGTCCGCCCCAAGTGATACCCGGAAGCGCGATTGAATACAAAAGCTTCGGGTTTTTATGCAGGGCGAATTCGTCCAAAACGCGCGTTCCTCGTTTGCCCGCCTGCGCGTCGGGATTTGACGAGAGCGACCAAATGCGCGTGCCGTTTGCGAACTCAAGCGAGGCGCAGTCTCCGCCCGCAAGCACCGCCGCGCCCGAATGTTCGCGGACGGCGCAGTCGAGGATTTTGGCGAACTTTTTGCAGTCGTCGATAAACAGCTTCGCCTGAAGCTCGTCGCGTGAGCTTACCCAAGAGTCGCGTCTGTGTGCCGACAACGAATGCGCGCGCACAAGCCTGTATGCGGTAGTCCAGCTGATTCCCACCTGTCGCGACTTCTCCATAAGTTTTATGCGCGAATTGTCCAAAATCCACTTTTTTTGATATGGCAAAAAAAATCCGTCCATTCCGCTTTTAAAGAAGGTTCAGTTCGTTTTCTATTTTTGCGAGCGTCTCGGGCAAAACGCGTCCCGCGCCGCCGCCCTGCCCCGCCGATTCCGTTTTTGCGCCGAAATTCGCCAACTGCACGCGCGACGACGAAAGCCGCTGCGCAACGCTTGAAAGGTTCGCAATTTCCGCCGCCGACACTTCGCGCGCCGAGCACAGGTAGTCGAACACCATTTCCCACAAAATCTCTATGGAAGCGCGCGCGGCGTCCATTTTCGACGCCGTTTCAACCGCCTTTTCGGCGTCGAGTTTAGCCTGTTTTATGCGTTTTATGTGCGCGGCAAGCGTTGCAGTCCGCCTTTTTGCGGGCGTTTTTTCGGGCGAAGTCTCCGCGTCCTCCCGCGCCGTTTTAGCCGCCATCTCAGAACTCCCCGCTTTGAAGATAGTCAAGCCCGCGCGCCGTGATTTTAGTGCGCACAAACGACGGGCACAACGCCGAGCTTACGCTTTCGGCGAACTGCTTTTCGCGCAAATACTGAAGCTGGCGTTCAAGCTCTGCGGCGTCGGACGAAAACCCCGCAAGGGCAAGCCCCTGCGCGATTGTGCCCGACGGCAGCCCCGCGGGATAGGCCGCCTCAAGCTGCGCCAAAACGGCGCGGCGGTAGAGAATGTCGGCGTTCATTTTTCGTCCTTCGATGTAAGAATTATCCTGTCGGTCTTCACCGACAGTTCCGATATGCGCTGGTTCGCCGCCGCGCACTGCGCAATAAGAGAGCTTATGTTCTCGGCGTTGCGGGCAATCATTTCGTTCATCTGCATAATGCTGCGCTGGTAACTTTTGGAGAGCGTGCGGTTTTCCTCGCGTATCTCCAAGCGGAGCGCGCGCAAGTCCTGCAGGTAGTCGGAAAGCATTTTGACAACCTCGCACCTGACTTTTTCCATCTGCGTGTGCGTGGCGTATGTTAATTTGGGATCGGGCTTTTCGCTGAGCTGGTCGCGGATTTTCAAAACGAGATAATACGCGCCCAGAAGGGACGTTGCCGACATCAGCGCAGTCCCGATTACTTCTGGATTTTCAATATTCATAAAAAACAATTTATATCATCGCCCGCAGAAAACGCAAAACAACTTTGGATTCTTTTGCACAAACGCCTCTTTTGTGAACAAACGCCCCGCCCGCCGCGCACCACAAAAAGTTTGACAACCCGCGCCCGTCTTGGCATTTCTCGGCTTCCTATGAAAAAAGCAATCACCCTTACAATGTTCGCCGCAATGGCAGCCCTTTCCGCCTGCGTGTGCGATAAAACCTGCAACAAACCCGCGCAATGCAAGACCGCCGCAGAGTGGTCGCCGCTGTTCGCCCCCGACCTCTCCAACGCCGACTTCGACAAGGACGTTTGGAGCATCGACAAAGACGGCGTAATCAGGGCAAACAAAGACAGAATCATCTTCACGAAAAACGATTTCGAAAACTTCGAGCTTGAACTCGAATTCAGAATCGAAAAGGAATCCAACAGCGGCATAGTAATATACTGCACCGACACGAAAAAATGGATTCCCAACTCCATCGAAATCCAGATTGCCGACAGCTCCTGCGAAAAATTCGGCAAGCCCATGTGGAACTGCGGCTGCATTTTCGGGCACGTCGATTCCGAATTCGACACCCGCCTGCCCTTCGGCGAATGGCAGAAAATGCGCGTGCGCGCCGACGGACAGAAAATCGACGTCTGGCTCAACGACAAGCACGTCAGCAAAATGGACATGTCGGAATGGAAGGACAACAAGCTCACCCCCAAAGGCGAGGCAATTTTACCATGGCTTACTCTCCACAAAAAATGCGAGATGCCCACAAAAGGCAAAATCGGTCTACAGGGCAAGCACGGCAAAGCCACCACCGACTACCGCAACGTGCGCATTCGCAATCTCTCCAAATGATTTTTTTATAATTCCTAAAGCGGCGCGGATTGCCAAAGGCAATGCCGCTTTACACTCCAATTAAAGTTTTTTGTATTTATTAAAGGGGCGCAGATTGGCTTTGTCTATCCGCGCCCTTTCTACATGCCAAACTTCAATCAAAAATCAAAGGCGCATTGCCTACGGCAATCGCCGCCACTTACGGAATTATAAAAAAGTCAAAGGCGAATTGCCTGCGGCAATCGCCGCCCCTTTAGGAAACATAAAAGAGTTGCAATCGGGGGAAAATTCGGCAGAGTGGGGAGAAACGTGTGAAAGTTGCGGTGTCGGACGAGAGCGGAGTGGGGGTCTGCTTTGCTTTGGTGGACGCGCCGTGATAACATTGAAAGAGAAAATATGAACGCAAGAAAAAAAGCACTGGCAAAAATAATCGAATGCTCGAGAGAATATACCTCGACTGAAAAGCCGTATGATGTGGATAATGAATACGGCACAGATTCCTTCAGTATAAAGGCTATGGAAGACTACCTTTCCAAGCCGATTTATAGAAAGCTTCTGGAGACCATTGAAAAGGGCGTTCAGCTTGACCCCGCAGTGGCGGACGATGTCGCCCATGCAATGAAAATCTGGGCGATGCAAAAGGGGGCAACCCATTATACACACTGGTTCCAGCCTTTGACCAATATTACGGCTGAAAAGCATGATGCGTTTATCAATCCAACAGGGCCAACATCTGTTATTTCAGATTTTAGAGGAAAAGAATTAATCAAAGGTGAACCTGACGCCTCAAGTTTTCCAAATGGTGGTTTAAGAGCTACATTTGAAGCCAGAGGATATACAGCTTGGGATCCAACAAGCTATGCCTTTATTAAAAATGGAGTACTTTGTATTCCAACCGCTTTCTGCTCTTACAAGGGACAGGCGCTGGACAAAAAGACGCCTCTCCTGAGATCCATGACTGCCGTCACCCGGCAGGCTAAGCGGCTGTTGTCCTGCTTTGGCGGTCCGGACAACATTCATGTCAGCGCCGACCTGGGGGCGGAACAGGAATACTTCCTGGTGGACAAGCAGCTTTATGCCCTGCGCCCGGACCTGATGATGTGCGGACGCACCCTCTTCGGCAATGTGCCCCCCAAGCACCAGCAGATGGAAGACCACTACTTCGGCTCCATCAAGGACCGCGTGCTGGAATTCATGGTGGACGTGGACGAAGCCCTCTGGAAACTCGGCATCCCGGCCAAAACGCGCCACAATGAAGTCGCTCCCGGCCAGTTTGAGATCGCACCCATTTTTGAAAGCCAGAACCTGGCCGTGGACCATAATATGCTGGTCATGGAGGTGCTCCGGAAAACCGCCAACAAGCATGACATGGTCTGCCTGCTGCATGAAAAGCCCTTCTCCGGCATGAACGGCTCCGGCAAGCACAACAACTGGTCCCTCTCCGCCCCCGGTTACGGCAGCCTGCTCAATCCCGGTTCCAGCCCGCAGGAAAACGCCATCTTCCTCACTCTGCTCTGCGCCACCATCAAGGCCGTGGACGAACATGCGGATCTGCTGCGCGCCTCCGTCGCCAAATCCGGCAATGAACACCGCCTGGGGGCCCATGAAGCCCCCCCGGCCATCATTTCCATCTTCCTGGGAGATCTGCTGGATGAAATCATTGAGCAAATCGAGAAAGGAGGCACTAAAAAAGCGCGCACCCAAAAGACCATCAACATCGGCGTGGACACCCTGCCCATGTTCCCCCTGGACGCCTCCGACCGGAACCGCACCAGCCCGTTTGCCTTCACAGGCAATAAATTCGAATTCCGCGCCGTAGGTTCCTCCCAAACCTGTGCATGGCCCATGACGGTGCTCAATACCATTGTGGCGGAAAGCCTGGATGAAATCTGCACCATCCTGGAACCTGTCAAGGACAAGCCCGAGGAGTTCCACGCCACCCTCAACAAGCTCCTTCAAAACATCATCAAGAAGCATAAGCGCATTCTATTCAGCGGAGACGGCTACGGAGAAGCCTGGGTAGAGGAAGCGGAACGCCGCAATCTCCCCAACATCCCCGGCACCATTGAAGCCCTGGCCGCTCTGGAAACGCCCAAGGCCAAGGCGCTTTTTGAAAAGTACAAAGTGGTCAGCCCCGTAGAACTCCACGCCCGCCATGAAATCCAGACGGAAATATTCCACAAGGAAATCAACATTGAAGCGGAAACGGCCCTCCTGATGGTGGAAACCCTTTACATCCCCGCCGTAACGGAACAGCTCACGCAGCTTACCACCGCCATTGCCCAGATGAAGGCATCCGGAATCAAGGCGGGAATGAAAGCTACTACGGATCGCGCCAACCAAATCGGCACGCTGCTGGATATTCTCCCCGGACAGGTGAGGGAACTGAGCCGCGCCGTGGATGAAGCCGATACCAGGGCCATCCAGACGGGCATGGACAATTTGAGAAGCACCATTGATATGCTGGAAAGCCTGACGGACGCAGACCTGTGGCCCGTCCCCACATACGCGGAACTGCTCTTTCTGTAAAGCAGGCGGGCTTTTCTGGAATAGAAAAACACTGTCTATCAATCATAAAGACTACTTATCCCAGTGCTTTCCGCAAGAAAAACGGCAAATTAATCGCCTGACGGATTGACAAAACAATCAAAATAGTTATCCTTTTCGTCCGGTTGTGCATAGGCCGCTTAGACGGACGGCACTGAATCTAGTAATTCACAAGAAGCATCTTTCAACATCATGAGCAAGAGGACTTATCAACCATCCAAGCGTTGCCGCAAGCGTCAGTTCGGATTCCGTGCACGCATGGCCACCAAGAACGGAGCGGACATCATCCGCCGCCGCGCTAAAGGCCGCAAGCGCCTGCTTCCCAAGGGAGCCGAAATCCAGTACAAGCGCCACACCATCCAGCACGGCCGTTAATCCAGCCGCCAGGATTCGGTTAACGCCTCCTTGGAACTTCTTTTCACGGGCCGACCCGCGGGAGATGCGTCTTACTCGTCAACAAAGCATGACCAGGGCATTCCAATTTGCCCGGGTACGTAACGAGGGGCCATCCGTAGCAGGTCGGCTTATTGTTTTAAGCGCGACCCCTTTGGAACATCCGGAGGAACCCTCCAAATTCGGTATCATCTGTACGAAAAAAATCGGCTGTGCCGTTGTCCGCAACAAACTGCGGAGACGCGTGAGGGAAATACTGAGGGCGCACGGGGCTCCTTTTGAAAACGGCGTACACCTGGTGTGCGTCCTCCGCTGGAGGGCCGTGGAAGCCAGCTACGCCGACCTGGAACGGGACTGGCGGAAAGCCGCCCGAAAACTCAAATTGCAACTTCTTTCCCGGGAACAAGACAAGACATGATGAAATGGCTGCTCATCACCCTTGTAAAGGGATACCAAACCTTCATCAGCGCTCCCCTGCATGCCCTGGGGGGCCCCGGAAGCGGCTGCCGCTATACACCCACTTGTTCCCAGTACTTCATCCAGGCCGTTCACATCCACGGAGCCTGGCGCGGCTTTCTTCTTGGCACATGGCGTATTTTAAGATGCAACCCGTGGGGCGGATCAGGTTATGATCCCGTGCCCCCGGCGCGCCACCCACGCTGAACAATTACCTTTCTTTCCCTTTCCTTTCACCAACTCCAATCAAGCTATATCACATTATGGATCGCACAGCATGGATCATCATAGGCATCTGCGCCGCCCTTCTGGGCCTGAATATTTACATGGGCAACAATAAAAAGGCTGAAACCGCCCCCATTCCCGCACCGCAGACGGCTGTCGCCGCAGCCAATGCCCCGGTTGCCGGCGTCCGCCCCGGAGCCGGAACCTCCGCCCCGGAACAGGCCTCCGTCAACAAAGCCCTTGAAGAAGACAAAACCGCCCCGATCACTCTGGTAGCCACGCAGGAAGTGAACGGGAAGCAGCAACCCTTCATCACTTACACGTTCAACCGCATAGGGGGTTCCATCGGCACGGTTACCCTGCACAACGATATTGTGGACTCCCAAAAAGTCGCGGACCATAATATCACGATTAACGAAGCCCAGCAACGGGGCATCGGAGAACTCGTTTTCAACATGGATGCCACCCAGGATCCTTCCTATGACAACACCGTGTATAAGGAAGTGAAACGCACGGCGGACTCCGTAACCCTGGAAGGCTATGACCCCGCACGGCAGCTTTTCATCTCAAAAACGTACACCCTGCACCCCGTCAAAAATCTGGAAGGTGAAATATTGCCCGGCAGCAAATATCTCATTCGCCTGACCGTCTCCCTGCTCAATAAATCTCCCAATGTCCAGGATCTGCGCTACATGGGCATCTTCGGCGGGAGCGCCTATCCTATCGCCAAAAGCGAACCAAAAGATACCTACACCCATTTCTTTTACCATGCAGACGGCTCCCTGGAACAGGAAGTGCCTTCCTATTTCACAGGCGGCTTTTTCAGCAGTGCCAAGGCCCGCGTCCTGGAAGGCCCTCTCCAGGACCTGACTTATGCCGGCGTCATGAGCCAGTATTACGCCACCATCCTTCTTCCCCAGGACCAGTCCAGGGGGTCCACCGTGTACGCCACCCGCCAGGAATTTCCTTTGACGCATGAAGGCAACACCCTGGTGCCCGGCGTCACCGTGGCCATGGGAATCCCCAATCTGACCATGGCCCCCAATGAAATCAAGACGCTCACCTACGATATTTACACCGGTCCCAAATTCAACGCCTACCTGCGTGACCTGAAGCTTTCCTATCCCGCCATCAGCGATATCATGGCATACGGCTGGCTCGTATTCCTGAGCGTTCCGATGAACTGGCTGCTCAACCTCTTCCACGGATGGTTCGGCAACTGGGGCGTGGCCATCATCTGCATGACCATCGTTGTCCGTGCTCTTATCTGGCCGCTGCACAAAAAATCCTATATGGCCATGAAACGCATGTCCCTGGTTCAGCCGGAGATGGTCAAACTCAAGGAGAAATATCCGGACGACCCTCAGAAGGTGAACATGGAAATGATGAAGCTGTACCAGAAATACGGCATCAACCCGGCCAGCGGCTGCGTCCCCATGCTCATCCAGATTCCCATTTTCTTTGCCTTTTACCGTGTGCTCCAGTATTCCGCGGAACTGAGAGGGCAGCCCTTCTGCCTGTGGATGACGGATCTTTCCCTGCCTGATACCGTGGGCCACCTGTTCGGCATTCCAATCAATATTCTGCCTCTCATCATGGCTGTAACCATGATTATTCAGATGAGGATGACGCCTCAGGCGGGAGAACGCTCCCAGCGCATTATTATGAACCTGATGCCTGTAATGTTCTTCCTGTTCTGTTACAATTTCGCTTCCGCCCTGGCCCTGTACTGGACCACGCAGAATTTGATCTCCATAGGACAAACAGCCCTTATCCGCCGCTTGCCCATGCCCGTGCTTTCCCCCGCCAAAAAGAAAAAGTCGGGCTTTTTCCAAAAGATGATGGAGCAGCAGCGTGCGGCCCTGGAAGAACAGCAGCGCAAAGCTAAAGGCCGCAACATGCGCAATATAACGCCTAAAAAGTAGGAATCCCTGCTCTGCCTTCCGCCTCTGCAAGTGCGTCCGCCCCTCCGCGGCCGCACTTTTTCATGAAAAGGCGCAGGAAAAAACATTCTGCCGGCGCAAGCCTCAAAAAAGGGAAAGGAACTCCCTTACAGAATTTCCTCAAAAAACCGGCCCTCTCCAGGTGGAGAGGGCCGGTTTTCCTCGTCATATATTCATTGCGTAGTTAATTGGAGCAGCTTGGCAGAAAATGCCAAACACCCACTGGAGCAAACCTAACGGATTATGAATTCGCGGCAATTCCCTGAATAACTAAATAACAAGAATACCAATCAGTTACCTTTCAATTCACTTTTTTATCAATTGCCATCCAGCCGAATTTCCAAAACCAAAACTCCACTAACACATTTCCATTCAAACTTTCCTGTTGACTTCGAATTCATAATCCGCTCAGAACCGGGCATTGCTGGAACATTTGACCTTCCTCCTGACATCAACCGCAACCATCATCCCCATCCATGCAGCCGCATTTCTTTATCAACTGACAGCACGGTCATGAAAACCTCCTTCTCCGGAATATTCGCCTCCAAATGCCCGGCCATGAAACAGCGGGCAGGTCTCTGAAAAAATGGGGGCCTCCGCACCCGCGGAGGCCCCTGCCTTACCCCAAACAACAGAAAACTGCTGCATGCTTCTTTCAGGAATGCATGGCCAGGGCATGCCGGTATTCCACCGGGAATACCTTGATGAATTTGCCGCGTTCTTCCGGCCAGTTGTTTAACAGGTCGTAAGCCCTGCGGCTCCTGGTAGCCATGTAATGCTCGTAAATGAGCTGAAGCAGTTCCGCTTCATCAGCGGAATGCGGCATGACCGTTTCCAGGTCCACGCTGCCCAGGTTGCATTTCTGATCGAAGTTGTTGTCCGCATCATACACGTAGGCCAGGCCGCCGGTCATTCCCGCGGCGAAATTGACGCCCACCTTGCCGAGCACCGCCACACGGCCCCCGGTCATGTATTCACAGCCGTGGTCGCCGATGCCTTCCACCACCATTTTGGCGCCGCTGTTGCGGATGGCGAAACGTTCCCCGGCCTGCCCGTGAAGGAAGATGCTGCCGGAAGTGGCCCCATAGCCGATGACGTTTCCGACGATGACGTTGTCCGACGGTACGTAGGAAATATGGTCCGGGGGGCGCACGATGATTTTGCCGCCGGACAGGCCCTTCCCGACAAAATCATTCGCCTCCCCGACAAGTTCAAAGGTAACACCGGGAGCCAGAAAAGCCCCGAAGCTTTGCCCCGCGCATCCGGTGAAGTGCACCGTCAGCGTATCTTCCGCCAGGCCGCGCGGCCCGAATTTCATCACCAGTTCGCCGGAAAGCTCCGTCCCCACCGTCCGGTCCACATTGCGGACGTCGCGGCAGAGTTCCATCTTTTCCCCCTTTTCCAGCAGGGGCTTCAATGCCGGCAGCAAATGGCGGCGGTCGTAGTTGTCCAGCGGTTCCTTTTTAAAAGAGGGGTCAAATCTGCGTCCGTCCCCCTCTGCCGCATGCAGGATGGAGGAGAAGTCCAAATGCCGGGCCTTGTAAAAATCTATGGCGCGGTTGACGGAAAGCAAATCCGCCCTGCCTACGGCTTCATCCAGGGAACGAAGCCCCAGGGAAGCCAGGATTTCCCGCGTTTCCCGGGCCACGAAGCGGAGGTAGTTGATGACGTATTCCGGCTTGCCGCTGAATTTGGCCCTCAGGGCCGGATCCTGCGTGGCGACGCCTACCGGACACGTATTTTCATGGCACCTGCGGAGCATGGCGCAGCCGATGGAGATCAAAATGGCGGTTCCAAAACCGAATTCCTCCGCCCCCAGCAGGGCGGCCATCACGACGTCCCTCCCGGTGCGCAGCTGGCCGTCCACCTGGAGCCGGACGCGGGAACGGAGCTTGTTGAGCACCAGCGTCTGCTGCGTTTCCGCCAGCCCCAGCTCCCACGGCAGCCCGGCGTGCTTCACGCTGGTGAGAGGAGAGGCGCCCGTTCCGCCGTCGTGGCCGCTGACCACAACCACATCCGCATGGGCCTTCACCACGCCTGCGGCAACCGCGCCAATGCCCACCTCGGAAACAAGCTTGACGGAGACACGGGCATCCGGATTGGAGTTGCGCAGGTCGTAAATTAACTGGGCCAGGTCTTCAATGGAGTAAATGTCATGGTGCGGAGGAGGAGAAATGAGGCTGACGTTCGGCATGGAATGGCGCAGCCGGGCGATGTACGGATCCACCTTGTGCGCCGGGAGCTGCCCCCCTTCCCCGGGCTTGGCCCCCTGGGCCATCTTAATCTGGAGCTCGGAAGCGTGGCGCAGATAATTAATAGTCACGCCAAAACGCCCGCTCGCCACCTGCTTGATGGCGCTGTAGCGAACTTCGCCCCGGGCGTTGGGTTCATAGCGGGCTTCATCTTCCCCCCCTTCCCCGGAATTGCTTTTGGCTCCTATTTTGTTCATCGCAATGGCGATGGTTTCATGGGCTTCCGGACTGAGGGACCCCAAAGACATGGCCCCGGAAACGAAACGGCGCAAGATGGAATCCACGCTTTCCACTTCGTCCAGCGGGATACCGGCATCGGGATAGTTGAAGTCCAGCAGGCTGCGCAGGTGCATGGCATCGCCGCCCTCGGCGTTCACGGCATCGGTGTAAGCCTTGAACTTGTTGTAATCGCCGGTCCAGCAGGCCTGCTGCAGCAGGTGGATGGTCAGCGGGTTGTACAGGTGCTCTTCCGCCTGATTGCTGCTGCGGAGCTTGTGCTCGCCCAG
>OIXL01001105.1_pt1 | contig 11201 bp, 9 predicted proteins | sample 1587761 | NCBI WGS metagenome assembly OIXL01 (sample SAMN03283246) | human gut metagenome | biome: human-associated habitat; material: feces | host: Homo sapiens | place: Peru | collected 2012 | reverse complement strand
CATGAGCAGGACACCGACATCGTGCTGGTAGATACAGGAAACTCGTATGAGGGACTATGTGAATACTTTGGAGGCAAATACATATCCTACACAGAAGAGCATCCTATCACGATGAACCCTTTCAAAATCAAGCGAGAGGAATGGAACATCGAGAAGTTGGGATTCCTGAAGAACCTGGTGATGCTGATATGGAAAGGAAGTCAAGGCACGGTGAGCAAGACCGAAGACAGGCTGATAGAGCAAGTCATCAACGAGTATTACGAAGCCTACTTCACCACCAAGCGAGTGAGCAACCTCTGTTTCAACAGCTTCTATGAGTTCAGTACTGAGCGACTGCCGAAGATATGCGAGGAGAACGGTCTGCATGGCATAGACCTGTCATCCTACAACTATCTGTTGAAGGATTTCTATAAAGGAGGCAGCCACGATGTGACGCTGAATGAGAATATGGACAGCAGTCTGTTTGATGAGACCTTCATCGTCTTCGAAATCGACAGTATCAAGGATGATCCACTGCTCTTTCCACTGGTGACACTCATCATCATGGACGTGTTCCTGCAGAAGATGCGCATTAAAAAGAACCGAAAGATGCTCATCATCGAGGAGGCATGGAAAGCCATCGCCTCGCCCATGATGGCGGAATACATAAAATATCTGTATAAGACCGCCAGAAAATTCTGGGCAAGTGTGGGTGTGGTGACACAGGAGATACAGGACATCATCGGCAGCGAGATAGTAAAGGAAGCCATCATCAACAACTCGGATGTGGTGATGCTGCTCGACCAGAGCAAGTTCAAGGAACGCTTTGACACCATCAAGGCGATACTCGGTTTGACCGATGTGGACTGCAAGAAGATATTCACCATCAACCGTTTGGAGAATAAGGAAGGACGCAGCTTCTTTCGTGAAGTGTTCATCAGACGAGGACAGACCAGCAATGTGTATGGTGTGGAAGAACCTCATGAGTGCTATATGACCTACACCACGGAACGAGCGGAGAAGGAAGCATTAAAACTCTACAAGCGAGAGTTGAAATGCAACCACCAACAAGCTATCGAAGCCTATTGCAGGGATTGGGATGCAAGTGGTATCAGCAAGAGCCTCGCTTTTGCTCAAAAGGTAAATCAGGCAGGAAAAGTACTGAATTTAGGGAACAAAAATAAAAAGTAATCAAAGATGAAACGACTTCTATCCATCATAATGCTGATAGTCTGTGTGTTGGCAAAGGCTGACGCACAGTACTACAGCGTGAACTATGACAAGCAGACGGTGGCTGCTATGGCTGCTGCATACGGAACGGAAGCCGTGGCAGAGGCATACTATAACGAGCAGGTGCAGAACATATTGAAGCACTATAATGCTGCGGAAGTGGCGAGTGCCGGTATCTATGCCTCCAAGTTCTTGGAGCGCAAGGCAATGACAGAGTTGGGCATCTGGAACAGTAGCACAGAGAACTACTATTACCGCCGTATCTACAACATGGTGTCGGGCAAAATCATGCCGAAGATATGGACGGTGGCAGGAATGATGCTGAAAAGTCCGCAGACTGCCCTGTATTGGGGAACCTATCTGATGAAGATATGTGACGACACCAAGAACCTGTGCATGCAGTTTGAGAGTGCGGTAACAAACAGCACCCTCACATTCTCGGACATCGCCTTTCTACAAATCAACCAGGAGATAGCTGCCATACTGAAACTTTCAGAGATTGGTAACGTGGATTGGAAGAAGATGTTGGACGATTTGTCGAAGGTGTCAGGCAATTTTACAGTGGACAATCTGAAAGCCGACATCGACAATCTGTATAAGGCAGGAGCCAACCTTGCAGGAGCAGGAATGAACAATATCGGCAATGCCCTGTTGCAGAGCAGCCAGTTCAACGACCTCTTCCAAGGCAAGCTCAGTGCAGCCATCGACATTGTGGATAACTATTCCTCGCTGTTCAAAAGTCTCGACAAGAGTGTAGGCAACACCCTCTTGGGCATGATTGGAGGCAAGGACAACATGGCAGGACTTTTCTCTCTTGCCAACTATAACCTCACCTCATGGATGACGGACTATCTGGATGAGACGGCAGGAAACTACTACACGCAAAGATGGTATATCGCCCGACGAGACCAAGGACGAGAAAAACTGTGCGACTATGTACCGCCCACCGATGACAACGGCATCTTGAAAGGCGACCACTGGTACAGAATCAACACCAAGGATGCCAACTTCTATCCCAACAATAGCCAAAAGGAAGCCATCCTGCAAAACTCTGAGAATCATGCAGGATGGTCAAGAACAAGGGTGCAACAGCTCAACAACCAGAATGACGGCTTTACCTACAGTATCAGCTATTGGTTGAACAGCTACATCATCAGTAGCAAGAAAAAAGGGCAGAAACAGAAGGCATACGCCTACGAGATACAGGTGTACAAGAGTTGGAACAGGACAGAAGAAGTGTATGAGGCCGTCTTTGACTCCTATTCGATGGACTTGAACACCTTCAAGGCACAACTGCAAGCCCGGTTGAGCGAATGGAATGACAACGAGGAAGGCTATACCTATTATATAGGCAGTGATGCACGCAACTACTATCAGGCAACCGATGCCGCCAAACTGAAGGGATGCGAGAGCGTGACCATCAGTGTGACATGCAGCGACGGTGTGCAGTTGGGGCAAGGCACCACACAATACAAATGCAAGAGTTGTGGCGGTTCGCTGAATGACCACAGCAAGAAATGCGCCATGACAACATCTGTGACAGAGAACAACCTTGACCTCTCGGACTTGTATAAGCAGGAGAAGGAAGCCAATGCCAAGATAACCTCTTTGCAATCGCAAATCAATCAGTTGGAAGCGGAGAACAAATCACTTGTCAAGCAAATCGCCAATGCAAGTGTGGAAGATGCAGCCAAGTATCGGGAGCAATACAACAAGAACAAGGCTTCCATCGAACAACTGAACAAAGAACTTGCCACATGGCAACAGAAACAAAGGGAAATAGAGGAAGCCAAGGCAGAGGCAGGAAAGGACAATGACGTGGCGACGGATGACTACTATCGCATACCAGCCATTATGAACGACTGCAAGAGTGCCTACAACCTGACTTGGCAAGGGGAAGGAACATGGAGCGGCTATACTTACATTCGAAAAGCCACCATGCCCAACATCAACGGCATCATCACCTTCAAGGCAACATTGAAGATTGCCAGAAAGCCGAAATACTTCTTGGGCATCAAGATACACAGAGCCATCCTGCAGATCAGTTGGGAGCTGACATCGGAATACACCAACACCTCGGTAGTGGATGTGATAACGCTTGACCCAAGCAAGACCGAGCAGGAAAAGGCGGACGAAGTGAACAAGCGCATCTCGGAAATCGCACAGGAATATCCATCGTGCAAGATAACCACCGAGTATGCTAAAAGCGCACCTGCCGATGACAATAACACCGATGATACCTTCCATCTGCTATGGTCGAGCGACAGACTGGAGATAGCCAGGGAGGTGGACAGCAGAATCACCAAGATATACGCAGACTTGGTATCGTTGGAGAAGATGATGCACTACAAACGCAACATCATCGACGTGCTAATGGACATCGCTCCACATATCAATGCTGACGAAGGACGACGATTGAGTCTTGTGGAGAAATGCAAGAAACGTTGGTTAAGGAAAGCTGCCGACACCAAATACTCAGATGATTATCACGGCAAGTTTAATGATGAAGACAATGAAAATGAGAAATAGAAAAGAATACAAGGCTGATGCAGCGGAGAGGGTTGCAGGGCCTGTGAGCAAGAAGCGACGAATGGGCATTGTGAGAACATTGCTGATAGCAATCTTGCTCCTCGCCCTCCCCTCTAAAACATTCGCCCAATGGGGATTTGATGTTGCCAGCGTGGAAGCCTACATCAATGACCACAAGAAACAGCGGAGTCTGTTGCTCGCACGAAGCACGTTGGAATACAGCAATAAACTATTGCACAGTTACAGTAAGGACGAGACCAAGGCATACAAGGAACTGAACGTTGACCTTGACAAGTACACCAGGGCATTTGATGTGATAGATGTGCTATATCAAAGTTTAAGAACCAGTCTGAACGTATACTCCACCTACGAGGGTGTGAGCGACAGAATATCGGACTATAAGAAACTGCTTGATGATTACAACGAGAAAGTCATCAAACGAAAGCGCATTTCGCTTGCCGATACCATATTGATAGGAATCAACAAGCGAGCCATAGAGAATATCGCAAATGAAGGCGAATACCTCTACAAAAGCGTGAGCGACTTGGTGCTGTATGCCACAGGAGCGGCAGCGTGTTCCACGGCAGACCTTCTTGTTGTATTGGAAAGCATCAACACCTCGCTTGACAATATAGAGAAGCATCTGAACAAAAGCTACTTTGAGTCGTGGCGATATATCCAAGTGCGCATCGGCTATTGGAAAGAAAAGGTTTACCGAACCAAAAGCAAGCAGCAAATACTGGAAGATGCCTTCGGTCGGTGGAGAGTGGCAGGTAAACTCGGATATTGAGAGAACGAAGAATTTATAATCCCATATATAATAATGTATAGGCATGGATAGAAAGAAAACAAGAATAGGAACCATCATGTTGATGTTGGGAGTCGCTATCAGCGGCAATGCCCAAAGTGGTGTGACATACAATCATGACAGTTCGAAAAAGAACCAGATAACGGTGATGGAAATCGGTAGTGGTAGTCTGTCACCAGAATTGTACTATCAGTTACTGCACAGCAGTTACAAGAAATCGGCTGCCAGCAAGAACAAACTCGGTTTTCGTACCACGGCAGGAATCGGAGCTTACAATCAAGTGGAATATGCCGAAGCCATCGACTCTGCCCTGACTAAGAGAGCAGAGATTGAGGCGTTGAATATGGCAGACCGTCAGATTGACCTCGCCTGGAAAGTGGAAGGAAGCAAAATTAACAGCAAGATGAATGCCTTCAAGAGCAACATCGACCGCATCCTGCCTGTAGGCGGATCCATCGGTGACAAGCAACGCTGGACAGAATACTATCATGTCTATGAGACAGCCATCAAAGCCACCAAGGATGCCTATATGCCCAATGCCAAGCGTAAGAAGATGTACCTACAGATTTATGCAGATGTGGCAAAACAGAACGAGACACTTGTGAAGCAACTGGTGCAGATTTCGAATGCCAGCAAGACCAAGGAATTGTTGACAGCAAACGGCAACTACCAGACCGCCAACAAACGAAGTATCATCAGCAGTGCATCCAGCAAATGGCGAGAGGCAGGAATGGCAGTGAGAAACAACACATCTTCTGGCAGTAATAACGGTTCGAACGAGGATGACAATGATTTGAAAATAAATAGATAAGGAGTTATGGCAGACAACAGCAGCATATTATCAGACTTCGGTATCAACATCTTGGAAGAAGAGATTGATGACGTGATTTTCCAGACCAACGAGTTCCTGTGCGACGCTACTTTCACAGGCTCGAATGGGCCTTTTTGGTGGGTCGTTCAAATGTGTATGGCACTCGCAGCCCTCTTCTCTATCGTGGTGGCAGCGAACATGGCCTACAAGATGATGGTGAAGCATGAGCCACTGGATGTGATGAAACTATTCAAGCCATTGGTGATAAGCATCATCCTCTGTTGGTGGTACCCACCTGCCGATACAGGCATGACGAACAGTGGCAGCAATTGGTGCGTACTAGACTTTCTGAGTTACATACCCAACTCCATCGGAAGTTATACCCATGATCTTTATGAGGCGGAAGCCACACAGATAGAGGACAAGTTTACGGAAGTTCAGCATCTCATCTACACCAGAGACACGATGTATACCAACGTACAAGCCCAGGCAGACATTGCCCATAAGGGAACAACAGACCCGAATCTGGTGGAATCGACCATGGAGCAGACAGGTGTGGATGAAGTGACCAACATGGAAAAGGACGCAGCCAAGCTGTGGTTTACCTCACTGACTGCAGGAGCCGTAGTGAACATCGACAAGATAGTAATGCTGATAGCATTGATCGTCTTCCGTATCGGTTGGTGGAGCACCATCTATTGTCAACAGATACTGTTGGGAATGCTGACGATATTTGGACCGATACAATGGGCGTTCTCCCTCTTGCCGAAATGGGAAAGCAGTTGGGCGAAGTGGCTGACAAGGTATCTGACCGTGCATTTCTATGGAGCGATGTTGTACTTCGTGGGATTATTTCGATGTGTAACTCGCTGATTATCAGTATTGTTATTTTGCAAAACACCTCCACGTAACAAACGTGCAACAAAAATTTCCAAATAAAAAAGAGATAATTGCGTATTTGCAACTATAAAATTACAGCCCAAGCACCATTTCTGCATTTTATGGCTGTTTTGAGGGTTTGACAACCAAGTTCCAAAAACAGCGTTTCTCTTGTTTTCTTACTATCGTTTCTAAGTTTGATTTTGTCTTCACTTCATTTCATTCAAGTATGATTTAGAGTATGAAACAACTTCATAATTATAATATAACTTAAGATTTCGTCATTGACCAAGCATTTCTAACAGAATGAGAAATATCTTACATACCTTTGCACCACTTTCAACTTGCAATCACAAACAATGGTCATGATGAAATAGTCAAATTAAAACATTAACAGATTATGGAATCACGAACCAATCAAAGCGTTACTCCAGATGTTCAAGCACTCATGCTGGAGAACCTAAAACTCGCCAAGCGAGTAGAAGTGCTTGAAAATACCCTGTCAGCAGGTAAGGAAGTGCTGACTTTGGAAGAAGCTGCCCGATTTATGGGAGTGACAAAAAGTTCGCTCTACAAGATGACACATGAGCAGACCATTCCTTATTACAAACCGAATGGCAAGATGGTGTATTTCGAGAAAGCGGAACTCTTGACATGGATTCGCAGAAATGCGATTGCGTCAAAGGCACAGGTTTCAGAAGAAGCCAACCGTATCTTGAAAAATCTAAGTGTCAAGTAGCCATGAGGACATCAGAATTTGAAGCCAAGAAGGAACAGGCAGTCAAACTGTCTGTCCTCTGGGCTAAGACAGGACTTCGTGAACTATCCATGAGGGATGCCGTCAATGATTACATTGAAGCTACTGGTGCAAACCATGCCATAGACAATGACGAACAAGCCATTTTGTATGGAAGATGTGCCGTTGCATTACGAGTAAGCATTGAGGCAATAAACAGTCTTAACAAAGATGAACTTCAACGCTTGGATAGAAAACTCATGGAGATTGTCAGTGAGGATATGCCACGGCAACAGCATGGACTTCACCGATGATTTGTTGTCCTTTCAGTCATTCACCATTTATAAACCATTCGGACATGGAAAGAAAAGAGATAGACAAAACTCGCCCTGTCACTTACTATTTGTCATTGACGGACGAACAACTGAATTTTCTCAGTAGCAACGAGGGAGGCATCAACAGAATACAATGTTTCCGCAGACTACTTCACCACACGGCAACTGCCGATACCACCTATACCAAGCGTGGCATATCCAAACCACTAATGCAAGGACAAACTTGTGTATCTGCACTTGAACTTTCAAAGGAATGGAACTGCAACCGAAAGACAGTTATCCGCTTCTTGAAACAGTTGGAACAGTTGGGTATCGTAACAATAAAAACTGATTGCCTTACCACCATTATGGATATGAGGTGCATAGCAGCGTGGAAGCATGAGGGTGAAACGGTTTATACAGCCAATGCCCTTTATAAGCGAGACAACGGCAAAGCGAAGTCGGAACAGAACCCGAACAAGTCTGTTTCAGATCCAACTTCTTCAACTTTGCCTTCTTCCGATTCATCAGAAATTACTCCTTCGGAAATGGAGCAAATCCATTCCTTGGAAGAAATCCCTGATGATGTGAGAGAGCAGTTGTTAGCGGAAGATATGGAGCAATTCCACGAACTACGTGAAATGTAACCTACCGTTCGTTCATTTTTAGTCTTGGCATTTGCCTTCATGCTGTCAGTTTTCCAGTAAGAACACAATGCCAAGACTTCATCAAAACAGTTTTAGAGCAGTGATGGTACACAACAGAAGAGGCTTGCCTATATGTACGCATAATGTAGATGGGGAACATAATCCTCGGTATGGTTATCACCAACCGAATTATGCTCCGTTGGGCAAGCCCTCAGGAGGACACCAGAGCAAGCTCATTTTAAAATTTCATTACCCCATCTAAGAAATAACATTATGCCAGAATACCAAGTGTTTCACCAACAAGCCGTCAAGTCGTTTTCGGCAGGTGAAGACAACGAACATCAGAGGCGTTGGACGGAATCCCAATGGGAAGCCAAAGCCTCCAACAAGAAGTTTAATTACGACAAGAGCCGTGCGCATCTCAACTTTGAGATAGTCAAGGGCGGTAAGATTGTACCTCTCGGCTCTTCTAAGCCCATTTTAGAACGGTTTCAAGACCGTTTGGAAGCCACTGGTGCGGAAGACCCTAACAAAGTGCTTGAAACGCCCAAATATCGCATTGCCTGCAACATGATATTTTCGGGCGATGCCGACAGAATGCGAGAAATGGCTTTCGGAGACCAGAATGTGGAGCGAGCGAAAGGCGCAGATAACAGCCATGTCAAGCGCAAATCGGAGATAGAATTGTGGGCAAAGGACATCTACAAGGCTGTAGCTGATGCCTGGGGCGAAGACAACATCATTGATTTCTCAGTCCATCTTGACGAGTCTTCACCGCATATCCATTGCCTTGTCACGCCCATTATGTACGATGAGAAGAAACAGAAGATGCGTATCAAATACCGAGATACTTTTGGTGGTGACGCAAACAAACTGGATGCTATCCACGACTACTTGGCAGAGGTCAACAAAAAGTGGGGCTTGGTGCGTGGCGAATCTGTATCGGCTACCAATGCCCAGCATATCCCTCGTGATGAATGGTATAGACAACTCCAAGCCGAAAGCCGGGAGTTGGAAATCGCAAATGGCAAACTGGAACTTGACATTCGCAGAAAGGAAAATGCTGTTAAGGGTTTGAAAACTATGATAGAAAACCTCACTCACCAGAAGTCCGAGGTGGAGAACAAAATCCATGAGGTTGAGAAATTGTTGGAACAACAGAATGGCGAACATTCCGAGTTGTCAAAGGAACTGGAACGGCTCAAAAGCCAGTTGTCCACCTTGGAGTTCAAACTGACGGACAAACGAGAAAAACTGAGTGCAGCCGATGAAGCCCTTGCCGAGTTCAGAGCCATGACAAGGGCGCAGAAGTCTGAAGCTGAAACTTTGCGTGTCGTGCAGGAGCAAACTTCACGGACATTGCAAACATACGCCCAAGCCTCTATCCTTGCAGGCAGTTTCCAAGAACTGCTGACGATGAGCAGTAGGATTTGCGCCAATGTACCCGAAGCCAAGAAAATGGCTGAAAACACCATCATTGAAGATATGTGCGATATGCGTTTCAAAGATGTGCTTGGCACAGCCGTTAAGATGTTCATTGAGGGCATCAATGGGGCAACAAGCATCACGCAGTCGGGAGGTGGAGGTGGCTCCAATTCGGAATTGCCTTGGAGGGATAAGGACGAGGATATTTTCAGCTTTGCCAGACGCTGCATGAGATTCGCTCACAGCAAACACTATCCCAAGAAGAATTCGGGCATTAAGCGGTAGTGTCAGCGAGTATTCGCTTCCATACATCAATATCAGGGAAAGACATGTATATTTCAAAGAAACCATCGAAATATGCCACTGTCTTTCCTTGATTTATTTTCGCCTCTGCATAGGCTCTGCTTTTGTACTTGTCGGCAAGGCGTAACAATTCCTGTTTCTGTTTCTTTTGCTGATTTTCAAAGAAACTTATTGCAAGAACAAGCAACTCCTTTACACCATTGGTAAGTCCTGCCTTATCATAGATATAAAGCAGACGGTTGTAAGGCTCTGGCTTCCAATAGCCATTGGCAATCAGTTCTTCATAGATATTGGTTGCGGTGATGTAATCCTTGCTTTTCTCGGCAACCTTTGCCTTGCGTAGTTCATTCTCTATATGGCTGATTATATATTCTATCTGATGGCACATTGGAGCGTCTTCTGAAAACATAGCGTCATTTCCACTTGTGTAGAAGTCAAATTCGGGCAGTTGGGCAATCAAACTTTTGTATCGGTTTGCCAATGTATCTTTGGTGGTAATGTTTCTGTGGAGATTGGCTTGTTTGGGTAGTTTGTCTTCTCGTTGCCTTATTACTTCCCTAAATTCGACAACAAGCGCATCTTGGCTGAATTTTGCAGGGACAAGCAACAGAACACGCTTGGCATCGCTCCATCGTTCTTTGCTTGTATAATGGCGAAGTAGCCAATTATAGGGTTCAAGATTCAATGAATATCCTTTTTGAACCGCACTCTCGTATTGGCATTTAGTCTGTTCTGTGTCATTTGCTTTCAGATACGACCTTGCCTTTATAACCTCTGTAACACCAGGCATTACCAAAGGCTGCTTGGTGGATTGTTGAGGTTCATTTATAGAAGAAGGCAAGGAAACGTTCTCTTGCGTGTTTGTCTCCTTGCCTTTGTCGTTGCTGAATATGTCTTTTATCGTCTTGAATAGTCCCATGCGTATTATCTTTTGACTGCAAAGGTAATGCAAAACGCTGATAATCAATTCTGTTTCTCGAAAAAAGCATATACTCGTTTGCATAGTTTAATAGCATGGATAACATATCAAAAGATATAGAATATGCTCCGATTACCAGGTTATCACTTTGTCAACTATCTCTTGTTGCTCAATGCTGCTTCTTCGTAGATAGATACGTGTCGTTTCTATGCTTTCATGCCCCATAAGGTCTGCAAGCAGGGCAATGTCGTTGAACTTCTCCAAGAAATTCTTGGCATAACGATGGCGGAACGAGTGAGGGTACACCACTTTCTCATTCAAGCCATACTTCACCGCATAGTTCTTCAACTGCTGTGATATGCCTCTTGTAGTAATACGCTCGCCAAAGCGATTGAGAAAGAGATAGCCACTTGTACGGTTGAGTGTCTGCAACCACTTTTCTGTTTCCGTGCGCAATGTCTTAGGGATATAGATACGCCGTATCTTGCCACCCTTGGTGTAGATGTCGTAATAGCCTACTTGCACGTGCTCAACCTTGATTTGCACAAGTTCGCTCACTCTGGCACCAGTCGCAGCCAAGAAACGCACCACAAAGTACCACTCCAAGTTGTCTTCCTTCTT
>OIXL01001103.1_pt1 | contig 11224 bp, 19 predicted proteins | sample 1587761 | NCBI WGS metagenome assembly OIXL01 (sample SAMN03283246) | human gut metagenome | biome: human-associated habitat; material: feces | host: Homo sapiens | place: Peru | collected 2012 | reverse complement strand
CCGCCACTCCGGCATAAGATGGTAGTCGCTGCCGGATTCGAACCGGCGACCTGTTATTTGCTGTAATACTTTTTGCGCCAAGTTCTTGTACTGATACGATTACCCCGGCATTTAAACGTAGATAATTGTGCATCACAATTTGGACACACCAGTCGAAGATTAGACACTGCTCTATTCGTAGCATCTCCATCTATATGATCCACGATTAATGGAATCGCCTGGCCTTCCCAGTCTGTACGACCACATATAGCGCATCGATGACCTAATTTTTCTATTAAATATTTACGAACAAATTTTCTATTAGTTTCATGTAAACGCTTATTCTCTGGAAATAAGCCGCTATCATCAACTTCTTTTACTCTTTGTTTCCACTCATACTCATGTTGACATGCGATATTACAATACTTTCCACGATGTACAAGAATCGCACCACAATTAGCACAATTCCCATAATTGATATGTCGAGGTACTTTATGAGAATTATTATATATTGCAGCACACGAGTTATTACAAAACACCAACCGTCGGTTTTCATATAAAAAAGGCTTCCCACAGTGTTTGCAACGTGTTGGATTCCGCATATAATTAAGTACGCGTTCCTCATATCGGCGGCGATTTGTCTCTAGACTCGCCTCAGCCCCAAGTTTGCCCGCAGCACTTCTACTCATTGCTATCTTATGCATTCTTAATCTCTTTCTACCACAGCATTCAAATTAATAGATATCTAATTGAATCACAGCGAAAGTTTAAATGGAGCCCCGGATCGGAGTCGAACCGATATCAAAGACTTACAAGGTCTACGTTTTACCGTTAAACTAACGGGGCACTGCAAGTCAACTGCTCTAGCCAGCTGAGCTAAGTCGGCGTGCTATCTGGTGGACCATGCCGGACTCGAACCGGCGACATCTTGCTTGCAAAGCAAGTGCTCTAACCAACTGAGCTAATGGCCCCCGCACTGTTTCTCAATATACCAGAGAAACGCGGATTTTCTACGTCGAATATTCACTTTTTACAGAAATAATTCGGCAGGGTCCGTGTCCGCTACGTCAAACTCTTTTGTGGCACACTCAATAGCGCTTACAAAAGACTCCAACTCCCGAACAAACGAAATAGAGAAATCCGACGGAGTCAGATATATTGTAGGTGGAAATATTTCATAAATCCACTGCGTATTGTCTGAATCAATCTGTGCCCCGATAATAGTGAGTGCGCCATTATCCAATTGCATGCTGTTTACAGGAAAATATTGGGCACCCGCTGCTCCACGAGCCCTTACAACGTGTACTGCTCCACGAGCCCTTACAACGTGTACTGATTCACCAATGCCACAACTACTATCCTGCAACACTGCCGGATTCCCGTACATTGATGCCTTTATCAGTGCAGGAAGATTGTCGCGATCAATTTCCAATCGATCGGATCCGTCAGCAGAATGCAGTGACAACTCAAGCACCGGTATTGTCTGGGAAGGAAACATTACCGCAGTTGATTCCATTAACCGCGAGTACGCCAGATACCAACGCCTGCTTAACACCCAGCGACGATCCCAGCGAAAATGGAGTTCATAGGAATCAGAAATTCCGGGATAAATATACCCATCAAAGTCACCGACACTCCGCAATTGCTGCAATAGATCATAAAACGTCATTTCACGTTCCTTTCAATTAAAATAGGATACCGTACAAGCGCTCATAGAGTTGCTTTGTATAGGTCGCATCTGCGACACATTTACCTTCCAACGCAGATCTGCCGGCAGCGGTCTGGATCAGCTCGTGCGTTTTACCAGTGTCAGCAACGACCGCACGATCCACACCCAGCACAGCTCGCACAAGCGTGTCCAAACTCTCGGACGCTCCCTTTCCATTCGATCCACACCATTCTCGATACAGGTCAATATGCAGATCGCGGGAAAACGTGTACGAATCTGTATAAGAAAGCAATGTGAGCGCGTTCTCCGATGTATCCTGCAACCGAACATTCTGAATGGCTGCCCGTTTGAAGATGTAAGGAAGATCAAAACTGTACCCATTGTACGTAATTAATGTATCCCCTGCCAACTGCATTTTTCGCAACCATTGCAACGTATTCCGCAGAACGTTGGCTTCATCAAACAGCGTCTCATCCCCACAACGAAACACGATCGGTTCCGTTCCGTCGCTGCACACGAACGAGGCACAGAACACACGTCCGGTCAACGGAGACAGCGCCATCTGTTCCAGCTGTTTCGTACGCGCCTCACGAATGTATTGCTCAATTGCCTCAGGCTTTTTATAATTGCCCGGAGCTGTTGGCACGGGCAGCGCCCACTGTTGATTCAAATCGCGAACAGTCTCAATATCCATCGCGTAAAACTTATGCATTGACGACTCCTTTCACTTCCACTGCGATCACATTGCTGTCGACATTCGTCGTATCCGGATATTTCGCGCAGATGTTGATCAACACCTGCCTCGCCTGCTCTTCGTTGATGATATACCCCAGGTCGAGTTCTGCAACGTCGTATACATCATTCAGCTCAATCACATGCGGAATGGATTGTCCGTCTGCTGCCAATTTAAAATTCGCCATGATGCTCTGTCTCCTTTAATTGAAATGAATCACAAGCCATGTTGCCGGCCTGCACGTTTGGATACCAACTTACACCGGTTACGGTGTGTTGTAAATTCTGTTTGCAAACACCGATAAGTTCACCCGGTGCCGATTCAAAATGCTGACAAAATGCACATATGTGCGGTTTCGTCAGATGAGATTTCGCTTCATCCGACATACAACCTCCTTTCGTTCGCTACCTGACCGTATTAACACACCTTCTTACATGGCTTTTTCATGGGATGGATTTCTTTTACAACATCGTCACTCCACAGCTCAGAGCCGCAGCCATAGATTTCTCGAATGGAATAACCGCGACAACCATCGTGTTTAGCCGAATCAATGCAACGAAACGGCAGACGGACATCCTTTTCCAGTTTGATTTCCAAAAGACTTCCTGCGCCATTCCAGGCATCATAGAGACCACAGGTCGTATCTTTGGAAAGAACCAGATAACCGCGCCCAGTCCGCTCAGAAAGATAATAACTCTTGTTCCTTTTCTCTTCTATGTCAATCGCATCACAAAGATTGAAATACTGTGCCAGCGTCATCTTGACCAGAAAAACCAGTGCATTCATATGTGTGCTGCAGTTCACCGTTTCCACATAAATTGACTTGAGCAACGGCGATTCACATTTTCCGCGTTCAACCAGCGCCTTTTTGAGCTCAGATTTCTTATATCCCTGCTGGCGTGTCAGCCACAGCAGACTAGACTCCTCCGGAATCGAATCATCACTGGCGTCATAATGCCCGCCGATGATGTTGGAAGTAAAGTCATAATTCAGATCGCCTGTATCAATGACAAGATCGACCAGAACATCCTGGGCAAGATAGTGCTTTGCCGGGTATTTCACATAGAACTGGTCGCGGATCAGCTCCCGGACTTCATCCTCATCCAGATTTTCAATCAGCTCCGCCACGTCTTCGTCTTCGAGAACCCGCTTGATGACATTGTCCGCATATTCCCACTCGCAGTCGCGATACCACTCGTCGAGCAGTTCCCATAACTTATCGCGGGGAGCCTTATCGTCACAGATTTCCTTCATCGTCCGGTCGCTGATCTCATCACGGTAATCCGCATAGATTTCCTCATAAAACACGCCGTTTTCATCTTTCCAGCAAACTGTGGACAGAGCGTCCCTGATTGCATCTTTCAGACGAGACGCGAGTTTTTCCTCAGTCTTCATGATGTTCCTGCTTTCTTTCTCTTGTCGTTTCCAATAACTCCAACAATGCCGCATCCAGATCAAATTCTGGTTTTGATTCCATGATCAAGTCAGTAGCCTGTTTCCGCCTCTCATCAGATTCGATAACATCCAACGCATCCGGAACACAACCATATGCATCCACCATGTTACAGAAGTCCTGGTACATGTCGGCTTCCATATCTGTATACACGCTATCGCTGCGCACAATATGTGACCTACAATAATCAGCTGCAAACAATACTGACACAACCGCCCAAAGCTCAATCTCATCCAGCTTCCGGAACGAATCGGTCTTTTCAAGCCAAACGTCAGAATCATTTGAATAAAATGAAATAAAACCGGAGCACGTCGTAAAATTCTGCTGTAAAAACGCAGTCCACATACCGCTCGCCGAATCCGACCCGTCTGTCAGCATCGACAATGCGTACGTCCGAAACTTTTCATAATCACGGAACTGAAACAACGCGTTAATACAATCATTCCTGAAATTGTATTCGCGCGGAGAGTATAACAATGGTCTTACGATCCGCACGCCGGCATCAGCGGGCAATAGCTTATTTAGCCACTTCTCCGTGCAGGTAGCAACAAACTTGACTACAGCATCCTGATATCGTTGTATATCGGTATTCTCGTAGCAAAACTGCACAGCTTTACTGCAGAACTTCTCCGGGAAATTCCTCGCAGCCCCTGCATTATCCAACAAAGACTCCAGTCTACTACGAACCATATAATCGACATCTAACGCATAGTCCGGATCGAAAACTGTTCCGTAAAATCCTGAAAAAATCGGAAGTCTTCCCTCAATTTCGGTCATACTGTACTTCTCCCAATAAAAAACCCGCAGTGCTTTTTCAACACTGCGGGTTGGTTGTTCACGAAAACGTTCAATCGTGCTTTCCAGAACTGAGCTCCAGACTGACGATAAATTTCTTCAAATCCTTCACGTGCTCATTCTCTCCTCTAAGAATCTCGACAATCACATCGTTCGTCGCAGGATCGCAATCTGCTGTCAGCGCAATCAGTTCTTCATAGTTCTTGATCGCACACTCCTCTGCTTCCAGCTGCTGCTTCAACTGAACCATTGTGCACTGATTATCCTCTTCCTCATACTTCGGATAGGGACAATCCGCGACTGTGTGCAGATCGTTCGGATTGAATACGGGCATTCCTCCGAGCTCATACAGACGCTCCGCCAGCAACTCCGCGTGCGCTCGCTCTTCTTCTTCGTGATCCGCAAACTCTTTCTGAATCGAGTTGAACATCGGACCAAGAACCGTGTACTTGCCCCACCAATACTGATATTCGGACTGCTTCTCCGATGCCAGCGCTGCTTGCAGCTTTTTCACAATCAATTCTTTTTTGGAATTGCCCGCTTCTTCAGGCAGACCAAGTGCATCTGCGTTCATTGCATACCTCTAGTTTTTGTTGCGCAGGCCTTCATACGCATCCGGCTTACTGCGCTGATTCCAGAACGACTTCTCCCCTGGAAACATCGCAACACGTCGATCCGGCAACCCGCTCATCTCTACCGGCGCTTGCTCCGGTATCGCTGTCAGTTTCACCCGATTGACATTCGCAACAGACGGTAATTTCTGCCATGCGCGTTTGAATGTGTTCGTCATGAATTCATCTCGCCTTTACTGGTAAAATATCATGAATCACCGCGACTGTCCAACGGAACAATCGACTTTCCTCTACGACAAACAGCTACAAAATACTGCAACGTGTCCGGAAGTGATGCCGCATCCACGCGATTCGCCAACGCATCCTGCAGCTGATTCATATAAGAAATGACTTGCTGTAGCTCAGCCATCGTCAACATCGCAATATGCGCTTTGTTTTTCGGTTTTCCCAACAAACGAGCCAATCGATAATACACCGTCTGCCTGTCCAGGTAACCGTCTTTCCACAGAAAATCAACCGCGTCATGCGCTAGCCTGCGCAAATGTCGCTGCTTTGCGTTCGCCACCATTCCTTTCGCCATCGACGTACCGGGATGACAGCCGACATATGCGCCGCAGCTTGGACAAATATACAAGAATCCCGTGCTCATATGGAATCCGGCAGCCCCTGCGTCACTGTAGTTCGTAGCACAGTTACAATATGGGCACCACCGCCCTGTCAGAATCAACTGTTCTTTGCTGATCAGCTGCTCGTTCGGATCCCATTTACCGGGAATCACGACAAACGCATCACGATCAAGCTCAGCAATCACCCAATTGGCTTCGCTCAATACCTGTTTCAATTGCCGAACCTCCGCGTCGGTCAAATCACGGATTGGAACGCGCACCCGTACCTCATTCGTGTCATTCTGAAGAACGCGCGCCATACTCCTGCCGAGATTAACGCGAAACGTTTCCAACGCATTAGAAACAGCGCCAGATACAGTGACATACCGTTTCTGGCTTTCCGTCGAATACGCGAGCGAAATCGCATTCAAGACAGTTTCTGCATTGATCACAGATGCGAGTTCATGCTTTTCCGGTACTTCCAAAGCCTGCCTCCCCTCTGTCCGTTTTACGCAAATCAGTCACCTGCCTAAGTTCTTTTACAAAAGGAACCCAATGCAGTACGAACTGTGCGATACGATCTCCTTTTCGAATACGCAGTACATCTTCTGTGGAGTTATACAAGCTCACATCGATCGAACCCGTGTATCCGTTGTCGATCGTTCCAATGCCCGTTACAAATCCAGCCGCAGTCATGCTGCTTCGAGGGCGAACAATCGCTTCCAGCTTCGCATCCGCTCGAATGTGCTGACACAAGCCCAAGTGCACGCCGGTGCGTACCCTGGAGCGCTGACCAGGATAGAAAATCACATCTTCGAGCGAATACAAATCATATCCGGAATCAGAATCATGCGCCATTGTCGGCATGTAAGCACCATGATCCAACTTCACATCAAGCGCAAGGCCGTTTTGTATACCTCGCTCGATCGGATTCAATTCAAGACCGTCCACCGTCTGCCTCCTGCAGTGTCAACATCAACTTTTTTGCAATCAGTCGGCTCCACACGTGATAATAAACCACCGTCACAATGACACCGCTGATTACACCTGCGCCAAATGTAATCATAATTTCCCTCATCATTACTTCTGATAGCGCCTGTACAATACGATCACAGCCACAATAATGATAACTGCGATTATCGTACGAGGAACTACCATCAAACTGAACAAAATAAGCGCACATCCTAACAAAATGTTAGTCAGTGCAGTAGAATTCAAAGCAGCTGTTACCCGATCTTCCAATGATTTGTTACCCATGCTTCCAATTCTTTCGATAAGCCCACCGGAGCCGTTTTCCAATCCGGATAAAATTCATGCTTCATGCTGTCATATGACGTCAGCAACAAACCTGTTGCATCCAACAATACGATCGTACGCTGTACGGTCATCATATCATTGGAAACATCCACATACCCATATGCACGGACACTGGTATTTTGCAAAGACGATAGCTGGTCTGTGATATCGCTGATCGCAGCTTCGTGTCCAAGCCGTTTTTGTCGTCCGAACTCATGTAATGCTGCTGCACACTCGATACTCAGCACGATAGACTCATCCACACCGAGCTCCTTATTCTTCTCGTCAAGCGACTGGAATGTATACTCGATTGCAGCATCATCTCCATTGCTGTTCGGACACTTTATAATCGCACGAAGTTGCAATTGATGTGAATCTGCAACTGCGATCATCCGTGCAAACTCTGCTGCCTGTACAATCATACTAGAATCGGTCGAAGCCCGCATACAAACAAGCATGTCCGGAACAATCGGAATCTCAGTCCAGGAATGATCGTCATTCTCCTGTAAAATAATGTGATGAGCATCTTCCTCAGTCATTGTAATCCTCCAAATCGGCAAACTCGTTGCGATCTTCCTCCGGTATGTCATCTTCCCGGATACTCATCGCAGCGTACAGGTCCGACTCATCTTCTGCCATCTCGTCGAACTCAGCATCCACATCATCTTCTTCCTCGTCAAAATCTACCGATATGGCGTACGGATCAATTGGAATTTCATGCAAATCATCGTCATCCTCGTCATCGCAATCCATATTCATCTGTTGAAACACGAAACTGCTCTCATCAGGAAACGGATTGTCCTCTTCCACGTTCACCATCAGATTCACGTCTGCTTCCTCCACATCCGGATCGGATGCCAAAAAACACTCCAAATCGATTGGATCGATGTCATCCATATGTCCGGATGGGACAGTGAGTGTGATCTCATATGTTCTGTTATAATGTCGAATGTGCACAGGCACATTCGACACTCCGATTATGTCCGATAAATACTGATCTACAAGATCTTCAATCATAGTCAACACATATTGGTCTACAAGATCTACATTCATTGATTTGCCGACAGCCATTGTAACGCTCCCCATCGTGCAATATGAATTGCATCCGCTTTATCGTTGTCTTTTTTTACAGAAAGGTTTTTTCCGATCACCTTCTCCGCCGCTCGTACCATATCTTCTTTGGAAGCGCCTCCAGACCCTGTCGCCCACTTCTTCAGCTCCTGCGTATGCACAGCAGCAACTTCGACGTTGTGTTTCGCTGCGACCAAATGAATGATTGCAGCGAAACCACAACCAAGAAACGACGAACTAAAACCTCTAAAATGCGGTTGTTCATGCACAATCAGAATCGGCTGCTGCTGCTCTACCAGCGCATCCAACCACGTGATAAACCGATACAGCTTCATACCAGGAATACCGGCAGTCACCTGAACACCGTATGCCTGAATCACGCCACTGCGATCACAGATCGCCCATCCAGCAGAAGACGCCTGGTCAATGCCTATGATACACTCAGTCATTTCGTGCACCGCCGATCTGACCAGTGCGTATGGTTTCCAGTGCATTCCGAACCAGCGACTCCAACAGCTCAATCCGTTTTTCCAACGTTTGTGTCTGCGGCTGCTCAGCAACGCTGTCAGTCAACGCAACGTCAAGACCCGGCTGATCTACGCTGAGCACAGCTCCAATCCGATCAAACAATGCCTGTATCTGCTGCGTCAACTCGATATCGTCAATTTCATCCTCCAGCAGAAATGACCGAATGGCCTGCAACACTCCTTCTGGCGACTGCTGGATCAACGGCACTGCGACAGCTTCCAAAAAACCGAACAGCAGCCGATGCGAAATCCTGGTGTTGTGTGCCGGAGGTGGAACAGTACGCATTTTGTTGGACTCAGACACATAATTGATGAACGTCTGATACGCTTGTTTTACCTGACTTGCCTCTGTCTCGGAACATCCGACAAGGCTGCAATATACGCCGACTTTGGACAGTCTCACCGCATTGTCGACTACGGACCGCAGCACTCGTTCCGTTTCATTGGACATGCCCACTGTCTCAGAATAACCTGGAAACCACTGATCGAAATGCGATCTGATCTTCTGCAATTTATCATCATTAATCGGCATCGTTCACCCATCCCCATAATTCTTTTCCACGCAAATCTCGCCTGATTGCACGCTGCGTATCTTCATTAAAGTCAGAAATCACGTCTGCAAACGCAAACACATTAAACAACTGCGCTCCCATCGCCAGATCCGGCTCATTGCGCAGCTTCCCACGAACAGACATCGAATACGCCAGCAATACATTCAACATGAAAACACGAGCCAGCAGATGAAACAGCTTTGGATTGCGCATTTCAAGATTTGACAATGTCCGCTGCGCTTCGATTGTAAACGAAAGTTCTGATTTCGTATGCGCATGCTCATTCATACAAGCTGCCAATTCAGACCGGAACAACTCCAGCTCCTGAACCATCTGTTCCTGATCGCTGGACTGAAATTGAACGCTATGCAAATGATTCAATGCCGCATCCAACAATGGAATGCACAGGTTCCCCACATCCGCCAGCGGTCGATACCAGGGATCTCCTGAAGATGCATTGGCCGGCTGCAGCATCTGCGCATTCAAGCGCTCAACGCCATTGCGATGCACACGCCATAGCAAGTCTTCAGCCGCTGCCTGCTCAGCGTCTTTCGTCACGGATTCGGACATGAAACTACCCTCACTTCCTGTCCCTTCGGTTGTATCTGTTTAAAAGAATCGATGACTTTTCGAGTGAACGAACGATTCCCGATGTTATAAAAGTTAACCGTGTCGTCGAGCGTACCCAAAAAGTCATCAAGACGTTCCGCAATCGATACAGAATCCATGCTCTTCATATCTTCCAAAGACACATGAAACAGCCTTGAACTACTGATATCCAACGCGGAAAAATGCTTTGTTTTCCCTGCCGTTATATAGCAGATTATTGTTTTTTTCACGTTTCGCTCCCTCCGTTGTTTCCGTCAAATATTCTACCCACTGACAGCCGCTTTTTCAATGCTGCCGATTGTAAATATAAACGAAAAAGTTATATTAAAAGGGAAAGGAGCCCTCATGCGTTGTTTTTCTATGATAACCGGTAATATTACTACCGGTATTAACCTGAATCGATATCCGCATACCGTTGATGCCGAATCCAACACGTTGACCGATCGTTGTACGCTACGATTGCTGACTGGAGAAGATTGGGACATCGACTACTTTATCCACTGCATCGATACTCATACTCCTTATGACATCCTGCTTTGTGGATATACCTGCCTGAAGGCAGGGGACTCCGTCACACAGTTTCTCCCGGAAGATTGTTTCCTCATAGAGCTTGATACCCGTACGCAAAAACCGCTGCGATCGCACGGAGACCAAAGTATGCCGGTCGCAGTCGCTCCAAACACAGCGCTATATATCTGCTATGCTGATCAAACGGTTATCCAGATACAAGAACAGGAATTCCTGCTCAACATCGGTGGAAAGCCAAAACTCATGACCTCCGCAGATCTCGAACAAAGACGTCATCAGCAGCAAACAGAGGATGCGATCTGCGACCGGCATTATGTGCTGGAATTTTAATCGTCGTCTTCTGATGTATATTCAGACTGCAACAAAAACAGTCCGGACGCATATGCATTCATGGCGCGAACTTCCGGGCGCAACGCGCCAGACTGCACACGTCTGTGATAAAAATCACAGATAAATTCGAGTCCTTCCTGCTTCTTCGTCTTATCGCTTCGACTAAGGCACTGCTCGATTGTACCGCCGTACAAAATCTTGGCTTTTCGACTTTCAACTGAAAACAGCGCCCGCACATCGATCAGCGAGCCGAAGCAATCCGCATAGTTCGGAAATCGTTCCAGCAGCGAGTTCAGCAAAGGTCGCGTCCAATGGTTGACGTTGGTACTGAAGAACAACGGTGTTACACCATGTGCTCGCTCTTTTATCTCCTGCAGTTTTGTTGCCAATTCAAACATCGCATATTCCAGCGTCATCTCACGGTTCACACGATGTTCCGGAATGTTTTCATATTCCTGCGTAAATGCAGGCATAGCCCCAAAATACTTGGAAAACAGTAGCGGCGG
>OIXL01001098.1_pt1 | contig 11231 bp, 5 predicted proteins | sample 1587761 | NCBI WGS metagenome assembly OIXL01 (sample SAMN03283246) | human gut metagenome | biome: human-associated habitat; material: feces | host: Homo sapiens | place: Peru | collected 2012 | reverse complement strand
TTACGCTTGTCGGCACCATTCTTCACCCATACGATTCCCTTGTTGTCATGATAAGGCTTGTTGAGTCCTTCCTTCACTGTAGCAATAACCAAGTTGCCATCCTCAACTTCTATAGTATCTATCTTTATCAGAATGGATGGCACTACGTTTTCTGAAGCAATATCACTCAATAAGTTGGTAGTTTCTTGTACCTCAGAATACGACAAGGCATTGATCTCTCCAGTCTTATCCTTTATACCAACTACCAACTTTCCACCATGTGAATTACTGAACGCCACTAACTCACAAGCAATATCATATTTGTCGAGAATGCGTTCCTTGAACTGCACCCCCGACACCTCGCCAGCGTTTATCTGTTTCAATATATCGTCCATCATTCTTTGATACATTCTTTGTTCAACAAATCGTTTACATCCACTTTCAGCAAATCAGAAATCCGTATTAAGGTTTCCAAGTCTGGTTGGCAAGTGTTGGTGCACCATTTAGAAATGGTTGCTTGGTCTTTACCCAACATTTCTGCCAACCACTTGTTTGAGTGCCTGGTTACTGCCAACATTATTTTCAATCTGTTTACATATTTCTTTGCCATACTTTTATAGATATATAATTCGTATGCAAAAATACAATAATTATTCTAAATATTGCTGTGATATTTTCAAAAAGTTTATTTTAAAGGCTATTTATTGAAGATTTCGCCATTTTTAGAAAAAACAGGGGTATCTTATTATGATAAAAACATCAAGATACCCCTATATATAATAAGGTGTCATAACCGACAGACGGAGCGTGCTTGTTTTCCAACTATGCTTTGTTCTGTTTCTATATTCTTTGCTTCGTGTTTTTCAGCAGTATCTTGCTCCTGTGGTGGTGCCAATTCTAACTGTATTTTCCTGTCCAATGCTGCCAGTTCCGCTTTCAGACCTTTCAGTTCTTCCTCTTTCTTCCAAGTCTTGCCAGCTATCTCTTCCAGTTGCGGTATTTCCTTTTCCAAAGCCTTGCATCTTGAATCATACTGCTCAATGTAGCTTGGTATCTTCTGTAAGGCATTCAGAAAGTTGTTTGCCGCTGCTATCGGGTCTGACTTGGCGATGTGACCGTAGTTGTACTGGTACTTGTAATTGCCCTCGACAAGAAAGCGGTTGTCAACAAATGGAAGACCATTCTCGAAACTTGTCTCGCTGACAATCTTGACAGGGAATCCGTAGATTTCTCCAATCCGCTTGTATTGTCCACCAGTTGTCTCTTTCTCCGCCAACATTTGCAGATGCTTTCCTATAACCTCTAAGTTCGTGGACTCCACACCATCAAGAGTGATGAGGTTGAGGATGTTTCCGTCCTTGTCTTTCCTGGCTTTGCCCATAAACTTGCCGTAGTCCTCGGTCATTCCCTTGAGAGAGGCTTTGTTGTTGCCCAGCTCTGCCGTCTTTGACTGCAATTTTGTTTCTGAGTCACGCTTGCCCTTGTTAAACGATTTGCGCTCACCCTCCAGAGAAGCAATCTTCTTCTCCAACTTCGCCTTGTCAAGTAAGTCGGTATTGCCTGAGAGAATAGCCATGTACTCGGAAAAATTCATGCCCGATTTCTCGTCCATCGCTCCCTCGTCAATGGTTCTCGCCCCCAAAGCTCCGCTTTTCAACTGCGAGATAAAAGTCTGCTTGCAATGCAGGAGGTTAAACTTGTACGAGTCAAGCGACTTTTCCACCGCATAGATGATAATGTCCACCTTATTGTCAGCGTATAACTTAGCTATCTCGTTGCCAGCACGAACGCCTCGACCATTGCGTTGTTCAAGATCTGATGGACGATCGGGTAGGTCAAGGGCATTGCTGCCCTCTTCCCCCCTAAGAACCGTACATGAGAGTTTCCCCTCATACGGCTCAAGCTTTTCTAAGCCTCTGTTTGTATGCAGAGACCGGCTCAAACTACTTCTTGTTTCCATTTGATTTGCGGGATAATTTAAAACATTCATCATGAACCAACAGATTGCATTTCTTTCCGTTTTGAACGGTTGGCATGACATTCCATGCCTTGTGCGTATCAATAGGCTCACCGCATATAGGACATTTGCGTCCTTGCTTTTCCCATAGGTACAGCAGTGACTTGCGTCCTTTTAGCGTAACAAGCATTTTCGACTTCTTTCTTTTATAGAAGTACAGACGACAGTCTGCATCAAACGGGTTCATGTCTCCTTTAATCTGCGTGTATTGCAGGAATGGAAACGATGAAGTCAGAGACAATAATGTCAATTGGTCTTCCTTTCCGTTTGGTTTCTTGAATTTTGAAGCGAAAGTCCATTTGTTCCCTCGAATGTCATGCCAATATCGGTCTTTTATCCACCGTTTCCCTTTCTTGGAATGACGGCGTTTTGCCCATTGCCATAGTGAGAGGAATATCTGATGGTCGATTCTGTGAAATGAATCACGTGTCGCTCCATGCTGATAATAACCTCCCCATCCTCGGATTTTAGAGTTCAACATTCTGATTAACGACTCCTGTCTGCAACCCTTGTTCTCCTTAATTACCTTACGGATATTCTCCATAAAGCGTTTCTCGGATTTCTTTGTCGGCTTGGTCAATATGTCCTTGCCGTATTTGCGGATATTAAAGCCAAGAAAATCAAAACCGTCATGCACGTTGGTTATCACCGTCTTTTCCTCTGATAAGGTCAGACCTCTTTCAGACATAAATTCAGCAACCAATGGCTTGATTTCATTTTCAAGAGTTTCCTTGTTCTCGCAAGTGATGATAAAATCATCCGCATAACGTACAAGGTTCACCATTGGTGAATACAACTTACCATTAACATGATGGCGCTTATATCTATCTGCAAGAGCTTTCTGCAATCCGTCCAAAGTCATATTGGCAAGTGTCGGAGAAATTATACCACCTTGCGGTGTTCCTTCCTCGGTCGGGAACATTTGCTTGTTGAAAACATAGCCACATTTCAACCATTTTCGGAGTATTGCCTTATCCATTGGGATATTGGCAAGTAACCACTCATGGCTGATATGGTCAAAACACCCTTTTATGTCACCCTCCAAAATCCATTCGGGAGAATATCCCTTTCGGAGAATGTTATGACATTGCTGTATTGCATCCATACAGCAGCGTTCCTTGCGGAAACCGTATGAACGAGTATCAGCTGTAGTTTCTGATACAGGCTCCAATGCCATAAGATAGAGTGCTTGCATGGCTCTGTCTTTCATTGTCGGTATTCCCAACGGTCGCAGTTTGCCGTTGCTCTTCTTGATATGAACTCTTCTCAGCGGCATTGGCTGGTAGCCTCTGCGTTTGAGTTGGGTTATTGCTTGCGTTTTAGCTTTAGGGGTATCCCATATTTCTTTGTCAACCCCAGGAGTACAACCACCCCCGTTAGAAGTAACCCTCTTTACGGCTAAGGCTTTTGCGTAAAAAGAGTGGGTAAGCGTCCATTGCAAGGCTTTCACCTTGTTATGTCTGCCTTCCTTCTGAGCCTTTACAATACGAGCTTGAAGCTTCTTAACAGCTTGCTCCGCCTTAGTCCAGTCTATTCTGTCCCAATTTGATTGCAGGTTGTCAGTCGGCGCACACGATTGGTCGAGGAGATTTTCTTTGATTTTATCGTTCATTTGCATTCCTACTTTAAAAAAGTTCTAAAAGTTTATTGTAAAGAATTACCATTTGGCTAATGTTGGGTATTTGCCTCCCAAACATTACCACAGAAGTCTGCCCACTTTCGTGGTAGGTTGATGTTGTCCCTTGTCAACTCGTGATAAGTGGCTCAAACCCTATCCGTCCCATTACAGAACGGCATTCGCTTTCTCTGTTATCTTATACCTGCACATCATTCAGCATCCATTACTTTCAGCTTACCTGTCTTTTGTCTGACAGGAGATGTACAGGCTTACCATGTTCCACATAGATAACTAACGGATAGGTTAGGTTCTGTCTCATCCTCCGACGGTCTTTACATCCGTGTAATCCTACCATGGAGAGGATTATCTGACCGCATCCCATTTTGGGTAGAGTGTATCAGTATCTTGCACTCTTTTACGACATTACGAAGTTTACTAACAGTTCGCTTACGCTAACCATACTATCCAGCCTCGCCACTCTACGGTATGATACTAACCATACTTGACTTCCCCTCACGGTTCTGCCTTGTCTTGCGAAAGTGTACTTTGTCCCGACCGCTTAATACAACATTAAGGTGCATCGGTCGGTAGGCTACCGCTGACGGAACAGCGGGTTAAAACTGATACTTAAAGTATCATTCCAACAATTATCTATGCGACTTCATGTCGCACCCACGGTGTATCCAAATGATGGATAGCCACACACCGTTTTTGTGCGTTTACGCCTGTACCCAACATGGATGTGGAGCCGAACAATACTCGTACCGAACCCTCGTTCATGGCTGCTATCACCGCCTTTCTTGCCCTCTCGTTCTTGCACTCCTGAATGAAGCGGATTTCAGATGAAGGTATTCCATAATCCTCTATCAGCTTACGCTTGATTTCAGAATACACGTTGAATTCCCCAGGTCTGTATGTGCCAAGATCTGAGAATACGAACTGCGTCCCCTTGTGATTGTCATAGCGTTTGTAATAGTCCGCTATCATCTTGGCACAATGGCTTGCCTTGTTGTCGGGATGATCCTCACAAGTCGGGTCTATCATGCGCATGTCAAGAGCCATCTTTCGGGCATAGTCCGTAGCAATGAGCATCTTTGCCTTCTCTTCCGTTTCCGACAATGGCAGTCTGCCGAGGATGGTGGCATCACCCGTCTTGGCAAACTCCATCAGCTTTTGGATAAAGTCTTCCTGCTCGGGTGTCGGCGGTATGTTATGAAGGATCTCGTTCTTCTGTGGTCTGTCCACACCAACCGCCTCCGCCGTGCGATAGTCGGTTATCTCGTTGTAGAAGGCAGCAAGTTCCGGCACCTTGATGAAATATCGGAAACGCTCCTTCTGCACGATGTTGTTGGTGACGTTAAACTCGAAGTCGGTAGTCTTCTTGGCAAAGATTGCCGCCCACGCATCGAAACAGCGGATGTCCTGACGCTCCAGTTCCTTGGGGCGCAGGTACTTGAAGAGCAGATACAACTCTGTCAGTGAGTTACTGATGGTTGTTCCCGACAGGAATGTCGCTCCCAGATCTCTGCCTGTCCGCTCCTGTATAGTTCGGATGGCAAAGAGCATGTTGAGTGCCTTCTGGCTTCCCTCGCTGTTGCCGAGTCCTGCCACACGGTCGTGACGGGTGTTGAACATGAGGTTCTTGAACTGGTGGCTCTCGTCCACAAACAAGTGGTCGATGCCCATCATGCGGAAGTCCACCACATCATCGGTACGTTGCTCTATGCTATAGGCTATCTTCTGCAACTTTGTCTCCAAGTTGAACTTTCGCTTTTCCAAGCCTTTGAGCATTCCCCGTGACACGTCTTTGCCCTGCGTGCGTATCACCTCCAGGTTTTCCTCCACGGTATCAAGCTCCGCCTGCAATATCTGCCGCTGGAGTTCTGGCGATTGCGGTATCTTCCCGAACTGGTCGTGCGACATGATTACACAGTCATAGTCGTTGTTCTTGATGTTGTTGAAGAAACTGACACGGTTCTTGGTGGAAAAATCCTTCTCCGAGGCATAGAGTATCCTCGCATTTGGATAAGCAGTCTGATAGGTGGTAGCTATCTCCGCGACATTGGCTTTCAGTCCGATAATCATCGGCTTGTGAGCCATACCGAGGCGTTTCATCTCATGCGCAGCCATGCACATGATGAGGGTCTTGCCAGTTCCAATGGCTAAGCACAATGCGCCTTTCTTCCCTTTATGGAAGCAGGTTTCAATGTACTCGCCGCCGAACCGTACGTACTCGTCTCCAAGTATACGGCTCTCCGTGGTTATTGTCAGTCTATTTATTTCCATGAATTTTGTTATAACATTTCTCGCAAACTGCGATTGTTTTTCTTTGTCGGGCAATCATGAGTTTCTCCCATGCTTCTTTGCCTTTCAAATCTTTGAGCTTGCGGACGTGTATCATTTTCAGATTGTCCTCAGCTCCACAATATTCACATTTATGGGCTTTCAAGCGAGCCATAAGGCTTGTACTCTCCATTCCATAGTAATTGGGCATAATGTGTGCATTGTCAATGCGCGCTTCCTTGTTCAACCTAAATCCACCATGATATAAGGTACGTTCTAACCATTCACCTTTTTTGTTTTGGTATCTTACCGTGAAAATCTTGTCCTTACAATACTTGTTGGCAATCTTTCTTACGGTAGATTCGTACTTTGACGAGAATGTCTTGTACATACTCTCTTTCATGATTCCATAGAAACTGTTGAGAATGTTGACATTGTTAGCAATACAATAGTAGTTGTAGATACCTCTGATTTCTGAATTGTAACGGTTCAGAATTTCAAGGTCGTCATTACTACGAAGATAGGGACGAGAAGTTGACTCCCATACTTCCTTGCCATCTTTGATTACAATGCGCATGGCATCGTAGTCCAGCAGTTTCTTTCTCATTGCCTCAAATGGCAACAATAAGACAACCTTATGGTCAAGGGAGCGAATCGGAATCCCTCTGTAATCCTTTTTCGTTTTGTTTGTACTGCGGACAGTGACTTCAAATCCAAGAAATTTTGCTGTATCATGAGCATTTGTGATAAGTGTCTTCTCGTCTGAAAGTTGAAGTTTCAGCTGTTCCTGCAAGAAGTTTTTAATATCTTCTTTTGCATTTTGGCAATCAGCCTTGCTTCCAATAACACAAATCAGAAAATCGTCTGCATACCGTACGTATTTCATCCTCTTGAAGTTTTCATCCATGTCAAGAGTTGCAGGAAGTCGTTGCATTTCACGATGCAGGGATGCTATCTCTGAACGTAAAACACCTTTCTTCTGCTCGTCCTGTTCATTCTTCAGTTTCTTTACTCGTTTGTCTTTACGATTGGCAACCCTCTTGTATTCAGGGTTGCGTTGCCGTGCTTTACCCTTGTTAAATGTCTCGATATATCTCAACATGAATTTGTCGAGCTTGTCCAAATAGACATTCGCCAAGATAGGACTGATGATACCGCCTTGTGGAGTGCCGATATAGGAGTTTTTGTATTCCCACTGTTCCAAGTAACCCGCTTTCAAGAATTTTCGTATCAGTCGCAAAAACCTCTCATCGTGGATGCGTTCACTAAGAATGCTTATGAGAACATCATGGTTGATGTTGTCAAAGAATCCCTTGATGTCACCCTCTATGAACCATCTTGTTCCCGAACCTCCCTTTTGCAAGGAAGCCATAGCAGTATGACACCCTCTGTGTGGTCTAAAACCATGCGAGCAATCCTCAAAGTGTCCCTCGTAAATTGCTTCGAGTATCATTCTTACTACTTCTTGAACGAGCTTGTCCTTGAAAGAAGGGATACCCAACGGACGAAGTTTTCCATTCTTTTTGGGTATGTATATTCTTCTTGCAGGACAAGGACGATAGCTTTCATCCTTTAGTTGTTCTATGAGGTCACGGATGCGCTTTATGCTTGTTCCGTCTATTGTCTGTCCGTCAGTTCCTTTTGTGCAGTTGCCTGGATTTCGGGACAACCGCTGATAGGCTTCTGCAAACAGATTCTCATTGAACAACAGTCTGTAAAGTCTTTCAAACTTGTAGCTTAGGTCTTGGCTATGCCCAGCCAGACTGTTTAATACATTTTCTGAATTTCTCATAATGTCTCACACATCATTCTTTTAACATATTAAAAATAACACACTGTCTCCCTTCGCCATGTACAAGGCTTTCCCTTGCTCGGACTACTACGGAGACTCTGTTACCTTGCCGAATTTTCAAAGAACCCACTTCCTATAGCCATTTGTTGGCACTTCGGTTTAGGTAATCCCCATTTAAGCAATACTGTAACTATTGGCTTGATGAATTGTCGGATGCGATTTTCGTCCTTTTCCGCTTATTGCGGCTGACCTGCAATCGGTTTTCTGCTCTCGCACTCGAAGTCGGAAAGTGGAAGTATTGCAGACAGACCTTTATAACTATCTTAGGTCTGTGTTTACCAACTAACGTCTTGGACTGTCGTTCAAACAGTATAGTCTTCATCCTCGTATTCATCGTTTCATCTTGACATTCAGTAGCGGCATGATAGTTAGCCGACTTATGCCGTTTCCAACATGCTACACTCCCCACCGCTTTTCAGCTAAGTGGATAAGTTGGCTGATGACCAGCGTAGAAAACCCTTGCTGGGTAGGTTGCCAAACCTACATTTACAGTATGCCCTTATGGGCGCAGGACCTCGTGGTCGCATATCCCGCCACCATTCTGCAAAAGCATCCATACACAGTCCTTCTGACTTGGGTACACACTCTTGACACCATACTTTCCGCCAAGGGCTTTCAAGTCCAAGCCGGGGAAGGTCTGGTGAGAACCGTCATACTTCGGACGCACGAAGCAGTTGAACTTCCGGTTGTACATTGTGGTCAAGCGTTCCTTAAAGGAGTCAGACTGCTCCTCCAGCCATTCAGAGAACCCGTTGCGGATTTCGTCAATCTTGGCATTGGCAAGCTGTATGCCCTCGCTGTCACGCACCTTGATGTCGTTGCCGTGTTCATCCTCACCGATGCTCTTCATCATGTCGGGACAAGTGTTGTGCAGGGCATGTTTCAGAAGACTCATGCCGTCATAGTGGCGGTAATATCCCTTCACCATATACTCATCCGTGATGGCCATGGTCTTCATACTGCATTTTGCCGAATATTCGTCCATGCTGTCGGAATAGACGATGCTGACCTGTGTATTGAAGAGGTGGCTCATGTAAGCGGAATACACACCTGTAGGTATCCAACGCTCACCGAAGTTGAAGTCCAGGTCCTCAAAGGCTATCGGTTCGGGAATGCTTGCCTTCAAGGCTTCCAACGACTCCCTCACGATTGCATGGTCGGGATTTTCCTTCAGCCATTCTTCTATACGTTCCGCTTTCTCTATGACATTGCCAGCAATGAAGCGGTCGGCTATCTCGTAGCCGTCTATGAGCGGATTGTAATAGATGCGCCCTTTAAGCGCTTCCGTCAGTTCCTGTTCCGGCATATCCGATAATTCAGTCATATACGGCAAGTCGATACGGCCGAACTTGTTGAGCGAGGCGGTGAGCGCTTCCTCTGGAGAATCAACATGACTGACCTCGTCAAGCGAAAAAGAGACCGGGTGGTCGAAGATATCTGACTTTGTGAACTGTCCGTTTTCCACCCGTTCCAACGACAGCATGTCGCGCCCTGAGGCATCCATAAGGATGAACTTCACATTCTGCTTGGCATTGAGGTTGCCGAAGCGGATGAAGAAAGCATCATAATAGACATTCAGACTCTCACGCATCTGCTTGTTTTCCGTCTGTTCTTCCGCTTCATAGGTGTAAAGTTTCTGATAGGCATCACGGAGGGCGATATACAAGACTGCCTTTTCTTTCTGCTCCATATTCAGATCCAACGGCATGAAGGTAGCACCATACTTGGTAAGGTCTTTCAATACACCGATGTTTCTGGCAGAGTCGAACACCATAGAACCCTCACGATGAAAACTTTCCAGTTTCTCATCAAATGGACGGGGCTTCATAGCATCCTCTTTCTTCCTTGTCAGTTCCTCCCGCTTTCTTTCTTGCTCTTTTTGTTGTTCCCGCTCATGATTTGTTTCTTCCAATGTGCTCTGAATCTTGGAATCTTCTTTTGGCTCATTCCCTTTTGACTGTCCATGACCGATTTGAGCTTTGAGAACTTCTATCGGTTCCATCGGCGGCTTGAACTTCGGATCAAGCGTATCTTCAACGCCCAGAGCCTTGAGTTGTTCCTGACGGTGCAGTTCCGCCTTTTGGCGCAGCAGCACCCTGTCTTCGGGAGCCATGGTCATCATCATCTCGTAAAAGCCGTTGATTGGCGGATTCTCTTCCCAAGAGATGCTTGCGTATGGTTCATCCCCAGGCAGGATTGGTTTTGTCTCGTGTGCTGTTTCCTGCTCTTTTGCATCTGTCAACGAAGGCTTTTCTTCTTTTTCCACAGGCTTTGTCACAACTTCAAAAGTCGGATTGACGTTTTTTACCAACGGACTTGCTTTCTTCCTTGACACTTTCTTGACGACAGCACCCACTGTTACCTCTGCTTTCTTCTTCGTTGAATGTACAGCTTGACGGTTTTCTTCTTCCATTCCCCAAAGGTCAAACAGCGTCATTTGGACTGGTGGCTGCTGATGATTGGACTTTTGGGATAGCTCTGCATCATCAGTAGGCTTTTCCTGCTTTTGCAAAGATACTACCGTATCGTTCTGCTTTTCCTCAATGGAAGGCTTTATCTTCTCTGTTTCTTCTATCTTTTCTGTTTCTTCAACCTCCTTAACTTCCTCAGCCTTTGTTTCCTCTATCCCCAAGTATCGGTTCAAATTGAGGTTCTTCTTAAAGTCTTCATGGAGCATCTTTCGCAAATCCTCTGCAATGCCTTCCACGCCATCCTCATGCGTGTATATCATTGCAGGTTTGCCGAACGGGTCAGTATCCAACTTTGCTGTTGTATGGATAATGCGTTCCGGATGCTCCAGAAAGTAGTTGTTTGTCGGAATGCGGTTCTCGTCATTATAGACGGTATCAAGCAGGTTGTCGTCTCCTCGCAGCGACTCCTTTTGGCTGTTTTTCTGCAGAATGATGAGGTCACTGCCCACTTCCGTATTGGCATTTTCCGTGAACAGGTTGTTGGGAAGACGAATCGCTGACACGAGATCAGCATGATAGAGCATCATAAAACGCGCGGCACTGTTGTTTTTGGCATTCAATACGCCTTGTGAGGTGATGAAGGCAACCAACCCGCCGTCCCTTACCGTATCAAGAGCCTTGACAAAGAAGTAGTTGTGTATGCGTCTGGTGACAAGTGCCCTCATGCCTTTCATGGCTGTATAGGACGGATCAAATACGGCAACATCGCCAAAGGGAATATTTGAGATGGCGAGGTCGAAGTAGTCATTGAAAGGCTTTTCTATCTTCTCGAATCCCTCTATGCGCACTTTCTGCTCCGGGTGCAGATGGCGGAGTATCTTTCCCGTAAGCAGGTCTTTTTCAAATGCCATAATGTCTGCCTTGGGATTGTTATCCAAGACGGAATCGACAAAGGCACCGATGCCTGCCGAGGGTTCAAGCACCTTTTCGGGGATAATCTGATGCTCTTTCAACACATCCGTCAGAGCCTCCGTAACGGCTGACGGCGTGTAGAATGCCGTGAGGACAGAC
>OIXL01001097.1_pt1 | contig 11242 bp, 10 predicted proteins | sample 1587761 | NCBI WGS metagenome assembly OIXL01 (sample SAMN03283246) | human gut metagenome | biome: human-associated habitat; material: feces | host: Homo sapiens | place: Peru | collected 2012 | reverse complement strand
CCGCCGGAGAGTGGCGGGCGGTCTGGGTGAGCTATCTGGAATGGGCGCAGATGGATTTTTCATCGGAGGCGGCTTTCCGTGCCGGGTGTGCGCAGATGCTGGACAACTGCACGGGGCTGGGGCTGAACACTGTTCTTGCGCAGGTACGGCCCTTCGGGGATGCACTGTACAAGAGCAGCCTGTTCCCGTGGAGCCATTTGTGCACCGGCACGCAGGGCGCAGACCCCGGGTTCGACCCGCTGGATGTCCTTTTACAGGAAGCACACAGCCGGGGGCTTTCAGTGGAGGCGTGGATGAACCCCTACCGGCTGCGCTCCTCGGCCGCGATGCCGCCGAACCTTGCGGCCGATAACCTTGCCAACACCCATCCGGAGTGGGTGTGCGCGGTGGGGGAAGGGCTGTACCTGAACCCTGCAGAGCCTGCCGCTGCAGATTATGTGGTGCAGGGGGTAGCGGAGCTTTTGCAGAACTACGCCGTGGACGGCATCCATTTTGACGATTACTTTTACCCGACGACGGAATCTTCCATCGATGCGGCGCAGTTTGCGGCGTCCGGTGCGGCAGACCTTGCCGCCTGGCGAAGGGAGAATGTGACTGCGCTGGTGCGGGCTGTGCACGATACGGTGAAAGCGGCAGACCCGACTTTGCGGTTTGGAATCAGTCCGCAGGGGAATCCGGATAACGATCTCAATAGCCAGTATAGCGATGTGACGGCGTGGCTGGCGGCGGAAGGGGAGAATGCGGTCATCGATTACCTCTGTCCGCAGGTCTACTGGGGCTACGGCTACACCCTGCAGAGCGGCAGCACCCGCTTCGCCTTTGAGAACATCGTCCCGGTGTGGCTGGCGTACCCGAGGGCAGAGGGCGTGGCCCTGTATTTCGGGCTGGGGGCATACCGGGTCGGCGCGGGCGACGGCGGGGCGAACCCCGACAGCGTGAGCGGGTGGAGCACCGGCGGAGCGCTGGCAAAGCAGGTACAGGACCTGCGGGCGCAGGACGCCGGGGGCTGGGCGCTGTACCGGTACGGCAGTCTGTTCGGGGCAGGGGCACCGGAGCTTGCTGCGGCGGAATGTGCGGCCCTGCGTGCGCTGAACGGCAAAGAAGCATAAAATAAAGCGGCAAACCGCACAAAACAAAAGCGAATATCTTGTGCAGTGCGGCAAAATGCGGTATACTATAACTGTATCTGCCCTGACGAAAAACAGGGCAGCGGAACGAAAAAACAAGAGGAAGCATCTGCTTCGTGAGGAACAGTATGAAGATGAAAAAAAGAATCGCCGCGCTGCTGCTGGCGGCGGTGCTCGCGGTGAGCCTGACCGGCTGCAAGGACGCCCTGAAGAGCATCGTGCACAAGGCGACGGGCACTTCCGACGAAGTGCAGGAAGAGGACACTACCCGCTGGGCCGAGCAGACCAGCGAACCGCTGATCATTCAGGGCATTGCGGACGCCTCGGCCAAGTTTGCCACAGCCACGGCAGACGGCTGCCTGTATGCGGTGTTCAACGGGATCTGGAGCCGCCAGACCAGCTACTTCACCGTGCCTTCCGGCACGCTGAACATCATGGCCTGCGGCACCGCCGAGGGCACTCAGAAGTTCAAGGTGGCGCTGTGGAAAAAGGTGGACGGCGGGGCCGAGTATGTGCCGGAAAGCACCTACTACGTCAAGACCGACGGCACCGACTACCGCTGCACCGTCTCCGGGCTGGACCCGGCGGCGCAGTACCGGGTGACCATCTCCTATGACTCCAGCCGGTATTATCTCTACGGCCTGCTGAAGGCGGAGGGAATCGCCTGATGAACACCCAGACCAAAAACTCCCTTCTGTTGCTGCTGTGCTCATTTATCTGGGGCACGGCCTTTGTAGCGCAGAGCGCCGGTTCCGGCATGGGAGCTTACAGCTTTCTGGCCGGGCGCAGCTGGCTTGCGGTGCTGGTGCTCATCCCCACCATGCTGGTGTTCGACGCGGTGAACCGCCGCAGGACCGGCACCGACGGCCGCCCGAAGACGGAAGCGGAAAAAAAGCAGCTTGTTGTGGCGGGCTTTGTGTGCGGCACCTTTCTGTTTGCGGCGTCTGCTGCTCAGCAGATCGGCATCACCATCAACCCGTCCACGGCCAAGGCCGGTTTTCTGACCGCCATGTATGTGGTGCTGGTGCCGGTGTTCGGCCTGTTTCTGGGCCGGAAGGGCAGCGCTCAGCTGTGGGTCAGCATGGTCGTTGCGGTGCTGGGGCTGTATCTTCTGTGCATGAAGAACGGCTTTACCGGCATCGAGTCCAGCGACTGGATCCTGCTGAGCTGCGCGGTGCTGTTCAGCTTTCAGATCATGGCGGTGGATCATTTTTCCCCGCAGATGGACGGCGTGCGGCTGAGCCTGGCCGAGTTCCTTGTGGTGTCGGTGGAAAGCACCGTTGCCGCATTTCTGTTTGAAACGCCCACCGCAGCCGAATATGCAGCCAACGCACTGCCCATCCTTTACTGCGGCGTGCTGTCCAGCGGTGTGGCCTACACCCTGCAGATCCTGGGCCAGCGGGATCTGAACCCTGCCATTGCCAGCCTGATCATGTGTCTGGAAAGTGTGTTCAGCGCGCTGGGCGGCTGGCTGCTGCTGCGCCAGAGCCTTTCCGGCCGGGAAGTGTTCGGCTGTGCACTGATCTTTGCCGCTGTGGTGCTGGCTCAGCTGCCGCTGGAGCAGCTCCGCCGCGCAAAAAAGGCGTCCTGATCGATGGCGCAGAAAAAGCCGGAAGTCCAGATGCGCTGCGTGGGCGGCATCTGGTACGAAGCATCCCGCAAAAAGGTGAAAAACCTGAACATCCATGTGCGGCGGGACGGCACCGTTGCGGTGAGCATTCCGCAGCGGATGCCGTGGGAAGCAGCGGACGGCTATCTGGCCGAGCGCGCCCAGTGGGTGCGCGAAGCGCAGCAGCGCCAGAAGCAGCGCGCCGCCCGGGACGCACAGCCGCTGCCGGACAAGGCCGAAGCGCTGGCCTATTTCACTGCCATGAGCGATAAGGTCTATCCGGCCTTTGCTGAGGTGCTGGGCGGGCAGAAGCCCGTTCTGAAGGTGCGCAGCATGACCAGCTGTTGGGGCGTATGCTGCCCGGGCAAGCGGCGGATCACGCTGGCTTTGCAGCTGTACAACCAGCCGCCCGCGGCGCAGATCTACGTGGTGGTGCACGAGTACTGCCATTTTCTGCAGCTGAACCACAGCCCGGCGTTCTGGGCCGAGGTGGAAAAGCTGCTGCCGGACTGGAAGGCCCGGCGGGAACTACTGAAGAAGTAAAACAGGAGGCACTCTTCCCTTGGAAAATGAAAAAAAGACCGGCGACAAATACTCCAAACTGGCCGGTAATACCCTGATCTTTGCAATTTCCAGCTTTTCGTCAAAGCTGCTCACCCTGATCGTCCAGCCGTTTCTGACCTACGCCATGGCGGAGATCTCGGATCTGGGCCTGTCCAAGATCCTGAGCCAGTACGCAAACCTGCTGATCCCCTTTGTCTCCATGGGCATGTCCAACGCCATCATCCGGTTTGGTCTGGATAAGGGCAACAGCGAAAAACAGGTGTTCACCAACGGCCTGCTCACCATTCTGGGCGGCTTCGGCATTCTGGTGCTGTGCTGGCCCATCGCCCGGTTCCTGCCCGACATGGCGCAGTACGGCCTGCTCATTTACATCTATGTGCTCATGAGCTGCCTGCGCACCCTGTGCACCCAGTTCGTGCGCAGCCGCCAGTGGAACAAGCTGGTGGCCGTGGACGGTGTGCTGTGCACCGTGGCTACCATGGCGTTCTATGTGCTGTATCTGGTGGGCTTCAAGTGGGGTGCCAACGGCTATCTGCTGGCCATCATCAGCGGCGACTTTGTGAGCGTGCTGTTCCTGATGTTCACCGGCAAGCTGTGGAATTACATTGAGCTGAAGGGCATCAACAAAAATCTGTGGAAGCAGATGCTGCACTTCTCGCTGCCCATGATCCCGGCGCAGATCAGCTTCTGGATCATCAACGCATCGGATCTGTTCTTTGTCCGCGAGATGTGCAACGGTCTGGACGGCCGCGACGGCAATGCATGGAGCGGCCTGCTTTCCACCGGCTACTTCCTGCCCACCATCCTGACCACACTGGGCCTGATCTTCTACGACGCATGGCAGCTTTCGGCGGTCACGGAGGAAGAGGGAAGAGCAAAGTTCTTTACCCAGATCTTCCGCACCTATTCCAGCGTGCTGTTCTGCTGTGCGGCGGGCATCATCTGGCTATGCCGCCCGGTCATGCACATCATGAAGTCCAACTACTACTATGCCTGGCACTTTGTGCCGTTCCTCGTCATGGCGTCCACCTGCAGCTGCTTCAACCAGTTCATGAACAGCGTGTATGTGGTGAACAAGAAATCCAGCCGCAGCATGGTGACGATGATGGCGGGCGCCATCAGCAACTGCATCATGAACTACTTCTTCATCAAGTGGTGGGGCCCCATTGGCGCGACCTATGCTTCTTTCTTAGGGCTGGCGCTGGTGTTTACCCTGCGTGCCATCGACGCCCACCGGATGATCGGGATGCATGTGCACCCCAAGCGTGTGGTGATCAACGCCATTGCACTGGTGGTTGAAGCGTTGGTGCTGCTGGCAGACCCCCCGGTCTATGGCCTGTGGACCGGCCTGATCACGGCAGCCGTGATCCTGTACAACTTTGCCGGCGTGTGGGCCATGGCCCGCATGCTGCTGCCCAGACTGCTGGGCCGCCGCGGCAAGGCGATGGTAAATGTGATCGACGGCTGGATCGCACCCAAGAAAGCATAACAGCATAACTGAAAATAAACGCAGAAAGTCCCCGGAACGCTGGTTCCGGGGACTTTTTCAGCAATCGGGAAAACTTTCAGTGCCGGGCATTTTTGCCGGTCAGGCTGGCAAAAGCGCCGCCAGCCATTAGGGCAAAAAATACCGCCATTCCTCAGAATGACGGTAAAACGGATGCGGCAGATCAGGCAAGCTGCTTTTCCAGCCAGCTGCCGATATCCTCAAATACTTCCTGACGGTTCGTTTCCACCAGAAGTTCGTGCCGGGCACCGGGGTAGAACTTGCTCTCGATGTTCTGTACGCCGGCAGCCTTCAGGCTCTGGATGGCGCGGCGCACGCCCTTGCCCTGTTCGCCCACGGGGTCGGCGTCGCCGGAAAGGAACAGCAGGGGCAGGTCTTTGGGCATCTTTGCAAGGAACGCCGAGTCGTGCAGGCGCAGGATGCCGCTGAACATGCTGTAGTAGGCGTTCAGCGTAAAGGTGAAGGTGCAGCGCTCGTCGGCCAGATACTTGTCCACTTCACTCTGGTCGCGGTTGAGCCAGTCGTGAGTGGTGCGGCCCTCCAGCCCCTTGTTGTAGCCCAGGAACGAGAGGTTTGCCACCAGCTTGCTGCGGTAGTGCCAGCCGCGGAACGCCGCCAGCACCCGGCAGGTGGTCTTGGCAAACTGCACCAGCGCTTTGGGCTGGAAGCCGGTGCCCATGATGATGGCTCCGTCCAACTCGCGGCCGTACTCGCACAGGTACTGCCGGGCGTAGAAGGAACCCATGCTGTGCCCCAGCAGGAAATACGGCACACCGGGATACTGCTCTTTGGTACGCACGGTCATGGCGTGCAGGTCGGCCAGAACGGCGCGGTTGCCGTCCGGTTCGGCAAAATAGCCGTAGTCCTCTTTGGTGCGGATGGAGCCGCCGTGGCCCAGATGGTCGTGGCCGGTGACAAGGATGCCACGCCCGGCCAGAGATTCGGCCAGCGGCTTGTACCGGTCGATGAACTCCACCATGCCGTGGGAGAGCTGGAGGACGGCCCGCACATCGCCGTCCGGCTCGCAGCGGAAGGCGTGCAAAGTCCGCCCCGGCACGGTGGACGGGACGGTGAAATCGATCATGCGGCTCATGGGCAGAGTCTCCTTTTCGGCGTATTACAGGGCGCTGATGCGGCGGCGGCAGGCCTGACAGATGCAGTAGCCCTCATACTGCAGTGCGTTTTCATCCACCTCGCCGCAGAAATCGCAGCTGCCGGCGGGGCGGTGTTTCTTGAGGACGATGTTGTCGCCGTCCACAAAGATCTCCAGTTTGGTGTCGGTGTCCAGGCGCATGCTGGTGCGCAGCTCTTTGGGCAGAACGATGCGCCCCAGTGCATCGATGCCGCGGACAATGCCGGTGCTTTTCATAGTATACCATTCTCCTTCGTCTGATCCTGCAATGACAGCCTGTGACACTACAGGAAAATCGTGCCAGTGTTGATATGCCCAGTATACAAAAAATAGCACTCTTCGTCAATGATTGCGGGTAATTTCGACAAAAATCAACCGAAACTGTAAAAGAGTGCAAAAACAGGGCTGCCGCACACGAACTGTGCGGCAGCCCTTCCGGGATAAATTTTCAGCTTACATCGCCGGCAGGTTCCGGCTTGTTCTCCACGCGGGCGCTGGTGCGGCCCTCGGGGCGGATCTCTCCGGCAGCGGTCAGCGAGAGCTTGGCCAGGGTGGGGCCGACTAGCTCATATACCAGCACCGAGAACAGCACCACGTTGCGCACCATGTGGCCGTCCGACAGCTGGGAGGCCGTGGCCGCCATGCCGAGGGCGACACCGGCCTGCGGCAGCAGGGTGATGCCCAGATACTTCTGGATGTCGCCGCTGCAGCGGGCAGCGCGGCTGCTGAGGAAAGAACCGCTGATCTTACCGGCGGAGCGGGCGATGATGTACACCACGCCGATGAACAGCACGAAGGGATTGGCCAGAATGGTCAGGTCCAGCTCTGCGCCGGAGAGCACGAAGAACAGGATGTTGATGGGGGATACCCAGCGGTCCAGACGGTCCATCAGCTCCTCCGAGGTGGGGCAGACGTTGCAAAACACCGTGCCGGTCATCATGCAGACCAGCAGCAGGGAGAAGCCACAGCGGGTGCCTGCGATCTCGAACTCGGTCATGGACAGACCCACTGTCAGCAGAACGAACGCCACCGACAGGCTCATGCGCTTGGAGCGGGAGTGGAAGTGGACTTCCAGCAGGTTGAGCAGATAACCGGCGGCGGCACCCAGCGCGAGGGAGAGCAGGATCTCCAGCAGCGGCTCCAGAATGACGCTGACCGGATCGATGCGGCCCTGCTCCAGTGCATTTGCCACGCCGTAGGAAGCGGAGAACAGCACCAGACCCACGGCATCATCGATGGCGACCACCATCAGCAGCAGGTGGGTCAGCGGACCGGAAGCCTTGTACTGCTTGACCACCATCAGGGTGGCGGCGGGAGCCGTGGCCGCTGCAATGGCGCCCAGCGTGATGGCCGAGGCCAGCGAGATGAAGTCCGGCCGGATGAAGTGCAGCACGATGAGAGCCACGTCCACCAACGCCGTCGTGATGACGGCCTGTGCAATGCCCACGGTGACGGCCTGACGGCCCATCCGCTTCAGGGCGCTGAGACGGAATTCGTTGCCGATGACAAAGGCGATGAAGCCCAGCGCCACCTGCGTGATGATGCCGTAGCCTTCCACCTGCGCCAGCGACCCAAAACCGAAGCCGAAGCCGCTCAGCCCCAGCCGTCCCAGAAAGAACGGCCCCAGCAGCAGCCCGGCGATGAGATAGGATGTGACGGCCGGCAGGTTGACCGCTTTGGCCAAACGGGACATCAGCAGGCCCGCGATCAGCGCAAGGGACAGACAGATCAACATTTGTTCCATGGTGTCGGTTGTGCGGGAGCGCGCCGGAATCCGCAAGCGGCTCCCATTCCTCCTTGTCAAAAAAATATCGGAGCCGCGCGCGAAAGGGAGACCAGCGAGGGGAAAGACCGCGCAGCTTTGGAAAAAACGCATACGACCCCAGTATACTGGACGGAACGGCAAAATGCAACATCTGTCTGCCGATTCGGCAAAGAAATTTTGCCTGCAGACGCAGAAAAAAGCCCTCCGGCATCAAAACACAATGCCGAAGGGCGAAAAATACAGGATTTAGTTGAACTTGAAAATCTTGCGGGCGGCGCGGTAAGCGCCCAGAATGACCTTGTCGCTGCCGGGGAACTTCATGTTGGTCAGACCGCCCAGATTGTACTTGACCGCGTTGTACACGCCGGTGCTGGTGTGGGCCTTGAGGTACTGCCACAGCTCGGTGCGCTTTTCGTGGGCTTCGGCGCTGCCGTCCAGCAGCAGGAAGATATCGCTGACGGCCATCATCACGGACAGATAGTGCACCATGTAGGCGCGCAGACGCTTCTGACCCTTCAGCGCGTCCAGATCCTGGCAGTCGATCATGTGCTTTGTCACCCGCAGCTGCTGGTCCACACGCTTGACCATGACGCTCTCGTTGACGCTCTGGTCGGCACGGCCGATGAAGTAGCGGTACAGGTCCAGATCCATGTAGTACATGCTCTTGACGTAGGGCAGGGGCTGATAGACGAAGATGTTGTCCACGTAGAACGTGTGCTTGGGCAGCACCATGCCGCACTGGCGCAGCACCTCGGTGCGGTACATCACCGAATGCATCAGGATGTTCTGGTCCGGGCGGAAGTGGCCCACATGCATCCAGCTGAACAGGCGGTTCTCCGGGAACACATTGGTGTAGCGCACGGTGTGGCTGGTGCCGTCCTCCACATGCTCGTACACATAGTTGCAGATCATCAAATCGGGCGCCGTGCCGCGGGCCACAAGGGCGGACAGCCGTGCAAGAACCTTTTTGAGGGCATCGGTGTCCAGCCAGTCGTCGCTGTCCACGACCTTATAGTACAGGCCGGTGGCGTTGCGGATGCCCTGATTGACGCCCTCGCCGTGGCCGCCGTTCTCCTGATGGATGGCCTTGACGATGGTGGGATATTTGGCGGCATATTCGTCGCAGATGGCCGGGGTCTCGTCCTTGACGGAACCGTCGTCCACCAGAATGATCTCAGCCTGCTCGCCTGCAGATAGCAGCGTTTCGATGCAGTGGCGCATATAAGCTGCGGAATTGTAGCAGGGAACGGCAAAGGTGATCAGTTTCTGCATAAAAGTAAAGCTCCTTTGTTCTATCATGCCGGCAAAGGATGTGCCGGCATGGAGATATGTACTGCTATTATAGCATTTTCGCGCCTGAAAAGCTATCCTTCCGGAAAAAGAAGCATGGCTTTCCGTACTTTTTGCGCGAAAGTGATGCTTTTCGGTGCCCAAACATCCCATTTTGTGGTATACTGATAAAGTTTTGAGCGTTCCGCACACAGAACGCATTCATACAATATAACGGAGGAACTCATGGAAAACCCGCACAGCATCCTGAAAAAAGTTTTTGGTTACGATTCCTTCCGCTCCGGACAGGAGGAGATCGTCAGCCGTCTGCTTGCCGGGCAGGATGTGCTGGCCGTGATGCCCACCGGCGCGGGCAAGTCCATCTGTTATCAGGTGCCGGCGCTGCTGCTGCCGGGCATTACCATCGTGGTGTCCCCGCTGGTGAGCCTGATGAAGGATCAGGTGGGGGCACTGGTGCAGGCCGGTGTGGCGGCGGCGTTCCTGAACAACAGCCTGACGGACAACCAGAAGGCCCTGATGCTGCACCGCGCCAGGGAGGGCTGGTACAAGATCATCTATGTGGCACCGGAACGGCTGGAGATGCCGGGGTTCCAGCGGTTCGTGCAGGAGCGGGAGATCAGCATGGTGACGGTGGACGAAGCCCATTGCATCAGCCAGTGGGGGCAGGATTTCCGCCCCAGCTACCTGCGCATCAAGGACTTTGTGGACAGCCTGCCCCGGCGGCCGGTGGTGGGCGCGTTCACGGCCACCGCTACCGCCCATGTGCGGGAGGATATCCGCACCCATCTGGCGCTGCAAAGCCCCTATGAGGTAACGACCAGCTTTGACCGGCCGAACCTTTACTTTGAGACCCGGCGCGCTCTGCCCAGCCAAAAGCCGCAGGAATTGCTGGACCTTGTGCTGAAGGAGCGGGACAACGCGGGTATTGTGTACTGCAGCACCACAAAACAGGTGGATGAGACCGCCCGCCTGCTGCAGAGCCGGGGGATCCGGGCGGCGGCGTACCACGCCAAGCTGGACGCCGACACCCGGCGGAAGAATCAGGACGATTTCCTTTACGACCGGGTGCAGATCATGGTGGCGACCAATGCCTTCGGCATGGGCATCGACAAGCCTAATGTGCGGTTCGTCATCCACTATAATATGCCCAAGGATCTGGAAAGCTACTATCAGGAGGCCGGGCGCGCCGGCCGCGACGGTCAGCCCGCGCGGTGTACGCTGCTGTATTCCGGCACCGACGTGCGCACCATCCGGTTCTTCATCGACAAGGAGATGGAAGCGGACAACGGCCTGCCCGCCGACGTCAAGGCTGAAGCGGCCCGCAAAGCCGAAGAGCGGCTCAAGTACATGACCTTCTATTCCACGACCCAGAAATGCCTGAGGGGCTTTTTGCTGCAGTACTTCGGCGAAGCTGCCCCGAAGAAGTGCGGTAACTGCTCTTGCTGTCTGGCCGCAGAGCAGGAAGCACAGGTGCAGCTGGAAGATTCCCGCCAACGCGCAGCGGACAACGCCCGCCGCCTGGCGAATCCGGCAAAATCCCGCCGTGCAAAGTCCGACGCGGCACCGCTCAGCGAGTTTGACGAGAAGCTGTTGAGCGCGCTGTATGCTCTGCGCAAGCGGCTGGCAGGAAAACAGAATATCCCGGCCTTTATGGTATTCAGCGATGCGACCTTGCGGGAGATGGCAGAGAAAAAGCCGCTGAGTGTCGATGAGCTACTCAACATCAGCGGTGTGGGCGAAAAGAAAGCCGCCCGCTATGGCAATGCCTTCCTGCGCCTCATCGAGGACGCCGTGGGCAGCCGTGAGTAAGAAAAGAGATAAGAGTAACGGGCTCGCCCTCTTAGTCATCTCGCTTTGCTCGATGCCAGCTCTCCCAAAGGGAGAGCCTTTGGCAGTCCACGCAAACTTCATCTCTTTGCCAAGGCCTCTCCCCTTTGGGAGAGGTGGATTTGCGAAGCAAAGACGGAGAGGGCGAGCCTGCTAAAGAAAAAAGCCTCTGCAATAGATTTTTCGGCGTTTTGCAAACCGGAAAAATTGCAGAGGTTTCTTTTGTTTACCGCTCCATGCTGTGGGTAGAAAAGACCTTTTCATCTTCCCACCACACCGGCTCCCCGGCGGCAAGGCTCTTTTGCACATCCAGCAGACGCTGGTTGCTGCTGCCCCGGAACCGCAGGGAGATATCGTGCTTTGCCTGCACGAACTCGCCGTCCACCAGCACATCCAGCAGGCTCAGCAGCTCGTCGGTGGC
>OIXL01001096.1_pt1 | contig 11244 bp, 5 predicted proteins | sample 1587761 | NCBI WGS metagenome assembly OIXL01 (sample SAMN03283246) | human gut metagenome | biome: human-associated habitat; material: feces | host: Homo sapiens | place: Peru | collected 2012 | reverse complement strand
ACGAATCGCTGCAAAATCAAGTGATGATCTGTCTTGCAGGCAAGGTTGCAACAGAAATGTACTATTCCGACACTTGTGCAAGCGGATGTTGGTCGGATTTCAAAAGTACAATAAATTTGATTCGCAACGGCTTGACCGAAGAAGGAACAAACGGAGTTTCGTTTTTGGAATTTAAAAACTACTGTTATGATTTGTCTGAAAGATCATGGGATAACAGAGAAGCGGTTGTTCATGCAGAAATCGAAAGATATATTTTGCAAACAAGGGCTGTTCTTATTAAAAATAAAGAGTTTCTTGAAAAAACTGCCGAAGCTCTTGCAGAAAAGGAAACCTTGCTCTATTCCGATATTCAGTCGATTAAGAATAGCGTAACAATCACAAAATGCGTGGCATAAAGCGGTTTGGCTATTATTGAAATAATGATAATTGCAAAAATGCGTTGCATAAAAAACTCCTCCTGATGTATATTTTGCATCAAGAGGAGTTTTTGACATATTATTCCGCATTTAAGATATCAATTCGTGATTGAATGAAGCTTTTTGAGTAGTCAGAAGAATAGGTTTTTTCCGATATCGTGAGATATTCAAGATAATTGTCAAATGAGTTTGTTATATTTGTGTTTTCTGTTTCAAAAATCACTTGAATTCCTAAGTCTAAATCAGCATCACAGTTTTCATCTACGTACGATATTATCAATTGATGCTGGCAAAGCTCAATGTTGACAGCCAACTCGTCAAATTTTTCATATTCCGGATTTGTAAGGCGAAGTTGACATTCGTGGTTTAAAACGAATTGCAAAATGTCAGCTCTGTGCTTGGGCTTGAGCCTGTTTGCCAGTCCGCTCGGGAAGTCCCACAGCCTCCCGGTTTTGCAAAAATCAATCACAGCGTTATATGAAAGACACCATTTTTTAATATTTGAGGTCGATTTGTTTAAAAGCAAATCGAAGTGCGATACAAGCTGTTGATAAACCTGTGTTGAGCTTTTTATTTCATCGGTTGCAATATCATCAATAATTTCTTTTGTGATGCCTATACCGCATACGTGATTGTCAAGTGCTTTTATTTCCGGGTTGCTTCTTTTGCTTGATTTGATATCAAGATATTGCATATATTCAAAAGGATTGTGATAAACAACTACGTCATTTTTTGCATTGTGTAATATTTTTTTGTTTTGTTTAATTATGTGGTCTGTAAGCTCTTTATTTCTGAGTATAGAGCCGCTTGTTGCCTCGCTGTTAAACATAACAATGATATCGTTGCACATAACAAACTCGGGAAACATTAAATTGAAATTGTTGTAATTATCAATATATGTTAAACAGCCGTGCTTTGCATAATATATACTGTTAAATATGATATTTGCATTTTGAATTTCATCCTCTGTATATTTTGTGTAGTGATAAAATTCTTTGAATTTTTTATTCTTGCAAGCAGTGTAGATAATTCTGTTTATTTCTTTTTTGTTGAAATTAAAATTTGATATAAATATGTCCCCGTTTGCTTCTGAAACAGCCATGTTGATTGCTGAAAGAATTTTCTGCTCGCAATCCAAAAACTTAACGTCCCCGTCAAGCTCAATTTTATCTGTTTCATATTTTTGACACATATCCGCTTCAAATTTTTTGCTTAAGCAATAATTATAAAAATCAAAAATTTCAGGAACGCGTTTCCCGTATTTTTCGATAAAATACATATTACATAAAGCTTTGATTTGCTTGTTGGTGAAAAAAGCGGAATCAAGCAGGTCGCCAAGCCTTTTTTGCGGAAACTTTTTTCTTCCTGCAAGTACATTTTGAATAAAGGTACGGTTAATTTGAGTTTGCTTTGATATTTGATAAATTGTAATGCCCTGAGTATCTATGTATTCTTTCAGCAACTCATTAAATTTCATATTATTTTCTCCTTTTTCATTCGAGGTGACAAGTTCACCGTGTTACCACAAGTCTTGCTTTGAGTAACATGTTAAATAATATACACTTATTTTCGTAGTGATTCAATATGTTATCTTATCAATATTTTTAGGTATCACCTAAGTAACATATTGAATAGGCGGCATTTGTATGTAATAATTTAGAATGAATTATTAAAGAAAAATGAAAATTATATAAACAAAAAATTAAAGCTAAATCAAGTAAATATTACGTTTTTATTTTTTTGAAAAGCTTTTATGATGTCCGGAGGAAAAATATTAGATGAAGAGAAAAAAGTATATATTGCTGCCTATTGCATTAAGTATTATTTTAATCGTAAGCGGATTGTTTACTGTATATGCATCAGGTAATGCTACGGTTTATGCCGATTCAATAAGTGCGAACGCAGGGCAAACGGTTAGAATTCCGATAATGATAAAAAATAATTCAGGACTTGCAGGAACAAAGCTTATTTTTAAATATGATTATTCAGCGCTTACTCCTATAAGCGTTGAAGCAGGTGATGCTTTTACAAGCGGTATACAAGACAATATTGACGGCGATGCGCAGCCGGGACAATTCAATGTATATTGGGCATCTCCCACAGGTGATAATAATTCGTCAAACGGTATACTGTTCTACATTAATTTTAATGTGAGCAGCTCGGCACACGGCGATACAAAATTAGAAATCTCATACAATCAGGCTGATACATTTAATGAAGATTTTGGCGATGTATCGCTCGATTGTGAAAATGTAAGCATTCAAATACGTAACGATACATTTGACAGTCTATCGAAAATTACATCAACCGCTTCCTTAAAAAGCAATAAATATGTTGATCTTAAACTGCATATCACCAATGCCGATAAGCTGAATAATTCAATTCTCAAAATAGAATATGATGAAAATACATTTTCCTATAATTCAATAATAGGAAATGCTAATCTTGTAAGCGACAATGCAGGAATTATAAAAATTAATGCGTTTGCAAGCTCGTCAGATGAAAATTCCGATTTCGTTACAGTAAGATTTACATTAAGCAGTAGCTTTAAATCGGGCGAATATCCGTTTGATATTTCATCGGATAATCAAGACCTTTTATGTGAGGGCTGTAAAATAGAACTTTCAACATTGATTGACAGTGACGCCGCAGAAATATATATCCCTAAGGGTATAGTTGCAGAAAAGGGAGAGCAAATATCAATACCTGTGCTTATTAACTATAATCAAGGAATTATGGGATATCGACTAAGCTTTAATTATGATGCTTCAAGGCTGAAAATAGTATCTGTAGCTAACGGTGAAAAATTCGGCGCAACTATTTCCGACAGTATAGGAAATAAAGTCGGTGCATTTGACGTTGTATGGAGTGCTACATCAAATAATACAAATAACGGTACTTTACTATATTTGAATTTTGAAGTTATATCGAATGATAATGATAAAATTGATACTCAAATAGGTATCAGCTATTCAAGCAGCGATACATTTAATGAGGACTATGATGAAATCAAATTGAACTGTAATTACGGTGAGCTTTCAATTTGCCCAGGTCATACGTATATATCAAGTGTTATAAAGCCTGAATGTGAGGCTCAAGGCTATACGGCTTATATCTGTAAATATTGCAATACAACATATTATGATTCTTATACTCAACCGCTCGGACATTATTATATTTATCAAAAGCAAGCGGGCACATCGCTTCCAAAATCAAAGACTCTTAACTATAAATGCAAATATTGTGAAAAAACATATAATATAAGCGGTGATGAATTGTTAGATTTATGGTCAGGCAATACTAAATATATAAATTCTAAGCCTAATAGGAGCGATTTATACAGTCAATTGTTTGATATAAATCAAGATGATACTATAAATGCAAAGGATTATGCAATGATTTATCATTCACATAAATTGAAATAGGAGGATAAATAATGAAAAAATTAAGTAAAAGAATTTTATCGGCATTTTTAGCGATTATAATGTTGGCATCTGTATTACCGACAGGTATGATTACAGTTCAAGCAGCAGGCTCTGTGGAATCAGCTGTTCAATGGGCAATAAATATAGCCAATGACAATTCCCACGGGTATCAGTGGGGCGGCAAAGGACCAAAAAATTATGATTGTCAGGGCTTGGTTTGCATGGCTTATAAGCAAGCTGGGTTTAAAGTTTATCCTTGTGGAACTTCCAATATGAAAAAGGTATTCGAAAAGGCTGGCTTTACGTGTTATAGTTGGGGAAGCGTAACATTAAAAAGAGGAGATATAATGCTTACTCCTAATAAGCATACTGAAATTTATATAGGTAATAATAAGTGTGTTGCAGCACATAGTAATTATGACAATAAATCAGGTGATAGCAGTGGTAGAGAAATACAAGTAAGAAAAAGAGGGAAGCAGTGTACAACTTGCTCAAAAATGACATACGTTTTAAGGTGGAATGGTGATGAACCCTCGTATAAAATTACAACGAAAACGTCAACTAATGAGACAAACAGCAGTGCATATATCAGTGCTTATTCAAATATCAAAGCCGACGTATCAAAATACGGATATGCAATTAGCTGTGATGATGATGACAGGCACGGAAATAAAATCGAAAGACTTGATTTAACATCAAATACAACAAAGACTCATGATGATTCTTATCTTCAAAAGAATTATTGTAGGTCTATGGATTGGAGAAAATTGGAGGATTACGGAAATTCTACAAGGTCAATGCAGAATTTTGGCACAACCGTATCAGGTCTTAAGCCAAATAAAAGATATTATGTTAAGTGGGCGGTAAAGGTAGGAAATAAATGGTATCAAACAGGTGTACGCTGTATTGATACAAAATCAACTAAGCCCTCTGCAACAACCTTAAAAATGTCTGATAGCTATAAAAATATCGGAATAGAGGATACCGCAACATTATATTGGAGCAGTGCAAGCGGTGCAGCTTCATACACATTGGTATTGAAAAATTCTTCATCGGCAGAGGTATGCAGAATTTCTTCAATTAAAGGTACAACTTGTACGATTGATTCAAAGTATTTTAAAGCTGCAGGCGAATATACGGCATATCTTTATGCAAATAATTCCGCAGGCTCAACCTTATGCAACGGTAACCCGCAAATAACAGTAAAGCCGAATGTAACTGTTACTTATTATGATACGGTTACAAATAAAAATATTTTTGTGGACTCGGTAAGATACGGTCACGATTCTGTTCTTCCGGAAAATCCGTCACAGGAAGGCTATACCTTCCAAAATTGGGATTCGAGTAATAAAAAAGTAACTGCGAATAAAACAATCAAAACAGTTTATAAGAAAAATACATATACTGTAAGCTTTGTTGATTCATTGACGGGCGCAATACTCAAAACTCAAAAGGTTGAATATTTGGATTCTGCAACAGCACCAAGTGTTAAGAACGATGCCGACGGATATGTTTTCAAGGGTTGGGACAGAGATTTTTCGTCAATTAAAGAAGATACAACCGTAACATCAAACTATGAATGGTACGATACAGATTTTCCTGTATCAACAAGTCTTGTATCAGCTGACAGAAACACCGAGAAAAACGGTTATTACGTAACAATAAAGGTAAATAACGGAACAGATGATATAGTAAAAGGCAGACTTGTTGTTGCTTTAAAAACACAAACAGGTGAGTTATTGACAACAACTGAATCAGCAGCATTCAGCTTAGGTGCTAAAAATTCAGAAACGGCATCGAAAACCATTAATGTTTTTGCGCCGTCCGACGATTATGCTTATGAAATTGTAGCATATACTGTTAATGATTATGATAAGGCAGGTCCTATCGCAAAGCCTGTAAATATTACTCCTAACAATAATGCTTGGTCGGGCTGGATTGAATATTCAGGGAATATTCCTGTTACTAACGGAGAAAACGGTGTAACAGGTGTTGAAACCAAAACTGTTCCGATGTATCGCTACAGAACAAAATCGACAACGACCTCATACGAGCCGTCAATAAGCGGCTGGACTCAATCAGGTTCAAGATGGATTTCGCAGGGACAGCAAAGCATGGAATATATTCCTTCATTTCATAGCGGATTTGATAAATCCAATTGGTATTACACTCATTATAACAAGAGCGCAAAATCGAATTATGAAACAAATACAGAAAAATTAGTTGTAAATTCAAACAATTCAACAAGATATGTTTATTGGCATTGGTGTGAGGGTAAATCGGCTTCCTCGCCCGGAAACCACTATATTGCATGGAATAAGAGCTCGAAATATAAAAAATTCCATGCTTTCTCAAGCGGTACAAGAAAATCGTATGAAGGCACAGCATATAACGCATATAAATTCAGTAATAAGGATGAGTGTTCTTATAATTACAACTGGAACGGTCTTACCTCTAAAAAGGATAGTTTGACTACCATTTATAATCAAAAATACACTATTTACAAAAAGCAATTTGATTATTATAAATATTCGAATTGGTCAGACTGGAGCACTACAAGCAAGGCTGCTTCAAGCACTGTTCAGGTGGAAAATAAGAATGTAAATTATTACAGATACAAGTCTGATAAGCCGGCACAACCGAATGTTGAAGCTACGCAAAAAGTAAATTTAACAGGAACGGTAAGGAAGGATTATGCAGGCAAAAATGTTGATGTTTATGTATTTAAGCACACTCAAACGTCTGACTATACAAATGAATATATTGGTAATACAACTGTCGGAACTCAGGGCGAAATCAGTATCAAAAATGCAATTTTGAGAGAAAGTCCGACACCGGAAACAGGAGACTATACTGTAGTGGCTGCTGTTGCCGGAACAACAACTGCTATTAAAATCGGTACTATTGAAGCACCAAAAAGAACATTTAAAGTAAGATATTTTGATTATGACGGCAAGACCGTTATTTCAGAGCAGACGGTAAAAGAGGGCGAAACCGTTACTGCTCCGTCAAAAACATTGCTTACTGTTCCTACAGGCTTCAGATTTGACGGCTGGAGTGAATCTACTGTTAATGTAAGAAGCAATATTGATGTTATGCCATTATGTGAAGCTGAAACATATGTTGTAACATTTGTTGATTGGACATCGCAAAAAGTCAATTGACGTTATCAGCTTACCATCAATTGACTTTGACCAAGAAGGTAAAGATATTTCTTGGGACGTCAGCGGTTTAACAAAAACTGAGATTGTTTTAGAAGATGGCACAAAGAGCACTCAATATGTAGTAACTCAGAATACAGTTGTTACAACCAAAATCGAGACTGAAAAAATCTCGTCTACTTTTGTTGATAATAAAAATTTATTAGACAAAATGGATGAAAACGGTACCCTTAACAATGATAATATTGATTATGGCTCTTTAGATGTAATTAAGGCAGATGAGAATAATTTTGGTGATGTTATCAGTACTCCTACTGATTTAGAGGAATCCGAGGATTATATTTTCTATGGCTGGAAAAGCATAACCACAGGTGAATATTTAACTGATAACAAAGCTGTTCAATCCGATGTGTATTACCCTGTATATGATTTTGCCGATACGACTGAAATTCCTCAGGCAAATATTCCGTCAGGAGAGTATACCTCTAATCAAACCGTTGAGCTGTCTTGTGCAACAGAAAATGCAACAATTTACTATACAACAGACGGTACAGACCCTAAGACATCGAAAACTGCAATAGAATATACTGCACCGATTTCATTAAACAAGTCATGTGTTTTGAAATTCTATTCAATGGCTTTGGGCATGAATGACAGTGAAGTAGTGGTAGAAAACTATGCGATTAACACTTCCACTTCAGGCACGAAATATCATATTGTTAATATCAGTGCAAATATTGAGGAGTACGACGGCTCTGTTTATCAAATCTTATTAAAAGAAAATAAGACGATAGATTTTTCACAATACAAAGATATTTACGGATATACTTTTGACGGTTTGTATTATGATTCGAAGCACACCGACCAATTCTTTGATGATGAATTGATAACCGAATCACTGACACTTTATGCAAATTACATTGCGAAGAAATATACAGCAACCTTTGTCGATTCTGATAACAAAACAGTTTTAGGAAAAAGCACTGTTGATTATTTATCATCTGCAACTGCACCGCAGGTTACGGCTCCTGAGGGCTATGTGTTTGTCGGTTGGGACAGCTATGATTTTGAATGTATGACTGAGGATAAAACCTTTGTGGCAAAATATTGCTTGAAGAGCGAATACGCAACTGTTAAATTTTCAAGAAGTAAGCGTACAATAATGGAAGGCTCGACAATAAGCATTAAACCGATTGTTACGGCGATTGACGGCTCAGCTCTCAGCAGTGATTCTTATGAGCTTGAATGGGATTCAGATAATTGGTCTGTTGCAAGCGTTGATTCAAGCGGAAATATTACTGCGTTAAAAGCCGGTGCTGCTAATATAACTGTTACCGTTTCATCTACAGGAGAATCGGCAAAATTAGCAATTACCGTTCAGGCTGATTCATCGTCAAAACTTGTTTTATCATCAAATGCTTGTATCGGTATAGATTCAAAAGGCTATTTAAGAATTACTCCTGCTTTTGATAATAAAGTATCTAATATAACTGCCCAATTTACAAATGATGAATTGTCATTTGTTGATTCGCAAAATAAAGCGCTTACAGATGCTGATTTAATCGGTACAGGCTCAAAAATCCAGCTTAAGAGCAACGAAAAAATAATTGACAGTATTACGGCTGTGATGACCGGTGATATGACCGGCGACGGAATTATAAACAATCGTGATGTTGTAATGTTAAATAAATATCAGGTTGGAAAGGCTTCTGCCGAGGAATATCAAATTATTGCAATGGACGTAAACGGTGACGGATATGTTAATAATAAGGACGCAGCTGTTATTGCAAGATATCTTGTAGGAAAAGAAACAATCAAATAATTATAAAAATATAAGCCGGTCATAAAAATGGCCGGCTGAAAGAGATTTATATGAAAAAAACAATTTCAATATTAACAGCATTGGTGGCAATGATATTGATTTTTCAAATTAATATTGTTGTGTTTGCCTCTCAAGCACCTACCGTTTCGTCAGACGATATTGTTTTAACAGAGGCTGAAACGCTAATACCTGTAAAAATTAAAAATAACAATGGCTTGATGGGGTATAAAATCACTGTTAAATACGATAAAGCAAAGCTTCAGGTTTGCTCTGTGACAAAGGGTGATGTGAGCAGCAAGGGCAATTTTATCACAAATTTCAATACCGACATTGACACCTTTGATATTGTTTGGAACAATACAGATAATGTAACAAAAGACGGAAATTTATTCGTTATATCGGCAAAAGCAAAAAAGAACGCCTCTGGCAAAACTGAAATAAGCTTGTCTTATTCGCAGCCTGACACATTTGATGTTACATATACAGATGTGCGTTTGGAGTGTGAAGATATTAGTGTCACATTTGAAAAAAATGAAAAAACAACTGCAGCTGCCCCAACTTCAACAACAAAAAAAATCCAACAAAATTCTCTGGTGGCTGATGACAGTCAAATACTTGACGCAGTTAATGCTTTATTACGAAAAGAAGGCAAATCATCTCTTGATGAAATTGATGACAGAGAACAATTCCTTAAAGAATTAAACGAAGCGCTTAATACTATAACCTTCTCTGATAAGAATAATATAACGGATTTTGGCTTTTTAAAGGAGACTTATAATAACGCTTATCAAAATATGTTTATACAGGAGGTTACTGATAATCTCGACAGTAATACAATTCAAAAAGTCATAAATGCTTCTTTAAAAAAATATGGCACCAATGATATAAAAAAAATAAAAAATGAAGATAAAAAGTCATTTGTGCGTACTATGCAAATTGAGTTGCAAAAATCTGACAGTGACATACCGAATATTTCTGATGAGATATCAGCTGATGATGCTATTGATACGTTTGAAAAGTTGGAAAAAGAAAATGAAGATAAGAGTGAAAAAACAAAAAATTCCACCGAAAAAGACAAAAAAGCAATCGGTATTATAGCATCGATATCGGGTGTATTAATAATTCTTATAATATTTTTTATTGTGAAGAAAATACATAAATCAAAATAAAACAGCAATGGCTCAAGGAAAATCCTTGAGCCGTTATATATTAAGAATCAGATTAACTTTTTATTTTCCAAAATGGTGCTGGTAATGAATTTTCCGTTTGAAATTTCGCTTTTATATGAACAGGGCCGATTCCCTCAACAATATTAACTCTGAGCATAGTTACAGGCATTTCAGCCTTGCAACGGAAGTGTGAAGAAAATCCGCCGCCACGGAAATATTCATAGTTTGCTCTGCACCAATCGGTAGCGTTAAGGCAAGCTTTGATATCGTCGTTTGTCATTTCCCAGAAAGGCTTCATACAGCCGTTGCCGTCAGCATTCTTTGATGCGCCGGAGCCGTCAAGTGCGGTTGCGCCTGAGTTAATAAGGTGGATAAAGCCGTTCTTTGCAACACCTTCGGGTCTTTTGCCTGTTACTCTTTCGCAAGCGTCAGGACTCCAATATGTACGAACGTCGTGGAAGCAAGGCGCAGTGTCGGAAACAAGCAAGCCGAGCATCATTGAAACGCCGTTTAATGTATCGTTTTCGGTAGCGAAAGGAGTAGGCATCTTCTTGCCGTTCCAGTCAAATGACGAAGCCATAATCGACTCTGTAAAGTCTGCGTTAGGAAGCCAGTCTGTCCAGTTTCTCTGTCCCTGGAAGCCTGCGGCAACTGCATTTTTGCCGAGCGCCTCCTCGTGCCAACCCATTTCATCAAGCTTCTTGTTGCCGAAAAGAATGTCACGAACGATAAGCGTCATCTTAGTGATAAATTCCCAATCCTTGTCAGGGTCAACTACCTTAGACTTAGTGATAACCTCAGGTAAATTTTTGCCTGCGTTTACGTCAAAGCCCTCCTTGCAGTTTTCCTTAATCCAAGCGTAAGCCTTGTCATATTCGTCATGGTCAAAAATACCGAGTGTGATTCTTCTGCAAATCTCTGTCATATCAACCCATTCAGGGCGAATACCGAGATATTTTTGGAAAAATGAAGCGTTGCAGTATGCGCCGGCAATACCCATTGTTACGCCGCCGATATTAACGTATGATTTGTCCTTCATCCAGCCGACAGAAACAGCACATTTTGCAAAGCGAAGGATTTTTTCAGAAACGTCTGCCGGAATTTTGCTGTCGTCCTTTTCCTGAACGTCATGGCCGTAAATTGAGAAAGCGGGCATACCCTTTTGAGCATAAGCCGCCATAACTGCCGCAAGATAAACAGCACCCGGACGCTCTGTTGCATTAAGACCCCAAACTGCTTTAATGGTTTTCG
>OIXL01001094.1_pt1 | contig 11245 bp, 7 predicted proteins | sample 1587761 | NCBI WGS metagenome assembly OIXL01 (sample SAMN03283246) | human gut metagenome | biome: human-associated habitat; material: feces | host: Homo sapiens | place: Peru | collected 2012 | reverse complement strand
GAACGAACAAATAGCAATGTTTAGAAATGATAGAAATAAAAAAATAATTGCATTAGCTGTATTTATTTTATCATATTTTGTATTCTATCTTTTTAAGTAGTTTTAACACAAACAGTCAGTTAAAGTTTTTGCTTTGACTGACTGTTTTGCTATTAATTGCAAAACTATACATAATTAAAGACAAGATGTTCATTTGCTGAATATAAGAACAAAGGGTATCAATACTGTTTTGTATTGATACCCTTTGTTGTTTGGTGCGGGTGACAGGACTTGAACCTGCACACCGGTAAGCACAAGAACCTAAATCTTGCGTGTCTGCCAATTCCACCACACCCGCATAGGTGCTCTTAATTTTTACACGGCATAGCAAACCGAGGCGGAGCTAATCGCTTAATCCGCAATGAGATTATTATAACAGATTTATTTTTAAAAATCAAGAGAATTTTAAATTTCATTTTGCACGAATTTCGTACGAAAAAGTATGTGACAGGTTTTAAGGTGAATATAATGCTTTTGCTATAAGTATATCTATAAAATTTTTGGAATCAATATCTTAGTATTGACAATATACTATACGGGGGTATATAATGAATATACCCTTATGGGGTATGAAAGTATAAAGGACTGATTTTATGGCATGTGAAAATTGTCACAGTAATAAAACAAAGCAAAGAAGCGAGAAAGAGTACAAGGCTCTCATCAATCGTCTTAACCGCATAGAGGGGCAGATAAGGGGTATTAAAGGTATGCTTGAGAAAAATGCCTATTGCACCGATATTCTGGTTCAGGTTTCTGCCGTTAATGCGGCGCTCAATTCATTTAATAAAGAGCTGCTTGCAAATCATATCAAAACCTGTGTGGCGGAGGATATTCGCAACGGTAAAGACGAAACAATTGACGACCTTGTCGCAACCTTGCAAAAGCTTATGAGGTAGGTGCTTTTGATGAAAAAATTTAATGTTACGGGAATGAGTTGTGCTGCTTGCAGTTCCCGTGTTGAAAAAGCGGTTTCAAAGGTTGAGGGCGTACAGTCCTGCTCGGTAAGCCTGCTTACAAATTCTATGGGAGTAGAGGGCAGTGCAAGTGAAGAGAGCATAATCGCAGCCGTTGAAAAGGCGGGTTACGGTGCGAGTGTGGCAGGCGCAGAGAAAAAACAGTCTGCCGAAACTGATCAATTGAAAGATAAAGACACTCCTGTACTTATGCACAGACTGATTGCCTCTGTCGGCTTTCTTGCCGTATTGATGTATATTTCAATGGGGCATATGATGTGGGGTTGGCCGTTGCCTGAGTTTTTTGCGGATAATCATATCGCAATGGGACTTGCGCAGCTTTTGCTCTGCGTTATAATAATGGTTATAAACCAGAAATTTTTTATAAGTGGATTTAAAGGTCTGATTCACCGTTCACCAAATATGGACACGCTTGTTGCCCTCGGCTCGGGTGCATCGTTTGGGTACAGTGTATATGCACTTTTTGCTATGACCGATGCACAGGTAAAAGGCAATGCTGAACTTGTTATGAGTTATATGCACGAGTTCTATTTTGAATCGGCGGCAATGATTCTTACGCTGATTACGGTGGGCAAAATGCTTGAAGCTCACTCAAAAGGTAAGACGACAAATGCGCTCAAGGCACTTTTGAACCTTGCACCTAAAAAAGCAACCTTGTTGATTGACGGCAAAGAAACCGAGGTTACCGTTGACAAGGTAAAAAAAGGCGATGTATTCGTTGTTCGTCCGGGTGAGAGTATTCCCGTTGACGCTGAAATCACAGACGGCAGTACAGCTGTTGACGAGTCGGCTCTTACAGGAGAGAGTATTCCTGTAGATAAAGTTGTCGGTGACACTGTTTCGGCAGGTACTATCAATAAATCAGGCTTTATTAAATGCAGTGCAACGGCTGTAGGAGAAGACACTGCGCTTTCTCAAATTATTAAAATGGTAAGCGACGCTGCGGCAACCAAAGCTCCCGTAGCTAAAATTGCCGATAAGGTTTCGGGTGTATTCGTTCCTGCAGTAATCGTGATAGCCCTTATTACCATTGCGGTTTGGCTTTTGTGCGGTCAGACTGTAGGTTATGCGCTTGCAAGAGGTATATCGGTTCTTGTAATCAGTTGCCCGTGCGCCCTCGGACTTGCCACACCTGTTGCTATTATGGTCGGCAACGGAATGGGCGCAAGAAAAGGTATTCTCTTTAAAACCGCAGCATCCCTTGAAGAGACAGGCAAAACTCAAATTGCCGTACTTGACAAGACAGGTACAATCACCAAGGGCGAACCAAAGGTTACAGATATTATTCCGTTTGAAATCACAGAAAATGAACTTTTAAAATATGCATATTCAATTGAAGTCAAAAGCGAACATCCGCTTTCCAAGGCAGTAATCGCCAAGGCACAGGAAATCGGCTTAGTGCCATACGAAATTACAGATTTCAAAGCAGAGTCGGGCAACGGTCTTTCAGGCGAATACAACGGTGAAAAGATAATCGGCGGCAGTAAGAAATATATTTCTTCAATTATCGGTATTTCAAACGATATATTAAGCAAAGCCGACAAACTTTCCGAAGAGGGCAAAACACCGCTGTTCTTTATGCTCGATAACAAGCTTTTGGGAATAATAGCCGTTGCCGATGTAATAAAAGAGGAAAGTCCGCAGGCTATTAAACAATTACAAAATATGGGCATTAAGGTTGTAATGCTTACGGGCGACAATGAGAGAACAGCTAAGGCTGTAGGAAAACTTGCAGGTGTTGACGAAGTTATTGCAGGCGTTATGCCTGACGGTAAAGAAAAAGTTGTTGCCGAACTCAAAAAGCAGGGCAAGGTTCTTATGGTCGGCGACGGTATAAATGACGCCCCCGCACTCACAAGAGCGGATATAGGTATGGCAATCGGTTCGGGTACGGACATTGCAATTGATGCCGCCGATGTTGTTTTTATGAAGAGCAAACTTACGGATGTTCCCGCAGCGGTAAGACTTAGCCGCAAAACATTAAGAAATATCCACGAAAATCTTTTCTGGGCATTTATCTATAATGTTATCGGTATTCCGCTTGCGGCAGGCGTTTGGATTCCGTTGCTCGGCTGGCAGCTTAATCCGATGTTCGGTGCAGCGGCAATGAGCCTGTCGAGTTTCTGCGTTGTAACCAATGCTCTAAGGCTGAATTTCTTTGACATTACAAATCCAAAGAAAGACAGAAAAATAAAATATAAATCAAAAAAGGATGATAATGCTATGACAAAGACAATGAAAATTGACGGTATGATGTGTTCACACTGCGAGGGCAGAGTAAAACAAAGTCTTGAGGGACTTGCACAGGTAAGTCAGGCAGAAGTAAGCCACGAAAAGGGCACAGCTGTTGTAACACTTACCGCAGAAGTTTCAAACGATGTACTCAAGAAAACTGTCGAAGACCAGGGATACAAGGTTATTTCAATTTCATAATTTTATTTGCAGATGTCGATTTAAGCGGCATCTGCGAATTTTTTTGCAAAAAATTTTAAAAAAACTATTGACTTAAAGTCAGCTTTAACAGTTATAATATCTTTATAAAATTTACAGGAGATGTTATTATGTATATTGAAAAAATTAATTCACCTCAAGATGTAAAAGCACTCAATACGGAAGAAATGAAACAGCTTGCACAGGAAATGCGTACAGTCCTCATAAAAAAGTTAAGTATCCACGGCGGACACTTCGGCCCTAACCTCGGTATGGCGGAGGCTATTATAGCATTGCATTATGTGTTTAATTCACCTGTTGACAAGTTTGTCTTTGATGTATCGCATCAGAGTTACTGCCACAAAATTCTTACAGGCAGAAAAGACGCATTCATTTTTGAAGATAAGTATGACGATGTTTCAGGCTATACAAATCCTGACGAAAGCGAGCACGATTTATTTAATATCGGTCACACCTCAACATCTGTCAGCCTTGCGTCCGGTCTTGCAAAGGCAAGAGATTTAAACGGCGGCAAGGAAAATGTAATTGCCGTAATCGGCGACGGTTCGTTAAGCGGCGGAGAGGCTCTTGAGGGTCTTGACTATGCAGGCGAGTTTGATGGCAACTTTATTATTGTTGTAAACGATAACGATATGTCTATCGCCGAAAATCACGGCGGACTTTATAAAAATCTCAAACTTTTAAGAGATACGGACGGTAAAGCCGAATGTAACCTCTTTAAGGCAATGGGACTTGACTATGTATTTGTAAAGGACGGCAACGATATTGAACAGCTTATTTCAGTTTTTGAAAGCGTAAAAGACATTGACCACCCTGTAGTCGTTCATATTTGCACACAAAAGGGTAAGGGTTATGCTCCTGCCGAAAAGGACAAAGAGAATTGGCACTGGTGTATGCCGTTTGACATTGAAACAGGCAGATCTAAATTTGAATTTGACGGTGAAAGCTATGACGATATTACTGTAAATTATCTTCTTGATAAGATGAAGAACGATAAGAGCGTTGCTGTTATTACTTCGGGTACTCCTGCTGTTGCAGGCTTTACAAAGGATAAGCGTGATATTGCCGGCAAGCAGTTTATAGATGTAGGCATCGCCGAGGAACACGCTGTTGCTCTCGCATCAGGTATGGCAAAGAACGGTGCTAAGCCTGTTTACGGTGTTTACAGTTCATTTATACAGAGAACATATGACCAGATTTCACAGGATTTATGTATTAATTCAAACCCTGTTACAATCATTGTATTTGCCGCATCGGTATTCGATATGAACGATGTAACACATCTCGGCATTTACGATATTGCAATGCTTTCAAATATTCCTAACCTTGTATATCTTGCACCTACTTGCAAGGAAGAATATCTTGCTATGGTTGAATGGAGTATGTCGCAGAGAAAGTACCCTGTTGCAATCAGAGTACCGGGCAACGGAGTTGTTTCAAATCCGAATTACAAACCGATTGACTTTGACAACCTTAACAAATACAGCGTCACAAAAGAAGGCGGCAAGGTTGCAATTCTCGGACTCGGCACATTCTATCAGCTCGGTGAAAGTGTTGCCGATGAAATTAAAAAGCAGTACGGTATTGACGCTACCATTGTAAATCCTGTTTACATTACAGGTACGGACAAAGACTTGCTTGCAGAACTTGCAAAAACTCACGATGTTGTAATTACACTTGAGGACGGTATTCTTAACGGCGGTTTCGGCGAAAAAATTGCAAGATTTTACGGTAAATCGGATGTCAAAATATTTAACTACGGCTTAAAGAAGGAGTTTCTCGACCGATATGACTATAATGAAGTTCTTGCCGAAAATCATCTCACCAAAGAGCAGATTTGCGAGGATATTAAAGATTTTATCTGATTTAAGTTGACAATTGCAATCAAATAGTATTAAAATATTAGGGCAGAGTTTTTCTGCCCTGATTTTTATTTTAGGAGTTTTTATGAATTTAACCTACGAACAAAACAAACGCTATTCAAGACAGCTTGTAATGAAAGAGATAGGAGAGAGCGGACAGAAAAAGTTGCTTTCTTCAAGCGTACTTGTAATCGGTGCGGGCGGTCTTGGCTCACCTGCGCTTATGTATCTTGCAAGCGCAGGAGTAGGCACAATTGGCATTGCAGACGCCGACGAAGTTGATGTGTCTAATCTGCAAAGACAGGTTATACATAACTGTGCCGATATAGGCAAAGCAAAAGTTGAATCGGCTAAGGAAAAAATAAATAAGTTGAATCCCGATGTTAATGTCAAAACCTATAAAACATATGTGAACAGTGAAAATATAGCCGAGCTTATCTCTGATTATGATTTTGTGCTTGATTGCACCGATAATTTCGGCAGTAAGTTTTTGATTAACGATTACTGTGTAAAGGCGGAAAAGCCGTTTTGTCATGCAGGCGTTGTCGGTTTTGAAGGTCAGCTTATGACATATATTCCGCATAAATCCCCGTGCTACCGATGTGTTTTTGAAGAAGAACCGAAAGCGGGCGATGTACCTCTTCCAAAGGAGGTAGGAGTTATAAGTGCGGCTTGCGGAGTAACAGGCAGTTTGCAGGCAATGGAGGCAATAAAGTTTTTACTCTCAAAGGGTGAACTTTTATGCGGTTATATGCTTATTTACAATGCTTTAAATGCGTCTTTTCGCAAAATAAAACTCCCGAAACAAAACCCGAATTGCAAGGCTTGCGCAAAGCAGGCATAATAAAAATATAGGAGAAATTATGAATATCAGAGAATACCTTAAAAAGAGCAAGCTGATTGCAGACGGCTCTTTCGGCACATACTATTCCAAAAAATATAAAACGGTCGATATTCCCGAATATGCAAATATTACCGCTTCGCAGAGAATATCGGAAATTCATACCGAGTATATAAACAGCGGTGCAAAACTTATCAGAACCAACACTTTTGCGAGCAACACATACTCTCTTGACTGCTCAATCGAACAGGTTAAGGAAAATATAAAAGCGGCTTACAAAATTGCAAAAGAAGCGGTTGAGCAGAGCGGAAAAGAAATATTTATCGCAGGCAATATCGGTCCTGTTCCCGCAGTTTTTCAGCCTGATTTTGAGGCTGTGGAAGAAGAATACTATCAGATTGCGAAAACTTTTATAGATGAGGGCGCAGATATTTTATGTTTTGAAACCTTTACACAGTCCGAACATATTATGCCTGCAATAAAGAGAATTAAAGAGGAATGTAATCCGTTTATAATTGTGCAGTTCTGCGTGAATCAGTACGGTTACAGTGAGGCGGGCGAAAGTGCGGAAAGGCTTGTTAGCGAAACTGCATTTTCAAAATGCGTTGACGCCGTAGGTCTTAACTGCGGTGTAGGTCCTGCCCATATGCAGCAGATATTGTCAAGAATTAATCTTAACAACAATTGTTTTGTCACGGCTATGCCAAATGCCGGTTATCCTTTACTTGTGCGCAACCGTGTAAAATATGCTGATAATCCGATATATTTTGCGTCTAAGGTAAATGATATGGCTTTGCTCGGAGCGGATATTATAGGCGGTTGCTGTGGTACAACACCTGATTACATAAGAGAAGTTGCAAAAACCGTTGACCTTACACCTACCGTAAAATCGGATGAAACTTCCGCAAAGAACGAAAACGAAAAGCCTGTTATAAAAAAGAGCTTTTTCAGAAATGCCGACGGTACAATTAAAGATAAAAAGCTTATTGCGGTAGAACTTGCTCCGCCTTTCGGCGCAGATGATAAAAAACTGCTTGAGGCAGCACATATGCTCAAAGGTCTTGGAGTAGATGTACTTACATTTCCCGATTCTCCTTCGGGCAGAACAAGAATCGACTCTGTGCTTATGGCGCAGAAAGTCAAGAATGTAACGGGTTTTGAGGTTATGCCGCACATCTGTTGCCGTGACAAAAACGCCATTGCCATGCGCTCAACTTTTCTTGGCGCAAGTATAAACGGCATTAATAATTTTCTTATCATAACAGGCGACCCTATCCCCGTTATGGCAAGACAAGTAGTAAAGTCTGTGTTTAATTTCGACTCCGTGGGTCTTATGCGCATTGCCGATGAAATGAACAGCGAGGTATTAAAAGACAGTCCGCTCACTTACGGCGGCGCTATAAATCAGAGCAGACGAAGAATAGAATCGGAAATTAAGCGTGTGCAAAAGAAAATGGAGGCAGGCGCAGAATTTTTTCTTACTCAACCTGTATTTACAGCAGAAGATGCCGAGCGTTTGCGCAGAGTAAAAGAAGAAACGGGCGCAAGAATTTTGTGCGGAATTATGCCGTTGGTCAGCCGCAAAAATGCTCTTTTTATGAAAAACGAAATTTCGGGAGTTAATGTTACGGATGAAGTTATTGAGCGTTATCCCGAAAATGCCGACCGTGAAGACGGCGAAAATGTAGGTGTTGAACTTGCAAAAGAAATGATTGCGGCTACAAGAGATTTTGCGGACGGTTATTATTTTTCTTTCCCGTTTAACCGAACATATTTGCTTAAAAGAATTATAACCGAAATTTAATGTAAAATATCTGTAAAGAGTTACAAATTTCTTGACAAAATATGATATTTGGTTTATTATAAAAATAGTGTGAGAGTGAATCTTACATATTTTAGCGTGAAAAAGATTTCTGTTTTCATGCAAATATATGACCACTTGCATATGCAAGTTAAGCCCATACGGACAGGCGGGTCAGCTGCCGAGCGTGGTGCAAGCCACATTATTGATTGAGTTAAAAGCTCAAATTTTATAAGTCGATTACTTATCATCAGTGCAACAGCACATCACTTGTGAAACGGTCAATAAGAGCAGAACGGTATATTTGCTACATTAGCTCTGAAAACGGAATTCTTCTATTAACTGTCGGCATAAGCTACAGAAAATAAATCATATATCCGTTAATTAAACAGGTGGTGCATTGTGCCGCCTGTTTTTTGTTGCATTATTTTTGATAAGCCGAAAGGGTAATGTAAATGGATATAAACACACAAAAGAAAGCCCCCCTGTATGAGGCTTTGCAAAAATTTCGCAAACAAAGGGTAGTGCCCTTTGATGTGCCGGGACATAAAAGAGGAAGAGGAAATCACGAACTCGTTGAACTTCTCGGCGAAAAATGCGTAGGTCTTGATGTAAATTCAATGAAGCCGCTTGATAATCTCTGTCACCCCGTATCGGTAATTTTGGAGGCGGAACAGCTTGCGGCGGATGCATTCGGCGCAGGTCATGCATTTTTTATGGTCGGAGGTACAACTTCCGCAGTGCAGAGTATGATTTGGTCTGTATGCAAAGCAGGCGATAAAATTATTTTGCCGAGAAATGTGCACAAAAGCGTTATTAATGCTCTTGTGCTCTGCGGTGCGGTGCCTGCATATGTAAATCCCGATGTTGACAAAAAAATCGGAATAGCGCTCGGTATGGAACTTTCTCAAGTTGAGAACGCAATCAAAGAAAATCCCGATGCCGTTGCTATTCTTGTAAATAATCCGACCTACTACGGTATTGCGTCCGATTTAAAAGCAATTGTAAAACTTGCACATGCTCACGGTATGAAAGTGCTTGCAGACGAGGCTCACGGCACACATTTCTATTTTGGTGAGGATTTGCCTATATCGGCCATGGCGGCAGGTGCAGATATTGCGGCGGTGTCTATGCATAAATCTGGCGGAAGTCTTACGCAAAGCTCATTGCTGCTTACAAACAAAAATGTACGCTGGGAGTATGTGGCGCAGATAATTAATCTTACGCAGACCACAAGCGCAAGCTATCTGCTTATGTCAAGTCTTGATATTTCAAGAAGAAACCTTGCCTTGAGAGGAAAAGAGTCGTTCGGTAAAGTTATGAAAATGGCTGAATATGCCCGAAATGAGATAAACGAAATCGGCGGTTACTACGCTTACGGCAGAGAACTTAATAATGGCAGCAGCGTGTTTGATTACGATGTAACCAAACTTTCAGTTTACACAAGAGATATAGGGCTTGCCGGAATTGAAGTTTACGACTTACTGCGTGACGAATACGATATTCAGATAGAATTCGGCGATATAGGCAACATACTTGCCTATATTTCAATCGGCGACAGAATACAGGACATTGAAAGACTTGTAGGTGCGCTTGCCGATATTAAAAGGCTTTATTCAAAGGACAATGCAAAAATGCTTAGTATGGAGTACATTCCGCCTATTGTATCGGCAACACCGAGAGATGCGTTTTATGCAGACAAAGAAATGCTGCCGATTGAACAGACGGCAGGAAGAATTTGCAGTGAATTTGTTATGTGCTATCCGCCAGGAATACCGATTCTTTCACCGGGCGAAATGATTACAGATGAAATTATAGAGTATATTAATTACGCAAAAGCAAAAGGCTGCTCAATGCAGGGTACGGAAGACCCGTATATTGAAAAACTTAATGTATTGAAATAAAGTTTTTAAGGTTACTAATAATGCGTTTTGTAAAAAACAAACCAAAGGAGTGTTTATATGGAATTTTGGTTTTCTGAAAGACATACCGATAATGTTGAGCTTTCTATAAGAGTTGAAAAACAGCTATTCAGCGGTCAAAGTGATTTTCAGCGAATTGATGTTTTTGATTCTGTGGAGTTTGGCAGATTTCTTACTTCAGACGGTAATGTGATTTTCAGTGAGAAAGACGAGTTCACCTACGACGAGATGATTGTTCATGTGCCTATGGCGGTTCATCCGAATGTAAAAAAGGTGCTTGTAATCGGCGGCGGCGACGGCGGAGTTGCCAGAGAGCTTTCACATTATGAAGAGATTGAAGTTATAGATGTTGTTGAGCCTGACGAGATGTTTGTTGAGGTGTGCAAGGAATATTTCCCCGACAACTCAAAGGGTCTTGAAGATAAAAGAGTAAATATATATTATCAGGACGGTTTAAGGTTTTTAAGAACAAGTCATAACGAATATGATTTAATTATAAATGACGCTACAGACCCGTTCGGACACACTGAGGGACTTTTTACAAAAGAGTTTTACGGCAGCTGCTACAAGGCACTTAAGGATGACGGAATTATGGTATATCAGCACGGCAGTCCGTTCTATGATGAGGACGAGGGTGCTTGTAAGGCTATGCACAAGAGAGTGTACAACTCATTTCCGATAAGCCGTGTGTATCAGGCACATATTCCTACCTGTGCCGCAGGTTATTGGCTGTTTGGATTTGCATCTAAAAAGTATCATCCGCTCAAAGACCTTGACGCTAAAAGATGGAACAAGCGTGGCATAAAAACTTGGTACTATACGACCAATCTTCATCGAGGTGCATTTATGCTGCCGAAATATGTTGAAGATTTACTTGCAGAAGAAGAAAAATAATTTTATATATTGGAGGAAAACAAAATGAGCAGACTTTTAATTATCGGTTGTGGCGGTGTTGCAGGTGTTGCAATTCACAAGTGTTGTCAGAACAGCGATGTTTTTACAGAAATTTGCATTGCAAGCAGGACGAAATCAAAGTGTGACGCTATAAAAGCAAAACTTGAAAACACAACAAAAACGGTTATTACAACCGCACAGGTAAATGCCGACAGTAAGGACGAGCTTGTGGCTCTTATTAATTCATACAAGCCCGATGCGGTATTAAACCTCGCACTTCCGTATCAGGATTTAACAATTATGGACGCTTGCCTTGAAACCAAAACAGACTACATTGATACGGCAAACTATGAACCGGAGGACACAACAGACCCCGAATGGAAAGCTGTTTATGAAAAACGTTGCAAAGACCTTGGCTTTACCGCTTACTTTGATTATTCGTGGCAGTGGGCATATAAAGA
>OIXL01001093.1_pt1 | contig 11253 bp, 8 predicted proteins | sample 1587761 | NCBI WGS metagenome assembly OIXL01 (sample SAMN03283246) | human gut metagenome | biome: human-associated habitat; material: feces | host: Homo sapiens | place: Peru | collected 2012 | reverse complement strand
TGGATCAGTTCCTCTCTGTCGATATAATCCGGGATCTCGGTCGGCAGTCCTGCCTTTTTTAGCAGTGATACCACACGATCCACATCCGCTGCGCTGATGTAGCCATAGCTGTTTCCAAGGCGTACCTCCGCGGTCAGTCCGATGCCAACCGAAAGACGGCCCTGCTCGCCGTAGGGCAGCATGGAGCCATACTGAAAAAACGCCCGCCGCTTCATTGCCGTGCCGACAAAGACGTTTTCCTTCATCACCGCGTCCGCATAGCCCTTTGGCACGATGATCGCGGTCTTTCCGGAGGCGAGCTGCTCGTCGAGCGGCAGGCTGCGGTCCGCGACCTCCTCGGGCGCGATCAGTCCCTCGATACCGCCATAGTGGTCCACATGCGCATGGCTGACCACAACGGCGACGATCCGCCCATCGCCCATCTCGGAGCGGAAGAGCTTCAGTGCCTCCCCTGCGGTATACCTGCTGCTGCCGCAGTCCATGACGATCCAGCCGTGCTCGCTGCGGACGAAGGTGATATTGGCAATATCGTAGCCGCGCACCTGATAGATGCCGTCGGTGACCTCAAAGAGGCCGTAAATGTGGTTTAGCTGCGTGTTCCGCCAAAGGCTGGGGTTTGCGGTGTCCGGCGCGTCCTTGTCGAGAAAGGCATAGGCGTCCTGCGTCCACACGGCTCTTCCTTCCTCGCCGCGAAGATCCAGCGTGTCTGGCGCAGCGAGAAAGCCCCGGTTCGCATTTTCAAGCTCTGTGGTATCCGCAAAGTCCAAAAGCGCGTATACCTGCTGGTTGGCGTCGATCGTGTACTGGGTCGCCGGCTTGCTCTCGGCATTCAGTGCCGCGTCCGTGCCTGCACTCACCGCAGGAGCGCTGCTTTTCTCGGGACTGCCGCAGGCAGTCAGCAGCAGCACTGCCATTGCCGCCGACAGCATTTTTATATAAGCTCCTTTTGTGGGCAAAGTCCACATCTCCTTAAAAATACACAATAACCAAAGCTTTTGCACGGTAAGACATTACCGCCTTATATACATTATACACTATGATATTACCATTTATCGGTATAAAAGTCAATATTTTTATTATATAAAGTAACGCAGTGAAAAAATGTTTTTTTCGGCAGGCAGATGTATGATATTGACTTTTTATGTCGTTTATCGTATAATATTGTCAAATGCTCCGCACGGCACACGTTACGGACAAAAATAATGACCTTCGGAGGTATTTTTATATGACGATAACAAAAAAAATCAGCATAATGGCAGCCGCCTGCACCACGATAGCATCAATAGCCGTGGGCACATTGAGTATCCTGAACGCAAATTCCGCTCTTGATTCCGATGCGGACAGGATCATGGAGACAGCCCAGAGCAGCATCAGCTCCGACATCAATTCATATCTCAGCAAGATCGAGCAGTCGGTCGATACACTTGCGGAAACGGCAATGAGCGACCTTGATGATTTTGAAGCCTTCAAGACCGACAGCGCCTATGTTGATGCATATACCGACAAGCTTGAACAGCTGCTGTTAAGCTCTGCGGGAAATACCGACGGAGCAATCTGCGCATACATAAGATACAATCCCGATTTCACCGAGCCTACCTCGGGTCTGTTCATGACAAGAAACAGCACCGATGAAGCTTTTCAGAGCGTAACTCCCACCGATTTCAGCACCTATGACAAGACCGATATCGCTCACGTGGGCTGGTATTACACTCCCGTCAACAACGGCGGTCCCACATGGATGAACCCTTATCTTAACGAAAATGTGGGCATATATATGATCTCGTATGTTGTGCCGCTTTTCCGTGACGGCGTGAATGCAGGCATTGTGGGCATGGATATCGACTTCACAACAGTGCAGGATCTTGCCGAAGCTTCCGACACATACAAAACGGGAATGCCCATAATCACAGACAGCGACGGAAACGTTATATACGGCAGGGACATGACCTTCGGCACAAGCCTTGCGAAATACTGCTCCTCCGATTCGCTCACGTCCGCTGTTGCCTCGGGTCAGTACGATGAACCGATCGTATGCAGCATAAACGGAACAAAGAGAAAAGCCGTATTCAGCACCATTGACAACGGCATGGATCTTATTTTCACTGCGGAAAGCTCGGAGCTTTCGGAACAGACAGGCAAAATGGTAATGTATATGCTGTCGGCGGTAATATTCGTTGCGGCAGTCACTGCGGCGGTAGCGATCACAGTATCAATAAAAATGACACGTTCTCTCCGTGATATCAACCGTGCGGCTCAGAAGGTAGCGGCAGGCGAGCTTGATGTTACCGTGAAAGCCGCCTCAAAGGACGATATCGGCGTACTGGCAGACAGTCTCGGACAGACAACGGATCAGCTCAGAAACTATTCGGGCTATATCAGCGAGCTTTCCGATGTGCTGAACAGAATAGCGGCAGGCGATCTTGACATAAGCCTTACAATGGAATACAAGGGCGAGTTCGGAAAGCTGAAAGCTGCCCTTGAAAACATCACAGCTTCGCTGAACGAAACTCTTGTAAGCATCGACACTGCGGCAGATCAGGTTGCAACAGGCGCAGATCAGGTATCGGTCGGAGCGCAGGCGCTTGCTTCCGGCTCCACAGAGCAGGCAAGCTCCATTGAGCAGCTGGTTTCTACCATAGATGATATGTCCGAGCAGATAAAGGTCAATGCGGAGCGTGCTGAAAAGGTCAGCGAAAGCATGGATCACATCGGCGGCGAAGCAAACCTCAGCAACGAGCGCATGAACCGTATGCTTGAAGCAATGAAGGACATCAATGACAACACCGACCGCATAAGCGCCATAATCAAGACGATAGAGGATATCGCATTCCAGACAAACATACTTGCGCTCAACGCAGCGGTTGAAGCTGCCCGTGCAGGTGATGCAGGAAAGGGCTTTGCTGTTGTAGCCGACGAGGTAAGAAATCTTGCTTCCCGTTCCGCCGAGGCTTCACGGAACACATCGGCACTTATCAGCAGAACAACGGAAGCCGTGGAAAACGGCTCACAGATAGCAAATCAGACCGCCGAATCCCTTAATACGGTAGTCACAAGCATAAGCGAGATAGTCGAATCTATCGACAGCATCGCACAGAACACACAAAAGCAGTCCGAGGCGATAAATCATGTATCGACCTATGTGGAGCAGCTTTCCGAGGTAACTCAGAACAACTCCGCAGCTTCCGAACAGAGCGCCGCAGCAGCGGAAGAGCTTGCGGGACAGGCAAATACAATGAAGCGCCTTACAGGAAAATTCACACTGAAAAAGTAAGCTTAACGAATAAACAATCAAACCTCCCCGTTCCCGATCATTTTTATACATCGGGTACGGGGAGGTTTTTTATAGAACAGCTATGTACACATATCACACTATATTTATTTAAAATCATTTAATAAAGGCCTTTGCAAAAAGGCTTGACATAAAGTTAACCAGTGCGATGACCGCTATACGGAGGGCAACCGTGCCGCATGGCGTGCCCTTGAGGAGGCATACAAGGCAGGAAAGCTCCGTGCTGTCGGCGTTTCAAACTTCCTGATCGGCGATATCGAAAGCCTTAATGAAGCCTGCGAAATAAAGCCTATGGCAGATCAGATACTGCTCCATATCAGCAACACTCCGCCGGAGCTGACGGAATACTACAATAAGAACGGCATTGCCGTTGAGGCATATTCCCCCATTGCCCACGGCGAGATACTTCATCAGCCCGAGATCAGGGCTATGGCGGACAAATACAATGTCACCGTTCCTCAGCTCTGCATACGCTATGCTTTGCAGCTGGGTGCGATTGCTCTTCCCAAAACGGCAAACCCCGCTCATATGGAAAGCAACGCACAGGTTGACTTCGGGATAGGCACAGAGGACATGGAAACACTGAAACATTTCAGGCACATCGAAAGCTACGGCAAGAGCGGAGTTTTCCCTGTATACGGAGGCAAGCTGTAATATGAAAAAGCCCTATCTTATCCTCACAAGCGAGCAGGTATCACAGGAATATCTCCGCTATCTTGACGGTCAGAATATTTCATGGATAGCCTGCGGAAAGGAAAAAATCGATCTTCCCCGTGCCTGCGGAATACTTGCCGAAGAGTTCGGCGTAAAGCGCATGAGCATCGTTGGCGGACCTGCCATAAACACAGCTTTTCTGAATGACGGACTTCTGGACGGGATAAGTCTCCTTATCGGCGCAGGAGTTGACGGCAGAATGGAAATGCCCTCTGTTTTTGACGGACGTGACATAAATTATCCTCTGACTCACCTTACACTTTCGGACGTACAGAAATTCGGCAGCAGCGCAGTATGGCTCCGCTATAAAACGAACGGCTGATTTTATACAAATTGTTGCGGCTGTGTAAATATAAAACGCAGATATTGACAAGCTTCGCCGCAGGTGATATAATATTATGTACAATCAAACAGGGGAGCTTGTATACAGGCTGAGAGGAAGATGTTAGCTTCGACCCATAACCTGATTCGGATAATGCCGACGTAGGGAGTTTTCTTTAATGAAATAAAGATAATGCCGCAGGTTTTTCAATATAACTGCGGCATTTTTGTTTTATTCCCCAAAAGCACTTGACGGTGCGGTTTTCCTGTGCGATAAAAAATCGAAAAATTTTTCGGGAGGAAAAAGTTATGAGAAACAATTCAAAGGCACTTCCGCTAGTCGAGGGTGCGGTAATGGTCGCACTGGCGGTCGTATTAAGCTTCATCAGGATCATCAAGATGCCCTGGGGCGGCTCGGTAACACTGCTTTCAATGCTGCCCATAATCATGTACAGCATCAAGTACGGCGTAAAAAAGGGACTGCTGGTGTCCTTCGTATTTTCACTTTTCCAGCTTGGACAGGGCGTAATGGACGGTCTTTTCACATGGGGACTTACACCTGCTTCGCTGATCGGAAGCATTCTGCTTGACTACGTTCTGGCATACACGGCTATCGGCATCGGCGGTATGTTCCGCACAAAGGGAATCGGCGGCTGGATCGCAGGCACGGCTCTTGCAGGCGTTGCAAGATTCATCTCCCACTTCCTCAGCGGCGTTATCATTTGGCACTCATTCGGTGAGCTTTGGAGCGGCTTTGTGACCGACAACGAATGGCTTTACAGCCTTGTTTACAACGGCGCATATATGCTCCCCGAGATCATCTTCACTATCATCGGTGCGGTTATCCTCTTCAGCATTCCCCAGACAAAGAAGCTCATCACATCGGGCTACGAGGAAAAGTAAAAACCCAAAATAAAATTAATTTGATTACATAAAAGATCGGAGCTTGGAAAAACAGGCTCCGATCTTTTATTATAACATCATGCAAAAAATCCTGCGGCCGAAATGACCGCAGGATTTATTTTTTACTTGTTTCTGTTGATCTTTGCCTGTTCCGCATCAATGATGCTCATAAGCTCGTCCACAGTGGGGCTTGCGCTCTTTTTGCGCTTTGGAGCAATTGTTTCTCTTGGAACAACTGCCTTTTCGGGGATAGAATTTGTTGCAACAACGGGGTGATTTTTCTCTTCGGGGAGAATATCCGCCTTGGGTGCGGTATCTGCCTTGGTGAAGTATTCCTTGGGAGCCTCCGCAATAACGGGAGCTTCTTCCTTTTTAAGCTTCACCGCAGGCTTTTCGGCAGGCTTGACTGTCTCGGGCTCTGCGCTTGCGGGAGTTTTTATTGCCGCAATACTTTCGGGGATAACATCGCTGACCTTGGGAGCAAAGGAAGATGTGTCCCCTGCCGCTCCGCCTATCAGCGCACCGTTTTCCTCTTCGGGCTTTTCATCGGGGATCTTCACAGGCTCGTTCGCAAATCCCGTAACAACGGGAGCGCTGTGTTCGGGCTTTCTGCCGCTCATGGCGTCAAGTCGATCTCCTGTGATAAGAACGCTGTCTGCCTTGGTCTTGGGTGAATATTCAGCCTTTCCGCTGCTGTCAACGGAAATAACGCTTTCCTTCTTTTGGGGAGCGGCGGTATCGAACTTCGCTCTTACCGCAGGAGCGGGACGTACATCGGATTCGCCGTCCATTGCTTCCGCCTTTGTTTTCAGTGCCGCATATTTTCCGCCGTCAGGCTCGCTGTATTTCTCATCGTCCTCATCGTCATCGTCGGGCTTGCTAAGAACGATCTTGATTATCTGATACAGAACGATAAGTATGCTTGGGATAATGACCACCAGTATGATGCCCTTTTTGGAGGTCGCAAAATTCAGCAGCTTTCCCGTGAAAACATCATAGGACACAGCCTTTGCCACAACGCTTTCCTTGGGGACTTTATAGGTTTCATTCTGGGGAGATGTATCGTATCGGACTATGTAATATGTTCCGTCGTCCTCATCGAGTATCTCAACAACTCTTATCAGCGTAACGGAATCGTCTATCTTGCAGAGCACAACACTGTTGACGGCGATGTTGTCTATCTCGGATTCCTTTGCAAACACCGCCGATTCCGCAGGTATTCGTGTTTCCATATTCACCGCATGGGTGTGATATATATAATACCCGAAAACCTTGGGTATGCTGTCCGTATTTCTGAACGAAAAATATATCGTAAGCATAAATGCGATAGCAAGGATAAGTATTCCTATAATAATGAATTCGATTATCACCAAAGGGCTTTTGCGCTGTTTATCTTTCATATCTGACCATGCCCCGTCCGAAGCATGTGTCCTCCTTTCAATCAACAAGATAGTTCGGTAACTTTAAGTATAGCACAAAATCCATCCGATTTCAACAGCTTTCCAGAAAAAAAACAACATAAATTGATTACAAAAACAATAAAAAAGCTGCCGCCGATAAAATTTCCGACGGCAGCAGCCAGAGATACGGTCAATATCCGTATCTTTTTCTGTATTTTACTATGAATGTAAATGTGATGATAAGCGTAACAGCTTCCGCAGCGGATATTGCGAACCATATTCCGCTGACATCGAAAAATATAGGCAGTATAAGTATTGCCGCCGACTGTATCACCAGCGTTCTCATAAAGGATATCAGCGCAGAGATAAGTCCGTTGTTCAGCGCCGTGAACATTGCCGAACCGAATACGTTGAAGCCGCTCATAAGGAACGATATCGAATATATCTTCATTGCATAGGAGGTCATTTCAAGCAGCTCGGGGTCATATCCCACGAATATTCCCGCAAGCACTCCCGAAAGTCCCACGCCCATTGCAGTCATTATCACTGCCGCAGCGGAGATTATCACCATACTCTTGTGATACATATTGTGAAGCTCTTCCCTGTTGCCTGCGCCGTTGTTGAAGCCTATGATAGGTCCGCTTCCTATTGAATAGCCGAAGTAGAATGCGCTGAAAATAAAGCTTACATACATGATAACGCCGTATGCCGCAACGCCGTTCTCTCCCGCAAAGTCAAGCAGTCTGATATTGTAAAGCGCACCCACAAAGGAAGCGGAAAGATTTGTAAGCATCTCCGATGAACCGTTGGCACAGGCTTTGCCTATTGCCCTGAAATTTATCTTTGTTCTTACAAGCCTCAGTCTGCCGTGCCTGTTGTAGATAAAATATATCAGCGGAACGATGCCGCCTACCACCTGTGCTATAGTTGTGGCAAGCGCCGCACCGAAAAGTCCCATATCAAAATATTTGATAAGCACATAGTCCAGCACCATATTGCATACGCCCGAGCTTACCGATATCACCAGTCCCATTTTGGGCTTTTCGGCGGTAACAAGAAAGCTCTGGAAGCTGTTCTGGAGCATAAAGAACACGTTTCCGAAAAGGAGCGTTCTTCCGTACAGCACGCAGGAATCAAGTATATGTCCCTCCGCTCCCAGAAGCTCCGCTATCTGCGGCATGAATTCTATGCCTATCACGGAGGCGATAATCCCCACCGCCGCTTCAACATAGATCAGCATGGAAAAATATTCGTTGGCGAGCTTATCCTTTTTCTCGCCCATTGTATTTGCAACAAGGGCGCTTCCGCCCGTACCTATCATAAATCCGAATGAACCCAGCGCCATTAACACAGGCGTTACAAGGTTCACCGCCGCAAACTCGGTCTTTCCGACGAAATTCGATACGAAAAATCCGTCAACGATGCTGTACACCGAGGTTATTATCATCATGACAATTGTGGGCAGAACAAACCTGAAAAGCTTTCGGTATGTAAAATGCTCCGATAATCCGATCTGCATAAAAATTCTCCTTCCGTATTATTGGCACAAACAAAAAGCGCCGGGCTACAAAACGTAACCGGGCGCACCCGACATCTTATCGAACCCGGCAGCTGCGGCTGCGGGTCCTCCGATGACTGTATTCTTTTTAACATAAACCATTATATACAAACTTTTTTTAATTGTCAAGGGTATATATTATTTTCGTGGAACTTAGAACCTGTCTTCATAAGAAATGTATGCGGATTTTCGAGCATAATTTTTATTTACTGTGCTTATACAGCAACTTTAAGCTCCAGCCGTGCATTGCTAAGCTCCGGCTTTTTGTACCCGATAAGCTTATACAGTCCCACCGAATCAATGTTTTCTTCCACAACGCATTTTTCAAAGGCGTCACGGCACAGTGTTTCGGCTGCCGATATCAGTTCCTCTTCCGCACAGCTGCCGCAGTCCTTGGCATTCAGCCGTATGTCCGCTTTCATCACAAGCGCTCCTTCAATATATTCCGCCGATCTTTTCACCTTCGGGGATATCTCCGCAGTAACATATCCGCTTTCCGTTTTAACGGTGAACTCCCGTGAAAAATCCGCTCCCCGAAGCATCATCAGCCCGATGCTTTCGCACATATCGTTACGGTAAACCGAATCCTCCGTGACGGAAACGGTACGGTACGGCTCCTCTGCCAGCGGCAGCACCATTGCCGCATTGTTGTCAAGGCAGACTGCGGCACGGTACATTTCCTCCGTAAATCCCTCATCGGCAATATTTTCCGCAGCTTTCAGCGGATCGTCGGAATAATATATCCGACAGGCAGGGGATATCCTGCTGTCCGCAAGAAATTCAAACGCAGTTCCGTCTCGGAGAGCATTCGCATCGGCGGCGGCAGCTCCGCAGTGCCCGAAAAAAGGCTCATAGCCCGAGCTTCTGCGGATATCCTCCAGCGCTTCTTCAACCGTCCTGCCCTTTCCCGAAGCGGTGATGTTTTTCTCACCGTCCCTGTCGGCAGCACTGCCGCACACCGAAATGGCGTATTCCTTTCCGTCATAGGCTATCCCTGCCGACGAAACAAACACCGCACTGTTAAGATCGGAGCCTGTGCAGCCCGTCAGCAGAAGCATCACTGCCGACATACATATCATCAGACTAAGCTTTTTTCTTTTCACGACTGCCCCACCTTTCGGCAATAAGAATTATCAGCGGTATCAATGTTACTGCTGTAAGCTGCATCGGCAGCGAAGCCATGCTTTCATAGACCTGCTCCGCAGAGGCGTATATTCCTGCCAGCAGAAGCAGCATCACAATGACGGACACCGTTATGCAGGCGGTGCTGCGCCTGAAATGAAATGCCGTTTCCAGCACCGACGCCGAGAAAAATATCTCCGCGGAAATAAATATCACCGCCGTAAGCACCCAGACTATCATATAAACCGCATCGATCCGCTGTAGAAAACGCACTCCTGCCGATGAGCCGATGTCAAGGTACGGGTAAAGGCTCATGTACGCATAATCTCCCAGCACCAGCAGCGATACAAACGTCACGAACACCGTGCATAAAAGCTTTCCGCACACCGAATAATATGCTCCGCAGCGGAATCTGTCCGCAGTGTATTTTCCCGCAAAGCAAAGCAGTGCGGTTTCGGTGCAGCGTGACATATCCTCCGTCAGCGCATTGAGAAACAGACTGCCCGAAAAATCGGTTCGGAGATTTTCCGTCTGCATCTTATCAATGCCGCCCGTGACCATAACTATCGTCATGATTATGAACAGTATCAGCACCGCCGCCGAAGCACGGGCTATCCCCTCAATGCCGCAGTAAGCGCAGTAAAAGCACACGATAACAAGCAGCACTGCGGCGGCTGCGCCCGTAACGCTTTCGGAAAATCTGCTGCGGAGAAAATCGGTGAATATGCCGCCGTTCATTGCGGCGGTCACGGTGAAATATATAAGATACACCGCCGAAACGGCATAGCCCCAGACCTTTCCCAGTGAAAATGCACGCTCCGCAGGATCATGTCTGTCCTTGGAATAAAATACCACCGCAGGGATAAGCATAACAGCCTGTATCAGCGCAGAAACCGCCTCTGCGGAGATCTGCACCGCCGCCGAATAGCCCTGCCGTATCAGCGGCACATGAGTCATAAGCGTGAATATGCGGCAGACTATTATCACTGCCGCCAGCTGTTTATAGCTTATCATCGGAATGCTTTTGTCCCGAATCTTCATCTTAAAATTTCCTTTCAGTCATCGCAGCTTTTGTTCATATGAACTCCCCGAAGATCTTCTGCGGCGATAGTGTTCCCTGCCAGCTTCTTAAAGCCCGAACGTATGAAAATATCTTTCATGGCTCCTCCCGTAAAGGGCTGGAGCGGTGCGGACAGCGGGACACCGTAATTTTCGGGAGTGCAGATATTCACAAGAACGGAAGCCGCCGTAAGAGCTGCTCCGTAAAGCCCGAAAAGCGATGCCGCAATGACGCATATCAGCCGAAGCACGGTTATCGGCTGATTCAGCGATGGTATCACAAAGGAAGCCGTCACGGATATCGCACATACAAGCAGCATAGGGTTGGTGATTATCCCCGAAGATACAGCCGCATCGCCGATGATAAGACCGCCGATTATCGACACCGCTCCGCCCACGCTTTTTGGCAGCCTTACTCCCGCCTCACGGATAACCTCGTAAAATATCAGCACGATAATCGCCTCCGCAGGAATAGGCAGCGGCGCAGACATCTCCGCCGACGCCAGATTCAGCAGCAGCCCCATATGAAGTATCTCACGGTGATACATCACCGCAGCGGTATATATTCCCGGCAGGAAAACGGAAAGTATGAACGCCGCATAGCGTATTATCCGAATGAATGAAGCATAATACGGACGGAAATTGTAATCGTCCAGCGTCTGAAAATTATCGGTGAAAAGCGCAGGGATAACAAGGGCATAGGGCGTGCCCTCGATCATCAGTCCCACACGCCCCTCCAGCAGCTTTGCGCACATCACATCGGGACGTTCTGTAACATACGCTCCCGAAAACATTGAGGGCTGACCGTCCGTGATGAACGGCTCGGGATAGCCGCTGCCCAGTATTGTTTCCAGCGGCAGCTCCTCCAGCTTTCGGCGCAGCGTTTT
>OIXL01001089.1_pt1 | contig 11274 bp, 8 predicted proteins | sample 1587761 | NCBI WGS metagenome assembly OIXL01 (sample SAMN03283246) | human gut metagenome | biome: human-associated habitat; material: feces | host: Homo sapiens | place: Peru | collected 2012 | reverse complement strand
GCGTGTACATGACATCCATGGTGTTCTTGTCGTCGGCGTTGGCAAAGATCATGAAGCGGGTCATCAGGGCAAAGCGCTTGAAGGCGAACTTCAGCTCGCCCATGCTGCCGTAGTAATCCAGGTGGTCGTTGTCGATGTTCAGCACAACGGACAGATACGGGGTCAGCTTCAGGAAGGTCTCGGCGAACTCGCAGGACTCGATGACGATGTCGTTGCCCTTGCCGGCCTTGCCGTAACCGTTGATTAGGGGCAGCTTGCCGCCGATGACCGCAGAAGGATCGCGGCCGGCCAGCTCCAGCGCGGTGGTGATCATGGAAGTGGTGGTGGTCTTGCCGTGGGTGCCGGCAACACAGATGCTCTGCTTGTACAGACGGCTCACATAGCCCAGCAGAACGCTGCGCTCGATGGTGGGAATACCGTAGGAAGAAGCAGCGCACAGCTCCACGTTGTCCTTGGAGATCGCAGCAGAGTAGACCACCATATCCACGCCGATGATGTTGTCCGCACTGTGGCCCAGCGTGACCTTGACGCCCATCTCCCGCTCATAGCGGATGATGCTGCCGTCCAGCACATCGCTGCCGGAGATCTCGTAGCCCTTGGCTGCGAGGATCTGGATCAGAGGGTACATGCCGCTGCCGCCGCAGCCGATGAAGTGGATCTTTTTTACATTGTCCAGCAGATGCTGGTTGTAATCGGTGTACATGAACATATAAGGCAACCTCCAAATAATTAACGGCCGCAGAGCAGACCGGTTCGATCCGTTCGATTGGGATACATCTTATTATATAATTTTTGGCGGACAAAATAAACAGGTAAAACCGAATTTTCGGAAAGAACCATAAATCCTTTTGCGATTTTGTGATATGTGTACAAGAAAACCGGGCCGCCCGGCACCTTCATAAAAGATTTACATTTGTGAAAAAAGAATACTTCACAAATTTGAGCGATTTGTGATAAAATAAGAGGGAAATGTTTCTGTGTGCGGGCCGCGGGCCGGCAAGAGGTTTATGAAAAAAGGAGAAGCAACGTGAAGATCAAGATCACTGCGGACAGCACCTGCGACCTGTCCGAAGAACTTTTGCGCAAATGGGACATCACTCTGATGCCCATGCACATCCTGATGGGGGAAGAAAGCTATCTGGACGGTGTCACCGTCCGCCCGGCGGATGTGTTCGCCTATGTGAATGCAGGCGGCAAAATGCCCAAATCTGCGGCGGCCAATCTGGTGGAATACACCGATTTCTTTGAAAATTACGCCAAGGAATATGACGCGGTTATCCATATTTCGGTCAGCAGCAAGCTTTCGTCCTGCTACCAGAATGCAAAGCTGGCGGCGGGCGAGTTTGAGAACGTCTATGTGGTGGACAGCCAGAACATCTGTACCGGTCAGGGCTATCTGGTGCTGCGCGCCGCCATGTGGGCGGCAAGCGGCCTGCCGCCCCGCAGTATCCAGATGCGTCTGCAGAGCCTTGCAAAGCGGGTGGAGCTGAGCTTTGTGCTGGACCGGCTGGACTTTATGGCTAAAAGCGGCCGCTGCTCCGGCGTGCTGGCCTTCGGTGCCAACCTGCTGGGCATCAAACCGGCGCTGGAAGTGATCGACGGCGAGCTGAAAGTGGTCAAGAAGTACCGCGGCAGCCTGCCCATCTGCGTGGGCAAGTACATCACCGACCGTCTGGCCGGACGGGACGATATCGAGGACGGACTGGTGTTCATCTCCTCCTGCCAGCCGAAGCCCGGCTGCATGGACGCCGTGAAAGCCGGTCTGAAGAAATACGGCAGCTTTGCCGAGTGCTATGAGACCGACATCGGCACCACCATCGGCGGCTACTCCGGCCCGGGCACCATCGGCATCGTGTTTGCACGGAAGGAAAAGTAACCCGGCACAGAGTGCCTTCAAAAATACCCCCACCCCCGAAAGCACCGGTTTTGCAGGCCTGAACGGCTGCACAGCCGGTGTTTTTTTGGCATTCTGCTGAAAAACAGGAGAAAATTTTGCCGATATCCGGTGCCGGCTGCACATTGCGTTTTATGGCAGAGATGCTATACTTTAGTTGTAAATCTGCCGTCCGGCAGAAAAAAATAACGAAATAGAGAGGAATTGAACCATGAAAAAACTTGGTACACGGCTCATCAGTGCAGCGCTTGCGGCGTGCATGATGGCATCTGTTCTTCCGGTGAGTGCATTTGCAACGGGGGGGGGGTACGGAGTCTGAAAGCAGCGTAAGCGGGCAGGCGGATGACGCAGCGGAAACTGCTATGGTGATCCCGAAAAATGGTATGACCATCGCCAAAGGTGGCATTTATGAATTAAAAGAAGAAACCTATACAGATGCAATTACAGTTACATCCAGTGAGCCTGTGACCATCAAAATTACAGGCGATGTGAGTTGTACGGGCAGGGCAACGCCGCTTATCAATGCGAGTGGATCTGGCGATTTGACAATCCTGAATGACGGCCACACCGTAGATTGCGCTGGAACGTTGCATCATTTTATGGATGTCCATACCGGAAATGTGACAGTTCAGGGCGGAACATATAAAACGAAGCTCCGAAATCTGATTATGGTCTACGGCGGACACGTTACGCTGAATGACTTCGATGGCGAAAACTATGGCGAATCGGATACCGGATACGCCGTGACGTGCACTGGCGGTATTGTGGACATCAACGGAGGCGTTTACAAACACGTCGGAACAGGTACAAATAAAGCGGTGTTCTGGGCATATTCCGGAGGCACCATCAACCTGAACGATGTGAAAGCAACATCGGATGAATATGTTATTTACAGTACGAGCACAGTTAAAATTGACGGCGGAACATATCAGTCGGGCGAGGGCTATCGCTGTGTCGTGAACAGTTCGGCCAGCTTCACGGTCGAGGATGGCGAATTTACCGCCACCGGTGCCAGCTGCATTGACAATAACTGGGGACAGCTGAGGATCAACGGCGGTAACTTTACCTCAGATTCTGAGATCACCATCAGAAACCGCGGCGGATTGCGCTTGAATGGCGGCACGGTGGAAGCACCGAACGGCACCGCCATTGATATTTCGGGCGAGAGCGGCGACACACAGCTGAACGGCGGTACCATCCGCAACAGCGCGACCGGTGTCCGCATCACCGATGCAGGCGATTCGGAGATCACGCTGAAGGCTGTGACTTTTGAGAATAATACCGACGATATCAGTCTGGGCAAAGACCAGCAGATCAACATCAAAAAAAGCTTTGCCGGTACAGCAAAGATCCGGGTGGAGGACCCCGCGAAGGGGCGGCAGATCACAACGGACAACGAGGACTCTCCTTACCAGAAAAATCTGAATCTGATCAGCCAGAATGAAGGCTATGTGATCGGCTGCAAGAAGGTGACCGACGGCGCGGAGTTCCGCTATCTTGCCCCGGCCGACGGCTGCATTGTCACCGCCGAAGACGCTGTTGCAACGGCAAATCTCGGCGCAGGCGAACAGACCCTCGACAGCACAACGGTCGTGCCCGTCGACACCCCGGTGACGGTGACGGCAGTTCAGCCCGGCAACGGCACCTTTATGGGCTGGACGGTGCAGCGGGAGGACGGCTCCGTGGTGACCGGCCTTCTGAACCCTTCGAAGGACGATGAGACGACAGCTGCCTTTACCATGCCGGACTACAATGTGAAGGTAACGGCTGTGTATCAGACAGACGTCATCGACCCGGGCGAAGGCGGCAGCGGCGACGGCTGCGGCATCGTCGGTGCCGTTCTGGCAGGCGGCGTACTTGCATGGGGCGCCTACGAAGCCGGCACCGGTATCTACCGTGCGGTGAGCATGCAGGGCGCTCCGATGCCCACCGACCGCATTGAACTGGCAAAGCTGCTCTGGGAAAAGGCTGGAAAACCGGAACCTGAAGCTGTTGTGGTTTACAGTGATATGGAGGATGAAGACGTCTACCAGAACAAGGCTGCAAGCTGGGCTGTGGAACAGGAGATCCTGAACGTGGATCACGTGGAAGGAAAACAGCTGTTCCGGCCTTATGCCCGCGTATCCAGACTGCGCGTCTGCACCACGTGGGAGCAGGCGAAACAGAAAGGCCTCATCCAGTAAAACAGAACCGCCGGCATGAGCCGGAAACAGAAAAAGGCTGCTGCACAAAATTCTGTGCAGCAGCCTTTGCTGTTATCCGGCTGTTATTCAGAACGCCGCTTTAAAATCTCATCCAGAATGGCGTCGGCCACGTCGGATTTGCTCATCAGGGGCAGCTCCCGGGTGCCGTCCGGGGTGATAAAGGTGACCACATTGGTGTCCACGCCGAAACCGGCTCCGGCTACCTTGAGGTTGTTGGCCACCACCATGTCCAGATTCTTCTTTTTCAGTTTGGCGGAAGAGTTTTCCACAAGATCCTTCGTTTCCATGGAAAAACCGCACAGGAACTGGCGGGTCTTCTGCGGGCCGATGGTGCCCAGAATGTCCGGGGTGCGCTCCAGCGGAATGGACATGTCGCCGTCCTTTTTCTTGATCTTGTCGGCGGCGACGCTGGCGGGGCGGTAGTCGGCCACGGCGGCGGCCATGATGAGCACATCGGTGTCCTCAAACCGGCTGGTGACAGCCTCGTACATCTGCTGTGCGGTGGTCACCGGGACGTCGGTGGTGAACTTGACCGGCGGCAGGGCGGTCTCGCCGTGGATGAGCGTGACCTCTGCGCCGCGCATGGCGGCGGCCCGGGCGATGGCGTAGCCCATCTTGCCGGTGGAGTGGTTGGTCAGGTAGCGCACCGGGTCCAGCGGCTCCTGCGTCGGCCCGGCGGTGACGGCCAGCCGCACCCCGGCAAGATCCTTCGGGCGGGCGATGGCGTGCAGGATGTATTCAATGAGCACATCTTCCTTCGGCAGGCGGCCGCTGCCCACGTCCTTGCAGGCCAGCACGCCGCTCTCGGACGGGATGACCGTGAAGCCGTAGCGTTCCAGCGTGGCGAGATTGTCCTGCGTGATGGGGTTTTCCAGCATGCCGGTGTTCATGGCCGGGGAGACCAGCTTGGGGCACTTGGCCGCCAGCACCACCGTGGTGAGCATATCATCCGCGATGCCGTGCGCCATCTTGGCGATGACATTGGCGGTGGCGGGTGCCACAAGGATCACATCCGCCTTTTTGGCAAGGGAGATATGGGTGACCTCGAACTTGAAATCCCGGTCGAAGGTGTCCACCATGCACTTGTGGCCGGTGAGGGTCTCGAAGGTGAGGGGGGTGATGAACTGGGTGGCGTTTTGGGTCATGATGACCTCCACGTCGGCTCCCAGCTTGCGCAGAGCGCTGGCAACGTTTGCCATTTTATAGGCGGCAATGCCGCCGCTGACGCCCAGAAGGACGCACTTTCCGTTTAAATCCATTGGTCTGACCTCCTGCAAAAACGTACTGTTTCCACATATCTTACCTTAGTATAATGCAAAAGTTCCGCCAGCACAACAAAATCTTTGCGCGGACTTGTATCTCAGGCGAAAATGCGGTAAAATACAGCTTGACAAATAATAGACGGACTTCCGCCATGACCCATTTACAAAGGGAAAAATAAAACTATGATCTTAGCCATTGATATAGGCAACACCACCGTCGCCCTCGGGGGCATCAAGGACGGACGTGTATGCTTTGTGGCGCGCATGGACACGGTGCGCACCCGCACGGCTGCAGAATATCGTGCCGAAATGGATAAAATATTTGTGCACCGCCGCCATCCGGAGCGGCCCATGCGGTTTGAGGGCGCTGTGCTCACCAGCGTGGTGCCCCAGATCACCGGGGCGCTGGCCGAGTGCGCCCGTCACTATACCGGTAAAAAACCGGTCATCGTCTCGCCGGAGATCCGCACCGGACTGACCATGGGTGTGGACGAACCGGGTGCCGTGGGCAAGGACCGCCTTGTGGATGCGGCTTACGCGGCGGCAAACTTCCCGCTGCCGGTGGTCACGGTGGATCTGGGCACCGCCACCACCTTCAACGTGGTGGATGAGAACCGGGTGTTCCGGGGCGGTGTGATCTGCCCGGGGCTTTCCACCGGGCTGCGGGCGCTGGGCGAACGCTGCGCCCAGCTGCCGCAGGTGCACCTCGGTTCGCCGAAGAGCGCCATCGGCACCAATACCGAAAAATGCATGCTGACCGGCTCGGTGATGGGCACAGCTGTGCTCATCGACGGCATGGTGCAGCGCATCGAGGAAGAACTGGGCTGCCCGGTCACGCTGGTGGTCACGGGCGGGCTGGCAAAGTATGTCACGCCGCTGTGCCGCCATCCGCTGACTTACGACCCGGAGCTGCTGATGAAGGGGCTGGCGCTGCTGTACCAGCTCAATGCGCCTCAGCACCCCGGCCGCGGCGCAGGCGGCGGCAGACATTATGCCGGGCAGAACCGGCACAGCCATGCCAGACCCCGCCCATACCCCAAAAGGCGCACCCGCCGCGAACCGGAACCGCAGGCGGACTGAGAGAAGAAGGATAGGGAGAACAACATGAAATTAGGCATTCTTGGCACGGGCAAGATCGTGCAGGAATTTTTGCCGTGGCTTGTGGAGCACACGCCGTTTACGGTGCAGGCTGTCTGCTCGACGCCCCGCAGCGCAGCGCTTGCGCAGGAGCTGTGCGAAAAATACGGCGTGCCGCAGCGTACCACCAATTTTCTGGAACTGCTCCAATGGGTGGACGCGGTGTATATCGCGGTGCCGAACCTGCAGCATGTGCGGTATGCCCGCATTGCACTGGATGCCGGCAAGCATGTCATTGTGGAAAAGCCCATGGCCCCCACGGCAGCCCAGACCGAAGAACTGATCCGGCTGGCGCGGCATAAAAAGGTGTTTCTGTTCGAGGCCGTTACCACCCAGTACCTTGAAAATTACGCAAAGATCCGGGAGCTGCTGCCCCGCATCGGCACCGTGAAGCTGGTGCAGTGCAGCTTCAGCCAGTATTCCAGCCGGTACGATGCATTCTGCAAAGGTGAGACTCCGCCGGTGTTCGACCCGGCCTGTGCAGGCGGCGCCCTGATGGATCTGGGCGTGTACAACGTCAGCTACATCGTGGGCCTGTTCGGCGAGCCGAATCAGGTACACTACACCGCCAACGTGGAACGCGGCATCGACACCAGCGGCATCCTGACCATGGATTACAGCGGCTTCCGGGCGGTGAGCATCGCCGCCAAGGACTGCGCCGCCCCGGCCCGGTACATCATTCAGGGCACAAAAGGTTACATCCAGCAGAAATCCACGGCCAACTTCTGCGGCGGCATCACCTTCCACCCCAACGAGGGCAAGGAGGAACACTACAACCTCAACGGCGGCCGCCCCCGGCAGGCGGCAGAGTTTGAGGCATTTGCCCGCGCACTGGAAAGCGGCGATCAGGAGCTGTGCACCCGCATGCAGGATACCTCCATCGCGGTCAGCCGGGTGCTGACCGTGGCGCGCCGCACGGCGGGCATCCGCTTCCCCGGAGAATGAGCCATTTTCATTGGAACACGCCCTGACAAAACGCGCTCCAACGGTTCGAATATTTACACAAAACCCGCAAAGAGCGGGCAGGTTTGCGCCGTATCCGACATTCTGAGGGCGGAACGGCAGCAGGAGGAAAACTGAATATGAAAAATACTAAGACTCTTACCCGTGTGGCACTGCTGGTTGCCATTGAACTGGTCATGAAGCTTGTGGGTCTGGGCAGCGTGCCCATGGGCCCGCTGTACATGAGCTTTCTGACCCTTCCCATCGCAGTGGGCGCCATCACCATGGGCCCCGCTGTGGGCGCGCTGCTGGGCGGCGTGTTCGGTGCAGTGAGCTTTTATGACGCCATCACCGGCGCATCGGCCATGACCGGTGCCCTGTTCCAGGTCAGCCCGGTCAACACCTTCATCCTGTGTGTGGGTATGCGCGTGCTGATGGGTCTGTGCGTGGGTCTGATCTTCAGCGGCCTGAAGCGCTTTGACAAGCCCGGCACCTGGAGCTACATCGTCAGCGCCATGTGCGCCCCGGCCCTGAACACCCTGTTCTTCATGGGCTACATCGTGCTGGCCTTCTACGGCTGCGATTACGTGCAGAATCTGGTGTCGGTCAAGGGTGCTGCGAATCCCTTCATGTTCGTGGTGCTGCTGGTGGGCGTGCAGGGCGTGGCCGAGTTCCTCGTCTCCGGCATTCTGGGCGGCATCGTGGCCCGTGCCGTGGCAAAGTTTGTAAAATAAGTGATGTGCTGAAAGTCAGGGCGGCGCATCCGTAACGATAATTTTTAAGGGACTGCTGTGCAGATGCATGGCAGTCCCTTTTTGCGTTTTGCAGCAGGGTGGAGAACCGTTTTTCTGCTGCTTCCCACTGCGACCCCTCTCGTGAGAAAGTTCCTTCGGAACGACCGCAGTCGTTCCGAAGAAACAAATATAAAAACCAAAATTCCGCTGAAGATGCTCAGAGCGCAAGCGGAGAGCATTTAAAATCGTTCCGTCACCCAAATGCTTCCTCCCGCATAGGATGGCTCACAACCGGAAAGGGAGGGAACTTGCGTGGAAAAGCGCTTTGCGGTGGTGGGCACCGATGCCCGGCAGGCGGCGGCAGGCCGGGCGCTGGAACGGGCGGGCTATGCCGTGGGCGGGGCCGAACAGGTGGCGCTGGCGGATTATATCCTGCTGCCCCTGCCGCTGGACGCCGCCCGCACCCCGCTGGCAGAGCTGCTGCGGGCGGCGCGGCCCGGGACGCTGGCACTGGGCGGCAGGGTGTCGGAAGAGGCAAAGGCCATCGCCCGGGAGGCCGGGGTGGAGCTGGCGGATTACTTCGCCCGGCCGGAGCTGACCGTTTACAATGCCATCCCCACGGCGGAGGGCTGTATCAGCATCCTGCTGAAGGAGCGCACCCGCACCTTATGGGGCACAAACCTTCTGGTGCTGGGATTCGGCCCGGTGGGGCAGGCGCTGGCGGTGCGGCTGAAAGCGCTGGGCGCGGAGGTGACGGTCTGTGCCCGCCGCCCGGAACAGCGGGCGCTTGCCGAAAGCATTGGTCTGCGCGGGGCAGAGCTTTGCCGCCTCGGCGCGCTGGCACCGGTCTTTGGCACGGTGGTAAACACCATCCCGGCACGGGTGCTCACGGCACCGGTACTGGCGGCGCTGCGGCCGGGCAGCCTGATCGTGGATCTGGCTTCAAAACCCGGCGGAACTGACTTTGAAGCGGCCCGGCAGTTGGGGCACCGGGCCATCCATGCCCTGAGCCTGCCTGCCGCCTGTGCGCCGGAAACGGCAGGCGAGGCGGTGGCGCGCACGGTGATCACGATTTTGCGGGAGCGGGAGGGACGGACATGACCACAGAGAAAAAAGGCTGCATCGCCTTTGCGGTGTGCGGCAGCTTCTGCACACTGGAAGCGGCGCTGGTGTCGGCGGAAGCACTGACCCGGCAGGGCTGGGAACTGCTGCCCGTCATGAGCTTTGCGGCGAAGCAGGATACGCGCTTCGGCACCGGAAACAGCTGGAAACAGCGGCTGGAAGCCCTTACCGGGCACCCGGTTCTGGACTCGCTGCAGGCGGTGGAGCTGCTCGGGCCGCGGCAGTTGGCCCGGGCGCTGGTCGTCGCGCCCTGCACCGGAACTACGCTGGCAAGGCTTGCGGCAGGCCTTTCGGAGACCCCGGTGACGCTGGCGGCCAAAAGCCTGCTCCGGACCGGAAAACCGGTGCTTCTGGCCGTTTCCACCAACGACGGGCTGGGGGCTTCCGGCGAGAACATCGCCCGGCTCTATCAGCGCAAGCACATCTATTTTGTACCCTACGGGCAGGATGATCCGGCGGCAAAACCCAACAGCCTGAAAGCAGATTTCGCTCTCCTGCCGGAGGCTTTGGCGGCGGCCCTGCAGGAGCGGCAGCTGCAGCCGGTGCTGCTGGGGCAAAGGGAACATGCAATCTCTTTTCAGCCGGGGCAAAATGTGGTATACTGATTTTGATGCTTTGCCGGTGCGGTACGACAGGCAGAAAAAATTTTCGAGGGAGAAAACCCGGATGAGAAAATGGACAGCGGTGCTCTGCGCCGTACTGCTTGCGGTCTGTGTGTTCGTGCCGGGGGCGGCGGCAGCCGGCCCCGCCCTCAGCGCTACCCGCGCCTACTGCATCATCGATGCGGATACCGGCCTTGTGCTGGCGCAGCAGAATATGAACGAAGAACTGCACCCGGCGTCCATCACCAAGGTGATGACGCTGGGGCTTGCCTGCGAAAAAGCGCAGGGAAACTGGGACGGTGTAAAACTGACGGTGAGCCATGACGATGTCTATTCGCTGGCAGGCACCGATTCCAGCCACATTGCTCTGCTGGAAGGGGAGCAGGTGCCCCTGACCGATGCGCTGTATGCCACCCAGATGGCCAGCGCCAACGACGCCGCGAATCTGCTGGCCGAATACATCGGCGGCGGAACCATCGACGGCGGCGTGGAAAAGATGAATGAACAGGCGGAACAGCTGGGGCTGAAGCATACCCACTTTGCAAACCCGCACGGCATCAGCGGCGACGACCACTATACCAGCTGCTACGACATGGCGCAGATCCTGCGCTGGGCGCTGGAACAGCCGGGGTTTGAAGATGTGTTCACCCGCAACGAGATGTACACCATGCAGCCCACCAACCTGCAGCCGGTGACACGGTACTTTTCGCAGCAGGATAAAATGCGCATCGGTTCCAGCCGGTATCACATCGCGTCGGTCATCGGCTCCAAACTGGGCTACACCAATACGGCGCGCTACAGCTACGCCTGTCTTGCCGAGCAGAACGGCATCCGGCTCATCTGCGTGACGATGCAGAGTGAACTGAGCACCGATAAATACAACGATGTGCGCACCCTGCTGGATTATGCGTTCAGCACCTTCACCGGCTATACCGAGCTGCCCTCGCAGGGCATCACGGCGCAGCTGGATGTGGCGGGCGGCGGCGGGAGCCTTGGTACTGTGACTGTCACCGACCCGGGCGTAAAGCTGCTGCTGCCCGACGGCCTGACGGCAAAGGAAGTGGAGGTCTCGCTGGAGCTGCCGGAGCGCTGGGTGCTGGGGGCGGAACCGGAAGCCTATGCCGTGTACACCATCAAAGGCGGCGGAAAACAGGAAAATACCAGCGTCCGGGTGGAGGCGGAGCTTTCCGGCCTGACCGAACTGCTGGAGGCCGGCACCGGCACCGAGCTGGAAGCGGCAAAGGACGTCAGGCCCAAGAGCCATGCGCTCTGGCTGCTGGGCATCTCGCTGGGTTCCACGGCAGCGGCGGCGGGCGTGACCGTGCTGGTCATCCGGCTGCAGGCGCGGCGCAGACGCCGCAAGGCCCGGCGGGCGCA
>OIXL01001088.1_pt1 | contig 11277 bp, 10 predicted proteins | sample 1587761 | NCBI WGS metagenome assembly OIXL01 (sample SAMN03283246) | human gut metagenome | biome: human-associated habitat; material: feces | host: Homo sapiens | place: Peru | collected 2012 | reverse complement strand
TGGCTGGCTCCGGCCATCCCCGTCAGCCCGCTGGGTGCTCTGCTGATCGTCATCTTCGGCTTCTTCTTCTCCACCGTCTCTGCACGTATGGTCGGCATGATCGGCAGCTCCAACAACCCGGTCTCCGGCATGACCATTGCCACCCTGCTGATCGCTACCATGATCCTGAAGGCCACCGGCAACGTTGGCATCGAGGGTATGATCGGCTCCATGGCCATCGCCTCTGTCATCTGCATCTGTGCTGCCATTGCTGCGGATACCTCTCAGGACCTGAAGACCGGCTACCTGCTGGGTGCGACCCCGGTCAAGCAGCAGATCGGTGAGCTGATCGGCGTGATTGCCGCCGGTCTGGCCATCGGTGGTGTGCTGTACCTGCTGGACAGCGCATGGGGCTACGGCGGTGCCGAGGTCCCCGCACCGCAGGCTACCCTGATGAAGATGATCGTCGAGGGCATCATGGGCGGCAACCTGCCCTGGAACCTGGTGTTCACCGGTGTGTTCCTTGCCATTGCTCTGGAGGTCCTGCGCATCCCCGTGATGCCCTTTGCCATCGGCCTGTATCTGCCCATCTACCTGAACACCTCCATCATGATCGGTGGTGCGGTGCGCTGGTTCATGGACAGCCGCAAGAATGTTGACGCGAAGCTCAAGGAAGAGCAGACCACCCGCGGCACCCTGTTCTGTGCCGGTATGATCGCAGGCGAGGGCCTTGTGGGCATCCTGCTGGCTGTGTTTGCCGTGTTCGGCATCAGCACTGCCCTGAGCATTGATCTGGGCAACATTGGCGGCGTGGTTCTGATGATCGTGATGATCGCATGCCTGCTGGCCTTCTCCATGAAGAAAAAGAAGAACTGATGAGTAAGAAAAAGCAGTCCATCAACTATCTGGACCTCATTCCGCAGCGGGCGGAAACCCTGCGCTGGCACACAGACGAAGCCACCGGCCTTATCACCCTTGAGGTGGAGAACACCGGTGTGTTCAATACGATCGCGCAAAAAGTGTTCCATAAACCGCGCACCACACAGGTGCATCTGGACGAGACCGGCAGCTATCTCTGGCCGCTGATCGACGGCCAGAAGACCGTTGCACAGCTTGCTGACTGCATGAAGCAGCAGTTTGGTGAAAAAGCTGAACCGCTGTACCCGCGCATCATCAAGTATTTCCAGATCGTGGAATCTTACCACTTCATCCAGTTTCTGAACAAGTAAGCAAAAGCGGCACATCGGGCCTTTGTGCAAGGCTCCGAGTGCCGCTTTTTGCTGTTCTTTATTGTTTTTTGCAGTTTGCCGTGGTATTCTGTAATCGCCGCATCTGCGGCCACGGCATTTTATCTGCGGCGCTTTCTTCTTTTAAGGTTCAGTGAACCGCCGCCGGCCGCAAGCGTGAGCACCATCATTGCAAACAGGATGAGCACCAGTGCGCACAGCAGAAGCACTGTCGCCTTCATGTCGGTGCGGAAATCGGAGACATACTCCTTGTGGGTCACAAGGTCTACCGTGCCCACCTCGTAGCCATCCAGATAAACAGTGGCCGAGCCGATCACACTGCCGCTTTTGACGGTAGCGGAAACACTTTCCGGCAGGTCGAAGGAGTAGGTAACGATATCGTCTGCGTGGCCGTAGCCGCTGACCGGCGCAGCGGCATACAGCGCCACCGCCGGTTCGGTGCGGCACTTGGTCAGCGCCACGGTGGTGAGCTCGGTCTGGGTATCCACCAGCGGACGGTCCGCAAAGCTCTCAAAGGCCCAGTCGAACAGATCATCGCACTCGGCAAAGAGGTGGTCCAGCGTATCGCAGCCAAGGATCACCAGCCCGTAGGTGTGGCCGTCTTTTTCCGCAAAGGCCACGATGCAGCGGCCTGCCAGCGTGGTAAAGCCGCCCTTGACCCACCGGACATACTCCCGGTAGTTGGCGCTCTCGCTGTTCATCAGGCTGTTGGAGCTGCTGATGGTGTGCTCGGCCTTGCGCAAGTTGGTAGCCGGCAGCACATAGCTGGCGGTGCCCGCCACCTGTGCAAAGGTCTGGTTTGCCGCGCAAGCGGCGGCGATCTTTGCCAGATCCTGCGCGGTGGACACGTTGCCGTAGTCAAACAGGCCGTGGGCACAGGTAAAGTTCGTGCCGGTGCAGCCCAGCTCCTGGGCACGGGCGTTCATCTGCTTGACGAAATCCAGCACGCTGCCGCCCACATCGTAGGCAATGACGCTGGCGGCGTCGTTGGCGCTGACGATGAGCATGGCGTTCAGCAGGTCGATGCGGCGCACCGTCTCGCCGATGCGCAGGCCCATAGTGGTGCCGTTGGCGTTCTGGATATCCCGGAACTCCTGGGTCAGCACGGTGGGCACGGTCACTTCACCGTTCAGATCCTTGCCGCTTTCCAGCAGCAGTAGGGCCGTCATGAGCTTGGTCAGGCTGGCAACATACTGCTGCTGGTCAGCATTCTGGTTCAGGATGGTCTTGCCGGTGTCGGCGTTGAACAGGTACACCGCCTCGGTCTCGCTGGCGGTTTGGATGGGCATGGGGTATACCGCAAGGCCCGGCAGTGCAGCAGCAGCGGCCAGTGCCAGCGTGAGCACCAGCGCCGTCATGCGGCGGAAGATGGTGTTTTTGAACATGAGCGTGCCCCCTTGTATCTGCTTGCCGACGCACGGCAAAAATTTTTGTTTTGAAACAGCTCCTACTTGCCGGAAAGGCTCTGGCTTGCTATACTACTTTAAAGAATACCATAAACCAGCCAAAAGAGAAAGAGAGAAAGGCGGTTTTTAACAATGTTTCTGTCCTTTTGTGGAAAAGTTCCCCGCGACGAGGGGGCTGCTTTTGTTGCGCCCAACGCCACCGTGCAGGGAGATGTGATCCTGAAAGCCGGTTCCACGGTGTGGTACGGTGCTGTGCTGCGCGGCGACGACGGCACTTTGACCATTGGCGAAAACTCCAACGTGCAGGATAATGCCGTGCTGCACTGTGATGTGGGCGGTGCTGTAATGCTGGGCAAAAACGTCACCGTGGGCCACAGTGCCCTTGTGCACGGGTGCACGGTAGGGGACGGCAGCCTCATCGGGATGCACGCCACCCTGCTCAACCACTGCGTCGTGGGCAAAAACTGCATCATCGGCGCGGGTGCGCTGGTGCCGGAGGGCATGGTCATCCCGGACGGCTCGGTGGCCGTGGGCGTGCCCGCAAAGGTCATCAAGCAGGTGAGCCCCGCACAGATCGAGGCCAACCTGCACAACGCCGCCCACTATGTGGAGCACGGCAGAGTGCACGCAGCACAGTGCAAAATGGATTGACCCCCGTTTTTAGCCATGGTATACTGTACAAAAAGCCCTTGTTTTGGGGGCAGGAGGTAAAAAACATGAAAAATCTTTCAAGACGCGCATTCCTTAAGCTTTCCGGCGCAGCACTGCTTGCGGCAGGGCTCACCGGCACCCTGACCGCCTGCGGCGGCACAGGCAGCATTGACATCCCCGGCACTGTGAACGGCATCGGATACGTAAGCGGAAGCGCAAACCGCACGATCCTTGGCACGCAGGAATACGGCACCATCCATGTGGTCAAGGTGGTTGTCACCCTGAAAAACGTCAGCAGCCGTGCCGTCACCCTGACCGCCGACAACTTCCCGGCTGAGATCGACCATTCTGCTGCATCGCCCATCTACTTTGGCTTTGCGGACAACGCCAGCGGCGACAGCTGGTGGACCCAGAAGGACTACGAATTGCAGCCGAACGAAGAAAAGACCTTTGTGCTGATCTACCGCATCAGCGAGAGTGCCTACAACAGCTGGTTCAAGCAGGTTCATACTGTCAGCCTCACCTTTACCAGCGGCCACCAGAAGGTGACCGGCAGCTACTCCTCCGAGACCGGTGAGCTGGTGGTGGGCGAAGTAGAAAAGGCATAAGGGAAAAACTGCGATTCAGATTGACACTTTGCACCTTATCTACTATAGTGAAAGTGACAGTCTGCCGCATTCTGGAATACCAGAATCTTTTGTACACCGCGCTGTTTGGTTTTTATCATTGGGAGAATTTTGTAAAAAGTTCATTGCAGGATGTTTTTTCACAGAAATGTAATGACTTTTCACTTAAAATCGGGTATACTATATCTTGCGGGGAGACGGGGCCGCAACCGTCTTTCCGCACATGATTCCTCCTCACACCAAAGCAATACCCCAAACAGAAACTCCCTCCGGTGTACCGCAAGCGCCGGAGGGAGTTTCTGTTTGCATCAGCTTTTGTATTTTATGATTTCCTGCAATCAAAGGAGAGATTTTTATGTCTGAACTGATCACCCGCCGTACTTTTTTAAAGGCCACTGGTGCCGCCGCACTGGTCGCTGCCGCCGGCAGTATGCTGGTTGGCTGCGGCGATGGAGCGTATGCTTCCACTCCCGAAAATCTGGTTGCCCCTCCCATCGATAATAGCGATTTCGCTAATTTTGGCTCTTTTACCGCAGATATCGGCCCCTTGAGCGGGCAGTGGACTTCCAGCTCCATCTATGAATCTGATACCCGCCACAACTATTTCTACACCGGCTTCAAACTGGATAATGACAGCGGCACCAGTGCTGTCACTGTCAACATCAGCAACTTTGCTTTCAGCCATACCGCTGGCGGCACTGGTAAGGTATGTGGTCTTGGATACAAAGGTCTGAACAGCAGCAAAACCGCCTATGTATTCAACCAGTCTCTTACTGTTCCTGCAGGCCGGTCCAAAAACGTTATTCTTTTCATCGACATCGGCCCCGTCACTACCTCTTCTTTCGATAAATTCTATAGAGGAACCATAACCATCACGCTGAGTAAACTTAATAATCAAACGGCCACCTTTACTTTTAACGGCCTGATCAGCGACCCTTCCTCTACCGTTTCCTGACAGCAAAACTCCCCTGAAATGCCGTAAAAAGCCTTTCGGGGGAGTTTTTGTTTACAGCGCGCGGAACTTTGCCGCAAACACGCTGAGCACGATTTTAGGGTTCACCTGCGCGCCAAGGCGCTGGATGGCGGCTTCGGCCAGCCGCAGGGCACGCTGGGCGGCAATGCCCTGCACCGGTGCGTGGGGGCTTTGCCGCAGGCCCGCTGCCGCCACCGCGCGGAAGTCCGTCAGCAGGGCGGCGGCACCGGCCTTGTCCTTTTCGTAGGCGGCCAGCAGGCAGGCTGCGGCATAGCTGTCACGGTCGGCAGCGGCCTTTGCCAGCTGCAGGGCCTTTTCCACCTGCGCGGTGCGGGCTTCGTCCTGTGCGGCGGCAAGCACCGTGCCAATGTGCCCATCGAACAATTCGCTGTACAGCGCGGCCGTCTTTTTGTCCACCCCCTGTGCGGCGCAGTAGTGGGCGCACTGCTCCGGCGAGACAGGCGCCACTGCAAAGCTGACGCAGCGGCTGCGGATGGTGGGCAGCACGCCTGCCAGCGAATCCGCCGTAAGCAGGAACAGCACCCCCTCCGGCGGCTCTTCCATCACCTTCAGCAGGGCATTGGCAGATTCCTCGTTCATTTTTTCCACATGGTAGAGCAGCACGGCACGGCCCTCGGCCGAAAGGCTGGTGTTGAAGATCTCGCTGCGCATAGCCTTGACCTGACTGACCAGATATTTGCCGCCTGCGCCCATACCGGCAACGCTGATTGCTTCACGCACGATGCCGGTCTCCACATGGCCGCTGTCGCGGTCGCCAGGCTTACCCACAGCACGGCAGCATTCGCCCCGCAGAAGGGCCTCAGCGGGCGCTCCGCCTGCAGGGTAAAGATAATCTGCCGCAATGCAGCGGGCCGCAAAACCGGCTCCAAGGCCCTCTTCTCCCACCAGCAGCACGCTGTGGGTCAGGCGGCGGGCTGCCAGCATCAGCTGCACGCTGCTTTTCAGTTCTGCATTGCCCTCCATGCGGTCCAGCATCATGGTGTTTCTCCTTACCTTCTGTTTCTCCGCTTCCACTGCTCACGGCGTACCCACGCGCGGACGGAACGATAGGCCATCGGGCCAAAGAACAGCCAGACGTTCGCCATGCTGAGCAGCAGGCTCAGCTTTTGCGGCAGCGGCGCGCCCAGAAAGCTGAGCACCCACAGTGCTGCCGCAAAAAAGCCAAAGTATTTTACCCGGACGGGGATGACAAAGAACAGCAGCACCTGCACCTCCGGGTACAGCATGGCAAAGGCCAGCAGCAGCGAAAGGGACAGGCAGTAGGTGCTGCCGGTCACGCCGGTGAGCAGGCAGGCCAGCACAGTGCCCAGCATCCCGGAGAGAAGATACACCGTATAGCGGAAATCGCCCCACTCCCGTTCCAGCGCCATGCCGATGAACCATGTGAAATAGATGCCCAGCACCGCGCTGAGGATGCTGCCGCCGTAAGAGGGGATGAACGCAAAGGTGATGATGCGCCAGATCTGGCCGCGCAGCAGAAAATAGCGGCTGAGTGCCAGCCAGACACTGACGGTCTGGTTGACAAACAGCTCGATGGCCAGCACAAGGATCTGCCCGCCCACCAGAATGTTGGTCAGATTCGGGATGCCGAAGCGGCCGTATTTGCGCTCCAGCTGGTTGAGCCAATTGTTCATATAGGGTGCCTCCAACGCATTGTATTCCGATATCGGTGAGTTTTGCCGCATTTTTCTGCTGTTATTGTACCATGATTGGCCGGGGCATTCAAGGCAATGCCACAGTGTGGAAAACTGCCGCATCTTCCGCCCAAAAATACAGCTGTCAAGCGGATCTTGCGGCACAAAAGCACAACCGGAAAGTGTATGGAGTTTCCTGTCTGGAATGAACTTTTCACTTTTTCCACCGGGTTTTCCACCGTTTTTGTGAAGAAAAGGGCAAGTTTTCCATGAGGTTTTCCACTTTTTCCACCGGGTTTTCCACAACAAAAGGGCATCAGCCCTATACACACCGTAATTCAGGCCGCAGCTTTCTGGTAAGTTTTGGGCAAAAATGCGGGCATTCTGCCTTTTATAAAAAAGAAAGTCGAAGGATTTTCTTTGCATTCTACAAACCGTTCCCGAGCGGTGATTTATTTTTCTCCAATCTGGAATGGCTGGCCCCAAGTTTTCAACACCGGGCCGCTGCCATTTTTCCGTGTGGAAAAGGCGGGGAAACATGCAGTTTTCCACACTGTTTTTATCCCGGCCGAACCCTCTCAGTCGCCTGCGGCGACCATCGGGAGCAGACTGAGAGGGTTGGATGCAAAAATAAGCCCTCTCGGGCAGACAAAGTGCCTGAGAGGGCTTATAAAACCATATTTTACGCCTTAGCAGCGGCGCAGGGGTCAGCTATGCGCTTTCTCTAAGTGGATATACATCGCAGCGTAGGTCTTGCCATCTATAACACGGGTGACAATATCATACTCATTGATCCGGTACAAATGCTCTTCCTTAATAAGGTAAATTGGTCCGTATTTCATCAGATTTTCCGGGGTCAGCGCAACTGCATCAACAGTTTTATTGGGCCAAATACTCCATGCGCTCGGGTCTGAGAGGATCAGCCAATACCAGCTCTCCTCAGATCCGTGGTCATCTACATCCCGGCCGTCTCCGGCTGTGAACTTCCCGTCCTTGTCAATTTTCGCCAGAGCAGCCATCATCTCCGAGCGTTTGACGTCAACTTTTTGCACCGGTTTGTCCTCCGGCCGTTTGCTGTTGAGCTGCTCTACGAACCATTTTTCGTATTCCTCGCCAATAGTAGGCTCCGCTGCGCCGCAGGCGGTGAACAAAGCCAAGGCCAGCACCGCGGCCAGTAAAAGGGCTACAAAGCGTCTTGTCTTTTTCATGATACATCTCCGGTAACAAAAATACAGGTTCTATCCAACGTACTGGAAATCAAACGACCTCCTGTTATTATTTTACACCATCACACCCGTGGTGTGTCAATTGACAGAGCATATAAAATATCGCCGTCCTTTTGGGCAAATGCGTCAAAGGGTTGGATGCAAAAAATGCCGGGCAGTCACTTCAAGACCGTCCGGCATTGCTCTATTCTTTACATCATATTGTGGAATACCAGCTGTGCGATCTGGAAATACAGGATCAGGCTGCAGGCGTCCACGATGGTGGTGATGAAGGGGGTAGCCATGATGGCCGGGTCGGCACCCAGCTTCTTGGCTGCCAGCGGCAGCATACCGCCCACCAGCTTTGCCAGAATGACGCTGAAGAACAGCGAAACGCTGACCACGATGGCATAGCCCATCACGTTAGCGTACTGGCCGGGGAACAGGAAGGTGTACATCAGGTAGATGCGCAGGCCGTTCACGAGGCCCAGCACCGCGCCCACGATGGCAGACACCCGCAGCTCCTTGCCCAGCACCTGCAAAAAGTCGCTGGGCTCCACCTCGCCCAGAGCCAGGCCGCGCACCATCAGGGTGCTGATCTGGTTGCCGCAGTTGCCGGCGGTATCCATCAGCATGGGCATGAAGGAGACCAGCAGCGGCAGGCTGACAAAGGCCTCTTCATAGTGGGTGGTGACCATGCCGGTAAAGGTGGCGGAAAGCATCAGGATCAGCAGCCATGGAATGCGCTGCTTTGCGTGGGTCCAGACGCTGGTGCCGAAGTAGGTGGTGGCATCGTCGTCCGGCAGAATAGCAGCCATCTTCTGCATATCCTCGGTGCTCTCGTCGGTCAGAACGTCGATTGCATCGTCGATGGTGATGATACCCACGAACATGCCCTCGTTGTCCAGAACAGGCATGGCGGTAAAGTCGTAGCGCTGCATCTCACGGGCCACGTACTCCTGATCGTCGGTCACTTTCACAGTGACCACGTTATCATCCATGATCTCGGTGATGGGAGTATGCGGCTCTGACAGCAGCAGGCTGCGGGCAGAAACAACACCCTTCAGGCGGTTGCGCTCCACCACGTAGCAGGTGTACACGGTCTCTGCGTTTTCGCCCTGCTTGCGGATGGCTTCAAAAGCCTGCGCCACGGTCATATCCTCGCGCAGACGGACATATTCGGGGGTCATCAGGCTGCCGGCAGAGCTTTCGGGGTAGTTCAGCAACTTGTTCAGGCTCTCACGGGTCTGCTTGGAGGATTTCTCCAGCACCCGCTTCACCACGCCTGCCGGCATATCCTCCAGCAGGTCGGCGGCATCGTCCAGACTCATCTCTTCAATAGCGCCCACCAGCTCCACATCTGAGAAGGCGTTCACCAGATCATCGCGGGCTTCGTCGGACATATAGGCAAAGGCCTCGGTGGCCACTTCCTTTTTGAGCAGGCGGAACACCACAAGGCGGTTGTTTTCGTCCAGCTCTTCCAGCAGCTCGGCAAGGTCGGCGGGCTGCTCTTCCTCGGTGACTTCGCGCAGCTTGACGTACTGCTTCTTGATGAGCAGCTTGAGCAGGCGGCTCTTGGTGAGCATCTCAGGGTTGGCCTTGACCTCTTCGTCGTTGGCTTCCTCTTTTTCGGCCTCGCGCATGTCCTGCTTGAGGTCTTCAGTAGCTTCCTCGTTCAGATCTTCAGCCAGCTTCTGGCGGACCTCGGCGGGGATATCAGCAGGCAGCTCCTGCACCGGCAGCGCCTGTTCCGCAGCATCAGCCGTCAGCTTCTTTTCTTCCATATCCATTGGGCGTACCTCCTCAGTTTTTACGGAACAGGAGCAGCTCCTGTATCCGGAGGACGCAGCAGATCGGGAAACAAAAAACGCGCCGCCTTGCCTGCCGGAATGCCGCAAACGCCGCATTCTGCGCACACAAAGCCGCGCCTTCCTCTGCTCTGTTTTGCGGAAAGATGCACCGTTGAAGCGGTGCTTTTCCGCAGGACTCAGCGAAGGAGGCGAACGGTTGGGGAAAACGCAGTTGTTTTTGTTTTCTGATCCACCGCGCCGGTGGTTCTACTTCGACTATGATCCGGGTCCATTTTCCTGCGTTCACCTCCAAGTTTTCATATTCATTTTTATTATAGCGCCGCAAAAAAACGGGGTCAACCCTAAACCACCGATTTACCAGAATTTTGCAAAACAAAACACCCTCTTCCGTGTTGCGGCACACGAAAAAGGGTGTTTTGTTTGGATATTGCCTTGGTGTGAGGAGGAATCATGTTACTTGGGTAAGCGGTTGCGGCCCCGCTTCCCATGGCAAAAGTATAACAGCTTTCACAATTGAATTCGTTAAGAAGCTATGAAGAAACTGTAAAAAGGGAATGGTATCTTTTGGAAGATTTTGTGATAACATTTTTTGATTGACCTTCGTTTTTTCACATGCTAAAATGGAACTGTAAAAGCGGCTGTTGTGATGCCAGATCACAGCAGCCGCTTCTCTTTTACACAAAAAATACGCCCCGGTCACCTTGCGGTGAACGGGGCGCTAAAACGAAGCTCGTTTTTACTGCGGCAAGATCCCTGCAAAGCAGGTCTTATGCAGCAGGCGGAGCAAGGTATCTGCAAGCAGACCTTATGCTCCTGACACACGCGGGGTGTGCTTTCAAGGACCCTCGCGGGCGCTTTGGTATCTCAGCCCCCGGGGCCGCACTCCGCACGGAACAAAGCGCGGCGGCAGGGGAATGAAATCAGTGAGAACCAGTCGTGGCGTATGCCGGACGTTCAGCACATTTTCTGCAAAAGCGGGATACACAGGCCTCAGGTTCGTACCGCTGCTTTGCGCAGTAACCGCCGGTACGGGGCAGCCGCCCTCTTGCATTGCGGGGCTAAAGTGCCGCTGATACGGTATCCTCTGCAGGAAAATGCTTACTTGTACAGGTCGACCAGACGGGTCAGGTGCTCGTAGCGGTCGTTTGCAACCTGCTGGTTGCGTGCGAACAGCTCCTTAGCACGGTCGGGGAATGCACGGGTCAGGCGGCTGTAACGGGTCTCGTTTGCCAGCAGTGCCTGATACTTGTCGTTGTCCACGGCCTTGGAGGTCAGAGTGAACGGGTTCTTGCCCTGAGCCTTGTTGGCCGGGTTGAAGGTGAACAGGTTCCAGTAACCAGCCTCAACTGCCTTCTTCATCTCGTTCTGGCAGTTGGTCATGCCGCCCTTAACACCGTGCAGCTCGCAGGGAGCGTAGCCGATGATGAGGGAGGGGCCGGGATATGCCTCAGCCTCTGCGATAGCCTTGACAGCCTGGTTCATGTTAGCGCCCAGAGCGATCTGAGCAACATAGATGTAACCGTAGGTCATAGCGATCTCAGACAGGCTCTTCTTGCTGATCTCCTTACCAGCAGCAGCGAACTGGCAGACCTCACCGATGTTGGAGGCCTTGGAAGCCTGTCCGCCGGTGTTGGAGTACATCTCGGTGTCGAAGACCATAACGTTGACGTCACGGCCGGAAGCCAGAACGTGATCCAGACCGCCGTAACCGATGTCGTATGCCC
>OIXL01001084.1_pt1 | contig 11313 bp, 14 predicted proteins | sample 1587761 | NCBI WGS metagenome assembly OIXL01 (sample SAMN03283246) | human gut metagenome | biome: human-associated habitat; material: feces | host: Homo sapiens | place: Peru | collected 2012 | reverse complement strand
TTGAATAATTAAAAATCATGGTGCAAAGGTACGAAACTTTATCTAGGCACACAATACGGCATTAACCGAATACTTACAGTCAAACAATAACGAATACCCTTATCGATAATCACAGCATAGCTGCGATTTTCTTCAACTTCATCGAGATTTAAAGTTATGCTTGGAGCCAAAAGTTGATATATAACATTTTTAACTCCACTCTGCTTACATAGTTCCATTAATACGAATGTACTCATATCCTTATTTGTGTTAACCTCTTTATTTATTCATCTTTGACAATCTATTCTTCATCACCTCTTCCATCCCAACACCCAGTGCCCTAATGGCTGAAGGCAAATGGATGTTATCATTACCATCCTTCTCCATTGATGCAAGTACATCCCCTTGCCCATTTTCTGAGAAATGCTCATACTGCGAGAAATATTTGAAGTAGTGATATAATCGCATAGCCACAGATTTGAGTTCAGGTATAGCAACCAAGAAGTCAACAATATCCTTTGTCTTAATACTATTTTGTTTAGTGAAACCAGCGTCTTTCAGTTGTCCTTTCGATTGCTTTATTACCGTCAATTCTTCCAGATTGTCGTCAAGTGTCAGCAGTCCCAAGAAATTGTCTTCCATCGTCAACTCCCACAAATGATCTATAAAGACATCATCAAGTATCTTTCCCGTACTTTTCACCTGATCTCTGTATACCTCTTTGCGCTCCAACATTGAGTTGGCATACTCTATTGTTCTCAGATCCAGTTCCTCGTAAGCTCGTTCCTTGCCAGCCCGCTGTATGTATAGGGCGAACAAACAATCGGTAAAGCAACAACGCAACAACAAGCCTATCGGTAACTGAAAGAATGAAATCTTTCCAGTTTTCAAGACCTGCACAGTTAAGAGCAGAGAAGAATACAGATTCGAGTAGATACGAAATAACAAGAGTAACTTAACCTTCTCAACCCGCTCCATTTTACCTTGTGAATGTTCTCTCCCATAGCTTCGAATCTGCTTCAACAAGGCAAGTTCCTCGGAATATAGTTCTTTAATCTCCCTCATATAAATATTTGGTTCAAATATTGCCATAAACTATCTAAGTTTAATAAAATTAATTCTTTATTGGATTTTAAAAGTCATTGAGAAAGACATTATCCTCCGCTTTCTTATATTTATTATATGCTTTTTCGATGTAAGCTCTAAAAGTTTCAGTACTCATCTTGTCATGTCTGCCGTCATAAGTACCCGTAGTCCTGTTATATAGCGAGTTTTTACTGAATATCACATAACTGCCCTTTAATTGGCGAGTTACTTGTCGAGAATAGTCCGTTACATTATATCCATCTTGTTTGGCGAGGTCACCATCTTCCATTACGCCATAATCCTCATACTCGAGCGGTGACATCTCTGATACTCCTTCATCATAACTGTCTTTGGGAGTTGATTTAAGTGCAGGCTCTAATGGATTACACTCCATTCGGAAATAATTCCACAACAAATCTTCACCTATCGATTCGAAGATCAGGATTTTCGGGTTGAAGATCTGCCTCAACCCACCAAAATCCATTTCTAAGCAATGCTCCTCATAAGAATCAAATACAGCATCCAAGTCTAATCCACCGCCAGAGGGGAAGAACAGATGATTCAAACTGTCATAGTGACTAATCATGTTGAGCACATTTTTTATTTCATTAATATCCGTCCATTCGGCATGTGTCGGAACTGAATAAGGAAACAACGCCTTAATTACTTCAACCCACTGACTGCGATTACTTTTTGCAAAATCATCCTGCATTTTCTCCCATTCCTCGTACCTAGCCAAAACTTGTTCAATATTAGGTCTATTGTCAGGCAGCACATCTGTACATTCTGCTAGCAATTCTCCTAATGGTGTAAAATATGTGCCTCTTGGACACTTTACATTGTCTTCAAGTCTGGTAACTTGATTCCTACTATATTGACCTTCAAAACTATCGGGAAATTCTGTCAGTATCACCCAAATGGTTTTCGCAATAGAATATACATCAGCCTTAAACGGATCGGCATTCTTTGAGCCAGGCCGTTCCATTTCTGGGGCTAATGTCCTCCTTGCTCCCATACGCTCGCCGGTTTTCGTCACACGAGGTTTATCTTGATAGAAAACGAGTCCAAAATCAGATAACACATAGTGCTCTTGATACATCAATATGTTTTCAATCTTGATATCCCTGTGAGCAATACCTTGATGATGAAGTAGACATAACATCTTTAGGATATCCCTGATGGCATTCAATTTCTCTTCAAAGATACATCCAAACAAGCGTTCTTTTGCAGGAATTGCCAAAGGCATAACATAGTAAAGATCTTTTTCAGTCTGCTCTGAGCCATTTAATTCATGAAGATTGAAGTCAATCACTGGCAACATTCCATCGGCACCTTGATGAGAAAGCATTACTTTCACCTCATCCAAGAATCGTTGATACGCTTCTCCTGTTGTCTTAGTTAGGATTTTCATAGCAAATGCATTTCCTGTTTGGTCTGTGCATTCCCAAACCTCGCCATTGCCTCCGCTACCAATCTTACTTTTCAATTCCCAGGATCCAATTAATTTCTCCACGCTCATATTCTATTCCACTTTCATAATCTGCTCCCAGACATCCTGCTTCATCACCGTAAGTGGACGTTTCAAAGCCTCATCCTTCTTGGCGTATGTTCCAAGAATATATCTGTCAAAGTCAAATCCCTCAATATCCAAATCTGCAAATTGTTGATTCGCAGCATCTACAATTCCCTTTGTATATATCCTATTACGCCATAGCAATTCTTCTACTTCATCTTCATGTTCAGCATAAATCTTATCTATGTCGAAAATAAAGTTAAAACGCTCTGCGAGGGTTCCATCTTTCTTTGCTACGACAGGCTGGCCTGGTTTTTCATCATCACAAAGATATGCTTTTATTCCTCTACACTTTCCTTTTGTCTGGAAAGCAATTACATCCTGTGGGCTAATAGCGAAATGAAGCGGGGAGGGATGCGGTTCACCGTCTTCATAATATAATGAGTATGGCAAGTCTTGTGCAGATTTACGTTTGTTACATGATCCACAGCAAGGTTGTAGGTTATAGAAGTTTGTACACAAGAACGGGTATTTCGACTTTGGCCTATTATGATCCAATTCATAGTAACCGCCCATCAATGGTATCACCCTCGCTTCTTTGGGGCGTCCTCTCTTTCCTGTCTTTATCTTCTCATGCACATCCTCTATAAGCGTTGTCATAGCAAACTGGGCATTACAATAAATGCATGATCTAATCTCAAGTATCTTCACATAGTTAGGCATCAACCCTGCTCTTACTTTATCGTAACCCATTACATCAACTATCACCTCATAGAGTGGTCGCTTATCCTTATTTCCTTTAAACTTTACCCAAATATCATCTATAGCGACACCTTTTAAAGCACTATTGATATAAGAAAAGCATTCATCATACTTGGACGGCAGCATATTATTGAGATCGTCATATTTCTCTACAATCTTCTCAACATACACTGATACCCTGAGATATTCACTTCCCTTATGACTAACGCCTTTAAATTTCTCCTGTTTGTCCTTCAGCGGTTGCTCTGCATTTGCAGCCTCAATCGCATCGGGCAGCGTCTTTTTTCTGACGCTTGATTTGCCTTTTGCCTTCTTTCCCTCTTCAGGTGTACATATCAGAATCTCTGTTGACTCTTTTTTTAAGTCATCAGCCAAAATCTGCAAATCTGCTTTTACATCACCCACCACTAGTGGCAGTTTCTTCACGTATTCAGCAGCAAGCTTCTTTATCCTATCATCAATCAGAATTCTTCTCATCGGTTCTCTTGGTTCAAGCCTAATCTCTCAAATTCTTTTTGCACCCACGTCTTATATACTTGATTATTTTTCCCGAACTTTCGAACAAACAACTTACGTAGCTGTATCTTCACAACGTCATCGCCAACAGCCTCTATCATTTGATCTGCCGACACAATATCCCATCTGCGTTTACATTGCTTTTCCAAAAGGAAATTAGCCAAGTCATTAACCACTTGACTAGCGAACTCACCTACAAATCCTCCTTTCAGAAAGAAACTTTCAGCTAACAGCTCATTGATGTTAGAGGCGAAAGTCTTCACCTTCATCTGTTCCCTTGCATCTTCCCCATTTTCAAGATATAGGATATTACACTGCGGAATATCTGATAGCACAAAGGGAGAATGTGTCGTTAGTATCACGTTCACATTTACACTATCTGTCACTTTATTGTCCTCCAAACTCTGAAGCAAGTTTGCCACAAATAGCCTCTGGTATTCAGGATGGAAGCAAAGTTCTATCTCATCCAAAAACAAACAGACATTATGATACTTCACCCTTCTGGCATTCTCAGGTACAGAAATGATATTCCTCAAATGATATAGGTAAGCTGATAGTGTGAAAAGGTATTGCCTTTCACCAGAACTCAGCATCGGAAGCTCTATGCATTCCTGATCCATGTCATTTTTCAGGTAGATATAGTTCCTGAAGATAGGCGGCGGGTAATACTCCATAATAGCTTTAGGGCCTTCAATATCCATTTCAGGGAAGAAATGCTGTATGTATTCTTCATAAGAGAATCCATTATCATCCATTTTATATTGTTCAGCCTCATCAATATGAATAAGCCTCTCAAGGAAATGCAACGTCTGATGAACTTTCATACCGATATGCGATGGTTCCTCCTTGACTCTCTCTATAAGCGAGACTACCATATCTTTTTCTTGTGGAAGCAGTTCATGCTCCAAGTCAAAGAAAGCATCCGAAAGTTCAGAGTAATCTTCATAGTTTGGATAATTACGGCTTACGCTGAAAGTTTTATCTATCAGATACATAAAAGCCCGCTTAAAGAAGTGACAACCATTCTGCTTATAGCCCGCATCAATTCCATAGAACTCAAAAAAGAGATCACTTCTTTCACCGTTCAAGTCCTCCGCTATTCTCTGTATTGCATCCGTGATATTATCACCATCTTCAGCCGGATGATCAAATCTTAAAGAAAACTTTTGGTCATAAGTAAAATCTATCGAACTATAACTATACCCTGGCAACAATTTATGATCATGTTTTTCAGCATCGATTAGCAACGCCGCAACTCTATCCTCTGCCAATTCCTTTTGGTTTACCAAGTCTATCTGGTTGTTCCCTCTATAGGGCTCAAATCCAATAGGAACCATATAGCCATCATTCTTCCTATATAGGCTCGTCAGCCAAGAATTATCAGCCCAATCATCTGCATCATCTCCATAGGCTTCTTCATCCTCATAGTCACAAGGGTTCAAAGATTGGATAGAATAATTCACCACAAGAGAATAGAAGAAGTGATTAAGTGTCTTTTGTATGATTTCCCATATTGTTTGTCTTTCCATTCCACGTATGACCTTATGCTCATACCCGTCCAATGGCCTGGCGTTAAGCCAGCCGTCTGTTTCCTCATAATTTCTGCTCCCGGGGAAGTATAATTCTATAGGTGCCTCGTCGCCATACCTAAATGTAACCGTATCATCTTCCACTTTTATGCATCCCTGTTGTCCTTCCAACTCATAATACAGTTCAGCCTTTATCTCTCTGATATAATACAGTCTTTCCGCAGTTGCCCTATAGGCCCCTTCTGTAGCCACGTATGAGAAATTGTTCAAAATTCTATATATCAGCTCCAAAAGCGAACTCTTGCCACTACCGTTCTTTCCGACAACTGCCTGAACACTTACCTTTTCACCAAAGAAGTGACGTTTGAATGCATCGTCATCATTTCTTACAACACATCCATTCTCCTCTCGATACCAATCATTGAAGAAATAATATTCTTCCTCTTTTAGTATCTTTAGATATTTGCATCCTACTATCGGATGAATACAGATAATTGTAAATGCCATGTTTCTTAGCTCTCTTTTTTCGTTTTCTTGCTCTTTCGTGAATACTCCCAGATCATCCCTCTTCTATCAAAATCGAGTTCATCCTTACAAGTGTTAAAATGCTTCACTTATAGTATCATATTTGTTTTTTTAATCCTCCTCTTTTTCCGTACAAAGAGGAAGTTCTTTATTAAAAGCTTCAAGTTCTTCAGCAACTATTTTCTTTAGCTCTTCCTGTGGAACAATCAACTGATATTCTGCCACACCAATGGGTTTGCCCATATTTTCCAATGCAAGTTCAACTTCCACACGGTCTTTCTCTGCACATAGAATGATACCGATAGAACGATTTTCGTCTTCCCTACGTTCTAAACGATCAAGCAATGATAGGTAGTAGTTCATCTTTCCTGCATATTCTGGCTGAAATTCGCCGATCTTCAAATCAATAGCCACAAGACAATGCAGTCCACGATGGAAGAAAAGCATGTCAACCTTGTTCAGCTTTCCATTGTATTCGAGTACGTGTTGATTACCAATATATGTGAATCCTTTGCCAAGTTCCAAGAGGAACTGCTTAACCTTCTCCACAAGTCGTGCTTCAAGCTCTGTTTCCAAGATAGGGTCTTTTACACCAAGGAATCCCAAATTGTAACCGCTTCTAAACACCTCATTGGCAAACATCGCCTGTGTAGCAGGTAGAGTCTGTCGAAGTTGTTATCCAATGGTTCATTCTTCCTTTTGTGCATTTGCAAAGAAATGGCACTAGTTAGAAGTTCACGATTCCAACCTTTTGACGTAGTTTCTTGCGCGTAATATAATATGGCGTTATCATCCTCGCCGAACTTGCGCATCAAAGTCAAAGTATGTCCCCATGGTAAAACTGCGACAGCCTGTCGCAGTTTTGGCTCGCTTTCACAGAAACGTTCATAAAATTTCTTCATGTCCCACAGGTTTCTTGGAGAAACTCCCATCTGTGGATAACGTTGCTTCAAGTCAAAAGACAAGCGATTTACTACGCCGCTTCCATGCTTACTTTCAATCTTCTTGTCGTGAAGCAATTTTCCGATCTCCCAATGAGCGGTACCGATGGCAGAACATACCGTTGTTGCCACCATTGATCTTGTTTTGTCAATAACTGCGACAGCCTATCGCAGAATTGCATCATACTCTGATTCTTGAATCTGTACAATATCTGTCATAGCTTTAATCTTTACCTGTTATAAGCTCTCGTTTGTCAATATCAAGCAGAATGGCTATCTTATCTAATGTGTATAGATCTGGTTGAGACACATTGGTACACCACTTGCTCACAGTTGCAGGGTTCTTGCCTAGTTCCTCTGCGAGCCACTTAGCTGTTCGCTTCTTTTCAACTAGAACAACTTTAATACGATTCAAATCATTCATTTGCAAATATCTTTAATTTGAACGCAAAGATACACAAAACAATCGACAATATAAGAACTTTTATTCAAAAATAATAACATTATAAATGTGTTTTTTAGATTATTAAGAGTTTTGTGCCTTGTAGGCAACAAAAGAGCGGAGATAGCCAGAGTTGTTCCTTGCGAGAATAACTTCTGCACAAAATATGCACACCATCTCCATTTTTGTGGCTTACAAAAGTTAAATACGTTAAATCTTCGTCATTTTCATCCTCCATTAAATCCATGCAATCACTTTTCTACCGTTTTAATCAAAACAAATTGGTACACAATAAGTTGCAAATACTATAATTGTTTTTGCTTTTCATCAAAACCGGAATAGGCTATCTGTTGCTCTATACATGTCTGAGCCGTTTCCTTAGCTAAGTCCAGTGTATGTTCTGTCACTTTGCCATTTGTTAGCTTCTCGCCTAATTGGGCGTATAAGTAGCCTTCACAAAAGGCTATACAATATTCTTTTGCTATCATAACCGCTAAATTGTATCAATTAATGCACTTAGAAAACAAGTTTATATAGGAAAACATACGATAAAACAAGTAATCCTTTCATGATTCATTTCTTTGCTTAAACTGAAGTTTATACTGGTCCTTTGTATTAGCAAAACTTTCAACTTCGGTTTCAATATCTCCAGTGATATTCTTACGAAGTACTTCCTTTCTACAAACAGGACAATCCGCTGTTTCTATACTTCTTGCAGGATAAATTCCATACGAAATTTTCACCAACAAGTCTGTATTACAGACAGGACACGTAACATGCAATACATCATAACTTGCCATAATTCTGATTTTTTATTTTCCAAATTCTTTAATTCTCTGTTCTTTTTTCATGAGCAAACAAGAAGCTAGCCGTGCTTCTCGGCTACGATATAACCATCCAAGCCTTGAACAACTACCTTACAATCATAGTCCATCCGAATATACTCTTACATAAAATTGTATTTTTTCAGATACACTTCTACCATAAGACTAAATTCACGGTCTGGGCTAGCCCAGGCTCTTATCTCGTTTTTTTCACTATCAGTAAGTGAAACCCGGCCTTTAGCCTCGCGAGTCATGTTCTTAGAAAGAATGAAATCAGCTAGCATTCGGAGGCAATGGCACCTTTTCTGTATTAAAGACCCATTATTCAGTTTAAACTTCCTGATTGTATCCAAGCCCTTCTTAGAGCCATTATTTGCTTGGATTAACTCATTATCAAAAGTTATGTGAGCCTGAATTTCAGCATCACTATCCTTACATGGATCCAAGACATCAGCTATAGGAATATCATTGTTATCAGGACGACCTTGATTACATTCCGGAGATGAGAGATAGAGATTACTCCATTCAAATGCTTTAGTTTTGTCTAATGCTACCTCCATCAAATGATCGACATTCTTTGGCTTGGCTATCAAACGTTCCTCACTATAAAAGCATTTGTTGTAGGACATATTATTCAATGCTGCCAAAATATCTTTATGGCCATATTTACTGGAATCCGGTCTATTTTTACCACTAGCTAAAAAATCAGCTAACCATTGGGCTTTCTTCTTAGTTAGTATTCCAGGCTCTGACAATCTATCAATATGTCTCATATCTGCTTAAGCTAACATACTAGACAAATCCAAAAAGCCGAAATAAGAGGAGTTTAACTCTAACAGCTTCTTTTCGATCTTATTCTGCTCTTCCTTATTCCCTTCTTCTGCTGCATTCTTTCTCTTTCTTAGCAAGTCTGCTATTTGAGTACCGAATGGTCCTACTTCTCCAAAAACCGCACCACTTAAGACTTCGTCTACAGGAAGGTTAGAATAGCTTTCAGTCACATCAAGTATCTCAGAATGATCAGTCCTTGAAACACAAACAAACACCTTCGAATTATCAACGGCGGTAACCACAAATGGTGAATGAGTAGTTACTATTAACTGAAGATTAGGAAAATACTTTTGGATTAAACCTATGATTTTACGTTGCCATTTAGGATGCAAATGATTCTCTATTTCATCTATAAGCAAAACTCCATGAAGACGATTCACCTGTTCGATAGGTATATGCAATCTTTGACTGACAATATACATACGATAAAGTGTGCTGACAAAGTGATTGAAGAGTAACAAATTACCCATACTCAACTTATCTAAAGGCAATTCCTTGCCTCTAACCTCAACCATTGGCATCATAGTTCTTCTAGCCACATAGAGAAAACGACCGTCGGCTAAGCAATCAGAAAGCATAGATGCAAGCAAATCATAAAGATATTGCCCCTCTTGTCTTTCTTCTTCTTTATCGCTACCTCGAAGATAATCCAGATTGCAGATAAATTGATTCACTTTCGAGTTTGCAAAAGTTTTTAGAAAAGGACTATTCATCTGGGCTTGCGGATTAATAGTTGAGAGATTAGAGATTTTGAAGCTTCCTGTATCTAAGTCAGGACTCCAATAATCTACAATCCAATCAACCTTTTCTGCTGCTTCTTCATCTGTAATGATTGTATTTAACCGACTATCATTTGTATCAACGCCCAAACTTTCATACCCTGCTAAAGACTTTGACACAACATTCTTTTCGATAGATTTTTCAAGATAGTCTAGGCTTATTTTGAAGTCGTCATGATCAGCTATAATATCACGTTCCAGCTTGGTTACTCCGCTCAAGACCGTTCTTATTGCATCCAAGATTACAGATTTACCCGTTCCATTTTCACCTGTGATTATAACAACAGGTAAAGGCAAGGATGAATCTTTCTTCAAAGCATCAACCTGTTCCTCTGCCAACAGTTCCATTTCACTATCCTGAAAAGGACCTATATTGTGTAGATATAATTTTGTTAATCTCATAATAATATTGCTTTAGTCATCTATATTTCCATACATTCTCTGAACCACCTTTATAAAAGACAACTTAAAATATTTTGCGGAATGGAACCGCCTGGTATTTTCTATCTAGAGTTTATTTTTGAAGATACTCTTCTTGATTAATATATTGAGTGAAACACTCTATTAAATAAGAACAATATCTACTTATAGAATCATACAACTCTTCTAAATCAGAAGAACTTTTCAAAGAACCAATTTGTGAGGCACATTCCCTTCCATGGGCGACTGCCATTCTTCCATTAGCTAAATCTAATAAAGTTTGCTTAACTGACATATGCTCTGGTTCAAACATTGGTGCCTTGATGCCAAATGTTTTCCAACCCCTATCAAGTTGTTGCTCTTTAATATTTCCATTTGAAGAAGGAAATAAAGTAGACTCAATCTGTTCAATTACCTTATCTTTTGTAAGTTCCTTAAACAATTTATATCTATTTTCCCATTTTTTATTAGTACCAGCTGTTTCTATCCTCTTACAAGCAGAATCATATATAAGTCCCCATAAGGAAGGTAAAACTTGATATAGGTTCAAAGTCTTATCATTTAAGATTTCTATTGTCCTTGAAACACAATGTGTTATAGTAAACTCCAATGCTCCATACAATAAAACATATACAACGCCTTTTAATACAGAATCGGTTGTTGCTTGCTCCTCATCAAATTTGTCATCAGAGCATAACTCCATCAATCTTTTTGCTTCCAACAACCTTTTCGTCGAGTTTAAAGATACTTCCGTAAACATAGCAATTATCTACAAAATTTATCTTTGGCATATTTTATACGCTTCTCTAACATCGGAGATGAATTTGTTGCACCAGTAACTAATTTATTAAATTCTTCATCAGCAACCCAGAAATAAAAATCATCAAGATTAAGATTCGTTTTTCCACTTTTAATTGCCTCAGCTGCTCCAACCGTTATGGCTTCCCAAAATACAGTCGAAGACTGTCTGCGATTTGTAGCTTTAACGATACCATGTTCTAATCTTGACAGTTGTTCGAAAACCTTATTAAAGATTGATTCGTATTCAATCTCATCAAATTGATTTAAGTGGTCATTCATGAAGTCATTCTTTTACCTTTGCACCTGGAAACAAGTTTAAACGAATTGGTTAACGGGTGTTAAGGTGAACTGTATGTCACTCTAGA
>OIXL01001077.1_pt1 | contig 11385 bp, 22 predicted proteins | sample 1587761 | NCBI WGS metagenome assembly OIXL01 (sample SAMN03283246) | human gut metagenome | biome: human-associated habitat; material: feces | host: Homo sapiens | place: Peru | collected 2012 | reverse complement strand
CCGCCAGAACGCAGGGGAGCTGAACCGGAACCTTCCGGATATGGCACTTTTCGGAAGAGCGGGGGAGAAGCTGGAAGTCAGAGGCGATGTCATTTTCTGCGGAGTGAACGGAAAGGACTACCTCACCGACCTGCAGGAGTCCATGAAGAGGATTCTCAAGGATTCAGCGGTGGAAGCATTTGAGAAGAAGTGATTTTGCTCCGAAGGGTTCGACTCCCTTCCGGAGCATTTAAGATGTGGGGTGAGAGATGCAGGCAAGAGTCAAGAACGTGGCGCTTCCAGCGCCGAAGCTGCCGCCGACAAGGGAATACAGGGGAGCTCCGGAAGCCCACATGGATACGGTATACGAGATGAAGGATCAGGCCCTTATCAAGAAGAAAAGCGGAGTAAGAAAAGGAGCCCACGTCTGGACCGACGAGGAGCGGAAGGAGCTGATCGAGGCAAGAGCTGCCGGAAGGAGCTGGGATGATCTGGCGGAGGAGTACGGAGTGAGTAAGGGAGCAGTACAGGTCCAGGCGCGCCGTGGAAGAGCAAAAGGCTATGGAGAGTATCAATTGTATGTTCGGAATAAGAACAAGAGAAGCAGTAACCAGAGCAAAGGGTGAGGACTATTGCAGACGGATCTGCGGAGATCTGGAGCAGGAACATCTGACAAGAAACGAGCTGGAGCATCAGATCGCAAGGACAGGTTGTGCTGCGATTTGTAAAAAGGCTGAAAAAGAAATGAGGGAATGGTTCTGAGAAAACCATCCCCTCGGGAAATGCACCATACGGCACGACTAAATTCAGTATAGCGCATTTTCCGAAAACCACAAGGAAAACGACGGGAGAAAGCGGGGCAGTTCCGCTTTCGCGACGCGGTAAAGTAATCCACTTTACGACCGTATCCAGTCAAAGAGGAAGGAAAATGCGGGGAATAGAGAAAATCATCTGCGCGGGAAAGGTGATGGAGGTTCAGAGAATCATCGCCCCACGCTATGGAGCAAGAGGAAGGGGAGGACCTCCGGAAAGAGAATCCACGGAGAGCACGAAAAGGGCACACATCAAGAGAGCTGAGGCGAAGCTTCGATGGAAGCTCAATGCAAACTTTCAGGACGGGACAGACGCACTGCTCACATTGTCCTGGAAGAAAGCAGATGCTCCAAAAGATTCAGCAGAAATGAAAAAACGTTTTGGTAATTTCCGCAGGCGTCTGAAGGCCAGGTATCAGAAGGCGGGAAAAGAAATGAAGTACGTAGCGACAATGGAGGTCGGCCCGCGAGGGTCCAGACACATCCACATGGTTCTGTCGGATGCAGATCTGCAGGAGATAAGGGAGTGCTGGGAGCTAGGACAGATTGTAAACGTAGTTCCGCTCAACTCAGGCGGGCAGTACGCGGATATCGCGAGTTATTTTGTCAAATACGGGTTGAAAACACAGGAGACAGAAGGCCGGAAAGTAGGTCAGTTATATACTCCGTCGCGAAATTTGAAGGAGCCGCAGATCACGGTGCGGGTGATTTCGCGGAAATGTGGTTTCCGGGACCCGAAGGAGCGAAAGGGCTACATGATCGACAAGGACCACACGACCTATGGAGAGTACTCGGACGGGACACCGTATCAGGAGATTGCATATATCCGGCTGAAGGAGCCGGAACGAAAACGGACGAAGCACCGGCGAAGGCTCCGGCCGTAGAAAGGGGAAAAGATGGAAGAAGAGACAAGGCAGCTCCCGGAAGTGGAGATCTACGTGGAGTCGTCATATAAAAGCCCGGCGAAGAAGTGCGGCGTGACCATGTACCTGATCCAGATGAAAAAGGACGGGAAGCCGTATAAGGACGGGATGGCGGAAATCAATGTTTTCACAGGGACGACGATGCAGCAGGCAGAGCTTCGGACCATGGTGAAAGCCCTGGACAGATTCCATAAGCCCTGTTGCGTCAGCTTCCGGATGAGCGACAGCTGCACGGCCGCACTGGTGAACCGTGGCTATCCGAAGATCTGGGAGAAGAACGGCTGGCAGGGAAGCACCGGCCAGATAAAGAACAAAGCGGATTGGGAGGATCTTGTAGTGGACATGGCAAGGCACATCCACAAAGGCGACCTCATAAAGACCGGTCCGCATCCGAAGGAAGCATGGATGAAGGAAGAAATCGAGAAGAAGCTCGACGAAATCGAAGCGCCGGAGAATGACCTCTGGCTGCGGAGCAAGAACAGACCCTTCTGGGTGAAAGGAGAATGAAATGTCAGAGAAGGAAAAGATGGTAGCACAGGGAACCTGCAGATATTGCGGGCAGCTGAGGAATGTCATGTACTGGTCGGCTGGCGAGGAGCTGCCGAGGGCGAGGCTGGACAATATCGCAAGCCAGGAATGCAACCGCGAGGGAGCGCGCAGGGAAAGAGCAATCGAAGAGGACAAGGCCACCTGCACGGAATTTATCAACAGGGAAGTTGAGAAGAAGTTCCCGGATATTGCGGATCATTTGGTGAGGCTTCTGGATCCGGTCGCAAGGGGACAGATGGAGTCTGTGGTAATTAAGCGGGAGAACTATACATTCAAGATCTACCAGCCGAAGGATGGCTATGTATCCATCATGGCGTCATGGAAGCTGATGTCCGATCCGGGGTCCGTGGGGCCTTTGGAGGATGAAGAATGATCGACAAGAAGGCAGTGTGGATTGACGGGCAGCTGGTCCGGCTGAAGAAGGTCAAGGTCTTCGCGGGCGTGTCAAAGGACCGGTGTTTTCTCTGCCGGGAATACTTCGTGCCGGGTACGGTAAAGGTCAGGCATATGCACCACATGATTCACGGGACCGCCGGGCGGACGCTGGCGACAAGGTACGGGCTTATTGTGCCGCTCTGCGAGAGGTGTCACGATGCGCTGCACCGGACTGGCGAGAACGATCTTGCTCTTGAGCAGCTGGCGCAGGAAGAGTTTGAGAAGGTCAACGGGCATGCCGCATGGATGGCCGTGTTCGGGAAGGATTACCGGGCAGGCCGGGGAATGTGAAAAAGGGAAAGGAAAATGCATGAAGTACATGAGATTCATGGGTCAGCAGGAATATGAGGCCCTGATGCGGGGCGAAGAGCTGGAGAACCATACCGACTGGAAAGCAGTGGGGAAAAACTCGGATTCAGTTGGATTCTGCTTTTTTGACACCTTGGAGGCACCGGAGGAAAGGCTGAGCTATGCGCTTGGAGTGATCTCGCTGCAGACAGAGTACTGTGTGATTTTCAAATGCAAGGGCGCAAGGCTGCGGCAGATACGGAACCTATGCAAAGCCGGTTGATATTACGCGGATAGATCAGATAGATCGGACACTGAACCGCCAGAATATCCTCCGGAAGAAGGAATACAGCACCGAACACTATTCGAACAGAACAATGGTGCCGGTGGCAGCAGGAGAAATCGTCTTGTGGGGAAGGCCCCGTGAGAAAGAGTATGAAATCAAGTGGAAGGACGAAGAGGAATGGAAACAAGAAGCTTAACGCTGGAAGACATCATAGAGTGTGCGAATACGATCAGGGAAGGCGGGAGCGTGGAGCTGTTCGTTCCGGCCGAGGGGGAAGAGACCTACAAGAAGGTTGATTTCCGGGATTATGTGGAAACGATGCTGCGCGGGGCGGTGCCGGTGATCTACGAACGGGTTTCACGTGGAAAGGTATTTTGCCCGGGAGAGTATACGAGTCCGCTGCCGGAGCTGCAGGAAGACACGCAGGAGAACATGCGGAAGGCTCTGGAGAGCCGGAAGGAAAAGGCAGAGCCGAAGGCGGAGAAGCCAACCAGAAGGAAGAAGACGCCGGAGGCTGAGAGGCAGGAAGTGGAGCGCAGGAAGGAAGAAAAGAGCCAGGGCGAAGTCGATACCGGGAAGATCCTTGCGCTCAGTCGGGCAGGATGGCCGGCAAAAGAGATTGCGGATGAGATGGGGATCACAGTCACAAGAGTAAGGATGGAGCTGGAGGGATGAAGGCAATGAAGGGAATCAAGGGACTGATCAAGGTGGCAGCAGGCGTATCACTGGCAGCCATGGTGATTATTACGGCGGTGTTGATTTCCACATCGAAGGTGGAGGAGTTCCGGATCGGGGGAAGGAATGAGTAATATTCGCAAGCGCGCACTGCAGAAATGGAAGGCCGTAAGTGGGTGCGAATCATGCTCGCAGCGGTGTGCATCGCCCTACGGAGAGGATGGCGCTTTGGAACGAACCGCCTGCATGACCTGCTTCTGGAGACCCAGAGCATATGGGCAGAGTGTGCCGAGCAGGAGAATGTATCCATCCTGATGATGCTCGAGGAGGCGACCGGGATAGAACTGAAGCCGACAGAGAGTAGTCCATCCTATCACGATCTTGTATATCTCAACGGGACGCCTGCGGAAGAGGTGGAAATGTCGAATGCAGCATACTGCTACATGAGAGCGCAGCAGTCGAAGTGGATGGGAACCATGATGGAAGCGGCCATGTTCCTGGCATTATACCGGTGTATGGATTACGGATTTTCCGCGGATATGCTCGTGAAACTGGTGAAATTGGTCACAGAGGTTCGGTCTGAATTCAAGGACGATAAAAAGAAGCTTTGGAAGGCATGCCAGGAAGAGACAGGTATCAACCTCATGGAGTACGAGAGGAAGGGAGTGATCGAGTGAAGAGACAAAGCATGGAGGAGTACGTAGCGGAGATGATGAAGAGGAAGGAGAAGGAAGATGTCGGCAAAATGGATTAAGCAGGGAGAAACGATTCTGGGGAATGGAGAGAAGGACATCAAGTACACCTGCGATGCTTTCCCAGGCTACTGCATCGTGAGCCAGAAAAGGGCAATTCAACACGCGAATGGAGTTGGATACTGGATGCATACGGAGTATGAGGTTAGGAAAGAGACGGAGCAGCACTCGGCTGTAAAGCGGTGCAGCACGCTCAAAGATGCGAAAGAGGTTGTAGAGAGCGGAGTCATTGACAAGCTTTTGGGCACGGCAGGGACAAGAGGAGAACAGAGATGACAGAGATGGCAGAGAAAAAAGACCGCTGCTGCGGGAACTGCGAGCGCTACATCTGCGTGAATGCACGGCAGCAGGTGGGCGAGTGTCTGGTATACACAAAAACGGTGAAGGAGAAGGAAAAGCCGTGCACGAATTGGAAGGAGAAGAGAAGATGAACAAGGCCATTTTGCTGGGCCGCCTGACCCAAGATCCTGACATAAGGCAGTCTCAGGGAGCTGAGCCGGTCACAATCGCAAGATATACCCTTGCTGTAGATCGGAGGCAGAAGAAGCAGGAAGGGCAGCAGGCGGATTTCATTTCCTGCGTGGCCTTCGGTAAGGCGGGAGAATTCGCGGAGAAGTACCTGCACAAGGGAACCAAGATCTGTGTGTCCGGACACATCCAGACGGGAAGCTACACCAGGCAGGACGGGACAAAAGCTTATACGACAGATGTAGTCATTGAGGAGCAGGAATTTGCAGAGAGCAAAGCGGACAGCGGAAGAGCTGTCATGGATGACCAGATGGCTGCGATGTATGCAGGCCAGAGAAGCCAGGGAGGGCAGCAGGACGGAGCCGGGCAGCAGGGATCATGGGAGCAGAGTGCCATGGATGGCTTCCTGAATATTCCGGACGGGATCGATGAGGAGCTGCCATTTAACTGAACGAGGAACATAACCCTGAGAAGGTAGAAACCCTCTCAGGGCATTTGTGCGTGTAGGGGGTGGTAAGGATGAATGGAGAAAAGTACAGCGATCCGACAGCAGATCATGCCGTAAAGAGCGCCATGCGGACACCGGATCATGTAATAAAAGTGATCAACATGATGAAGAGCATTGTGGAGTTTGCAGGGTTTGAAGTAGTGGGGCGGATCCATCTGAAGGACAGAGCGACGGGGAGAGAATGGAAGTGAAGAACAGAATCTTGAGCGAGAAAAATGAATTCTATCTGCCGAAAGAGGAATTTCTGACAGTGCTGCACTTTGCTCTTCAATATCCGAACTGGGTGCAGGAGCTTCGCACGGAGCCGGACACCAGCAAGGCCATTACCTACGATGGGGAGAAGGTGCAGACATCTGGCGGATATGATGTATGCTCTGAGACTGCCATGCGTCGCTATACACTGGAGAAGAAAAAGAAGCTTGTGGAAGACACTGCGCGGGAGGTTGCTCCGGAGATCTATGATTATCTGATTCTCGGCGTGGCGTATGGATGGACATTCTGGCAGCTGCAGGCGAAGGGGATGCCGTGCGGGAAAAGACAATTCTACGAGAGACGCAGACGTTTTTATTATGAGCTGAGTCGGAAACTGTAATTTCTCTTTGCAACACGCATAACACGTGCTAGGCTTATAAGCATAAGGGGGAAATTCAACATGAAACTTGCATATCCTGCAGTGTTCACACCGTTTGATGATGAAGAGGGATATATGGTGGAATTTCCGGATCTTCCGGGATGCATTACAGAAGGGGACACAATAGCGGATGCCCTTTTTATGGCAGAGGATGCAGCAAGCGGATGGGTCCTCATAGATCTTGAAGACGGGAAGAGTGCACCGAAGGCGTCTGATCCGGGAGCAATAGAGGCACCTGATGGCGGTTTTGTCAGCATGGTTGCGCTGGACATGGATGCATATGCAGAGAAATACGGAAAGAAGGCTGTGAAGAAGACGCTTACCATTCCGGCGTGGCTGAACACATATGTGGAGTCAAACGGAATCAGCTGTTCCAAGGTGCTGCAGGAAGCACTTGGGAAAATGATCTCGGCATAATGAAGGTGTAGGTATGTACAAATTCGAGAGAGTCGTTTATTGGTCTTCTGCAGATAACGCCTTTATTGTTGAGGTTCCGGAGCTTCCCGGCTGCATGGCAGACGGAGCTACAGCTGCAGAAGCTATGGAAAATGCTGAGCAGGTTATTTCTGAGTGGCTGGAAGTTGCAAAGGAACGCGGGCAGAGCATTCCGGAACCACACGGGGAACTGATGCACGCATAAGGAATCGATAAAAGAACCGATGATGAACGCGAAAGGACGGAGAGAAATCTTCGTCTTTTTTTGTTATAGCGGAATATGTATTGACACAAATACATATTGGAGGTATTATATACTTGTAGCAAGGAGATAAGCAGGAAAGGAGCTTCAGATGGAGAACGAAGAAATGACAACATTGGAGTTCAAAACAATTATGGAAATGGTCATCACGATTGTAGAGAGCAGCAAAGACAAAGAAGAGGCTCTTGAAAAACTCAAGAACCTCTCAATCGTCAAAGAAAGCTAAATAGAGACAGGCAAGGGCGCCGCTCCAAAACTTCCTGCAAGGCGCCCAAGCTTTAATAGAATTATAGCAGGAAGAAGAAAGAGGTCAACATGGCATACTCGGAAGCGAGGAACAGAGCTACACAAAAATATGTCAAAGCAAACTATGAACGGATTGCATTGACATGCAGGAAGGGGAAGAAAGATCAGTACAAGGCACAGGCAAAGCGTGCAGGGAAGTCACTGAACAGCTATATCCTCGACCTTCTGGAAGCAGACGCGGTAAAGGAGCAGAACGAATAATTTTTTTAAAGTCGGGCACTCAGGGGACAAGAAACCGTGTTATTCTGGTAGAAAGGAAAAAGAGATGAAGCAGAAGATAAGAGATTGGCTTGGGAAACATATCAGATTGGTCATATGGATCATTGCGATAGCAATAGCTTTCTGGCCTTATTTGTTTTTCCCGTGGCCAATAGCTTTATTGATTGTTCTGATTGAACTGTTCATTCTATGGGTGAGAGATGCCAAACGAAAGGGAACAATATACTGGCCTAAGAAATAACAGAGGGCAATCATAACACCGGAGCGACCTGCAGAAGCAGGCCGCTTTTTTGATGCCATGACAACAGGGGAAGCGGGGCAAGGGATGGCACAGCCGTGGGCCAAGGCATTCTATGATTCTGCTGCATGGAAGAAGCAGAGAAAATATATTCTGCAAAGAGACCACTACATATGCACAGAGCCGGGATGCCATAACGTAGCAACAGAAGTTCATCACATTGTCGAATTAACAGAGAAGAACATAAGCAATGCAAACATTTCACTGAACGAAAAGAATCTTCGTTCGTTGTGTCATGATTGTCACGAGAAGATCACGAAGGAAATGAAACAAAAGAACAGTGAGATTCTCGAACACATTGTTTTTGATAAAAACGGAAATCCGATTGCGGTTTCAGGAAAAGAAATCAGAGGGAGACAGAAAGCGTAAGGCCCCCCCGGTGCAAAGTCCGGGAAGGGCTCCGGGACCGACCGCAGCCAGCTCACAGCTCTATCCGGACGTGGGATCGCATAGGACCCCCACCCTTTTGGGGTGATATATGACTAAGGAAGAATATATTAAAAAATACAACGGAATCTATCGGAAAGTTGATAAAAATAACAAGAAAAAGGCCAAAGAATTGATAGAAAAGCTTGCGGACGTTCTTGTAATGATGGATGAATGCAAGAGTCATGTGGACGAAGAAGGCTGCGTGACAGACATGAGCCAGGGGAAGTACATCATCCAGCGGGAGAACCCTTGGAGCAAGGCATACAACGACAAGCTGAAGCTGATGATCGTGATTATTGATAAGCTGGACAAGCTTTTGCCGGACGGAAAGGAAGAGGCGTTGACGAAAGCTGGCGATTCACTGGGGGCATTTGTGGCCAGAGGAAAACCGGTTGAATTACGTGAAAGAGTATTACAAAAAAATACAGTCAGGTGAAATTGCAGCCTGCGAAGAGATCAGGAGCGTGTATAAACGCATGGTAGAGGAAATGGACCGGGAAAAGGATGGTTCATTTCCTTTTTGGTTCTCGGAGGAAACCGGCCAATATGTCATAGACTTCATCGAAGGCTGGTGCCGGCATTACCAGGGGGCCCACGCCGGGGAGCTGGTCAGGCTGGAACTGTTCCAGAAGGCGTTTGTGCAGTGCCTGTTCGGATGGCTGGATAAGGAGACCAACGGGAGGCGATTCCGGGAATATTTTTTCGAAGTCCCAAGAAAACACGGGAAATCATTCCTGTCAGGGTGCTTTGCTGTGTACATGCTGGTGGCAGACGGGGAGCAAGGTGCAGAGATCTATTCGGCAGCGACGAAGTTGGAGCAGGCAAAGATCATTTATTCTGTGGCGAAGAACATCGTGGAGCAGTCCGCAGACCTGAAGGCTCTCGTGAAATCGACGCGCGAAGGTCTTTCCTTCAAGATGACGAGAAGCGTAATGAAGCCACTGCCGAATGAATCGAAATCATTGGATGGCTTGAATATACACTTCGCAGCGCTCGATGAGATCCATGAGCAGAAGGACCGGAACATGTACGACGTGCTCCGGCAGGGAACGAAGGCGAGGCGTCAGCCCCTGATCGGATGCATTACGACATCGGGCTTCAGACGGGAAGGATTATACGATTCTCTGCATGATTACGCAGATGACGTAGCGAAGGGAAATATTCGGGATGACCGGATGTTCCCGGTGATATACAAGCTCGATAACGAAGACGAATGGCAGGACCCGAAGGCGTGGATTAAAGCAAATCCGGGACTCGGAACAATCAAGAGCTATGTGCAGCTGGCGGACGATGTGGAGCGCGCAAGAAATGATGCGTCCTATCTTCCTACGCTTCTGTGCAAGGACTTCGACATTAAGCAAAACGAGAATGCCGCCTGGCTTCCGCTCTCGGTGATCGAGAATGATGCGGAAGTCACGATGGAATATCTGGAGCACAGCTATGCAATCGGAGGGTGCGACCTGTCGGCGGTCAGTGATCTGACCTGCGCGTCGCTCATTATCCGGAAGCCGGACGATGACAACATATATGTGCTGCAGCATTATTTCATTCCGGAATCAAAGGCTGATGAGATTGATAACGCATCGGTGCAGGAAGCTCCGTACCGGCTCTGGGAGGAAAAAGGGTGGCTCACGATCAACGAAGGAGCTGCCGTTGATTACAACAAGGTAACCGAATGGTTCTGCGGGATGGTCACAGGCCATGATATCAGGCCGCTGTGGATATGCTACGACCGTGCGCTTGCAGGCTACTGGCAGGAACAGATGATTGGCATGGGGTTTGAGATGGAGAAAATCCCGCAGGGACCGTTCACCTGGTCGCAGCCGATGAAGGAAATGGGAGCCGCGTTCGAAGAACACAGGGTGGTCTATCAGAACAACCCGATGCTCAAGTGGTGCCTGTGCAATACAGCTGTGAAATCCCTGAACAAGGATGGAATCGAGACAATACAGCCGGTAAAGATACAGAGTCGGAGAAGAATAGACGGAACGGTAAGCCTGCTCAATGCATGGGTGGGGTATGTGAGGCATTTTGATGAATATATGCCGTATTTGAGGTAGAGAGAATGAGTTTTTTGGACCTGTTCAGGCCGCTTAGAAAATTAACAGTAAAGAGATGGAAGGAGCTGGGAGCCTATAACAGCGTCTTTTCTGTATTCGGTGAGGATGCATACCGGTCGGCAACCGTGCGGGCGTGTATCCGTCCTCTTGCGGACTTCTCCGCAAAAGCGATGGTGAAGTGTGACGATCCAAGACTGGAGAGAATGCTGAATTACAGGCCGAACATGTACATGAACGGGCATGACTTCCTGTACAAGATCAGAACGAGGCTGGAGCTGCTCAACACAGCATTCATCTACTTGGAGAGAAATGACAGGGGGCAGGTAGTAGGGGCATACCCGGTGCCGTACTCGTATTTTGAAGCACTGGAGTACATGAATGGCCTGTTTATCAAATTCTATTTCACGGGGACAGCGGCAGAGTCGCTGACGCTTCCGTGGGAAGATCTGGCAGTTCTCCGGAAGGATTACAACAGATCGGATATCTCAGGAGATGATAACGGGGCCATCATTCAGACACTGCAGATGATGCAGACAACGAACGAAGGTCTGGCCAACAGCATACGAGCAACGGCAAACCTGCGTGGAATTCTGAAGAATGTAAGAAACATGCTTTCTCCGGAGGACATAAAGAGGCAGCGTGATGCGTTCGTAAAGGATTACCTGAATCTGGAAAACCAGGGCGGAATTGCAGCACTGGATTCCTCACAGGAGTTCACACCGATCACGATGAAGCCGGAAACCGCGACATATGAGCAGATGAAGGAGATCCGGGAGAACATCTATCGGTATTTCGGCGTGAATGATGACATCATCATGGGGAACATCAAAACCGAGATGCTGGAGAACTTTTATAAGATTCGGATCCAGCCGTTCCTTGGGGCGCTCTCGCTGGAATTGACATCGAAGATCTATACCGGGAAGGCTGCAGCCTTTGAGAAAAACCGAATCACATACATGGCCGAAAGCGGTCAGTTTATGACGATCTCACAGAAAATTGACATGTTCAACAAGGTAGTCCTCTACGGCGGAATGCTGATCGATGAGTGGAGAGCACTGATCGGTCTGGGA
>OIXL01001076.1_pt1 | contig 11399 bp, 5 predicted proteins | sample 1587761 | NCBI WGS metagenome assembly OIXL01 (sample SAMN03283246) | human gut metagenome | biome: human-associated habitat; material: feces | host: Homo sapiens | place: Peru | collected 2012 | reverse complement strand
TGGAACGGCTGAGTTTGCGCATGCGGAGGAGGTTCGGGTGAGAAACCTCAAGGAGGCCGGCTTCAATGCCATTCGCAGCTCACATTATCCGATGAGCCGGGCTCTTCTGGAAGCCTGTGACCGCCTTGGAATGTATGTGATGGATGAGTTTGCGGATGTGTGGACCTCAACCAAGGTGGATTTTGATTATGGAATGAACATGCCGGATTGGTGGGAGTACGATGTCACGAATCTGGTAAACAAGGATTACAACCACCCTTGCGTGATTCTGTATTCCATCGGAAATGAAATTCCGGAGACCGGAAACCGGTTTGATGTTCAGTGGGGGAAGAAGCTTGCCGACAAAATACGGAGCCTTGACGGGAGCCGCTATGTCACGAACAGCCTGAATCTGATGCTGTCTGTGATGAATGATCTGCCAAAGATGATGGCGGCCGTGAATCCGGGAGCAGAGCAGGCAGCTGGCGGTGAGATCAATGAGATGATGACGGATCTCGGAGCTGTCATGGCAGGGATTGTGACCAGTGATTTTGTCACGGAGGCAACCAAAGAAGCGTCCGGTCAGGTGGATGTGACAGGACTTAATTATGCGGCATCCCGCTATGAAATGGACTGCAGGCAGCATCCAGACCGCATTCTGGTCGGATCGGAAACCTATCCGATGGACCTGGATGTGAACTGGGATCTGGTGGAAAAGCATCCGAATATTATCGGTGATTTTGACTGGACTGCATACGATTATCTTGGCGAAGCAGGAATCGGAAAGATCAGCTACAACACAGAACAGGGAATGAGCTTTTATGCCCCGTATCCCTGCAAGGCGGCATACTGCGGAGACATCAATCTCCTTGGAGATGCAAGGCCGGTTGTGTTCTGGAGAAAAACGATCTGGGGACAGCAGGAGACACCTTATATTGCCGTCTGCCCGCCGGAGCATCACGGAGAAAAAGTTGCAAAATCTCAATGGGCCATGACCGATGCGGTTCGTTCCTGGAACTGGAAAGGTTACGAAGGAAAGCCGGTTCGCGTAGAGGTGTACAGCGACGCGGAGGAGGTGGAGCTTCGGATTAACGGAACGCCTCTGGAACGGAAAAAGGTCGGAAGAACGCCTGTTGCCTACAATGATCTGCAGAGGGATGAAACGGGACGATTCCTGAACCGGATGAATGCGGTGGTTTTTGAAACTGTTTATGAACCCGGAGTTCTTGAAGCGGCAGCCTACCGTGATGGACTGGAGGTTTCACGGGATATCCTGAAGACGGCATCGGATGCCGTGGAGATGAAGATCACTGCAGATTGCAGGGAGATTCCTGCGGATGGAAGCGATATCTGCTATGTGGAGCTGGAGCTTGTTGATGCGGAGGGGATTCGTAATCCCGGCGAAATCCGTAAGGTTTCTGTAAGTGTGGACGGTGCGGGCTATCTTCTTGGGTTTGGAAGTGCAGATCCGGAATCGGAGGAGAACTATTTTGACACGGAGGCCAGAACCTATGAGGGGCGGCTTCGTGCCGCAATTCGGGCAAAGGAGTCCGGAATCATAAACGTGACCTTTACCGGAGAGAATATGAAATCGAAATCGGTACAGATTTCGGCGAAATGAAAACAAACTGTCCTGTGTCATGCAAACAGGGCAGTCAAAGGAGGAAAGAAAACGATGAATATCTATGTGGATATCCGTGCACCAAAGAATGGAAACGGAAGTAAGGAGACACCGTTTCGTTCCATCCGTGAAGCTGCAAAGCTGGCAAAACCCGGCGATACGGTTCTGGTTGCTCCCGGTGTTTACCGGGAAAATGTAGCACCTGCCCATGCAGGCCGCGAGGATGCAAGAATTGTTTATAAGAGCACGGAGCCGCTTGCAGCTGAGATTACCGGTGCCGAAGAAATCAAGAGCTGGGAGCCGTATGAGGGGAATGTATGGGTTTGCCGCATTCACAACGGTGTATTCGGCAAATACAATCCGTATACAACCTATGTACAGGGTGACTGGTATTTCGGGCCGGTCAACAAGCATACCGGACAGGTTTTCCTGAACGACCGGATGCTGTATGAGACTCTGACACTGGAGGAATGCATCGAGGGTGCGGTCTATCCGTCTTCCTGGGAGCCGGAGAATTCTGTCTATAAATGGTACACCGAGCAGGATGAGGCGAAGAATGAAACCGTGATCTATGCAAACTTCCAGGGGAAAAATCCGAACGAGGAGAACGTAGAGGTGACCGTGCGGCGTGAGTGCTTCATGCCGAAGGAAAACGGCGTCGATTACATCACGGTAAGCGGCTTTACCATCGATAAGGCGGCTACGACCTGGGCTCCGCCCGCGGCATTCCAGGACGGCATGATCGGCCCGCACTGGTCCAAGGGTTGGATCATTGAGGACTGTGAGATTTACGGAAGCCGCTGCGCCGGTATTTCTCTTGGTAAGTACGAGGATCCGGACAACAATCATTATTTTACCTATCGTCACGTGAAGAGCCCGACACAGATGGAGAGAGATGCCGTCTGCCGCGGCCAGTATCACGGATGGCTGAAGGAGAACATCGGACATCACATCGTTCGCCGCTGCCACATTCATCACTGCGAGCAGGACGGAATTGTCGGCCGCCAGGGCTGTGTGTTCTCTTTGATTGAGGACAATGACATTCATGACATCAACAACATGCAGGAGCTTGCCGGTGCAGAGATCGCAGGAATCAAGCTGCATGCAGCAATCGATGTCATCATCCGCCGCAACAAATTCCATGACTGCACGATGGGCGTGTGGTGCGACTGGGAAGCACAGGGAACCCGGATTTCCCAGAACCTGTTCTATCAGAATCATGCGCCGGAAGGCATCGGGAAGAGCCCGATGGGTGCCATGATGAGCCAGGATGTTTTCATTGAGGTGGGACATGGACCGACGCTGATCGATAACAACGTCATGCTCTCGAAGGTATCTCTTCGCATGGCAACGGAGGGCGTTGCCTGCGTGCATAACCTGATGCTGGGCGCTCTGACCTCGGTTGGCTCCGGAACGGATTTCCAGGCAGATGGGAAGAACCAGCCCCGTTATACGCCGTATCACATTCCGCACCGCACGGAGGTCGCCGGATTCATGACGATTCTTCACGGCGATGACCGGTTCTACAACAACATTTTCGTTCAGAATCAGCCTGTGGAGGAAGTCGAAGTCAAGGAAGACATGGGCATGATGATGGCGGACAACCAGGTGGTCGGGACATCTGTCTTCGATGACTATCCGACCTATGAGGAGTGGTACGCTCCGTTTAAAGAACTGGAAGGAAAAGCCGCTAAGGAATTTGATATGATGAAGCTGATGGGACCGCATTTTGCAAAGCTTCCGGTATGGGCTGGCGGCAACGTGTATCTGAACGGTGCGAAGGCGTGGAAGAAGGAGACGGAGAACCTTGTGGACAGTGAGAATCCGGTTAAGATCGAGGTCGTGGAGGACGGAGATCATGTATCGATCCGGACGAATCTGTTCGATGTCATCGGCGATTACCGGACCGGCATGATTTCGAGCGATACGCTTGGGGAAGCGTTTGAGCCGGAGGAGCGTTTTGAAACACCGGACGGCGAGGATATTCTGTTCGATGTGGACTATGCGGGCAATCACCGCGGGACGGACGTTCTGCCCGGACCGTTTGCAGACAGGGAAGCTGCAGAAGCACAGCTTTGGTAAAAACAAGACAGGAGGGTTAGCAGATGAAAAGAATGAGTTTCAACGAAGGCTGGGAGGTATCAACCGGCGGATCAAGTCTGATGGAGGCTTTTATGCCGGGAGCAGGCAAGAAGCAGAGCGTTTGTCTTCCGCATGATGCCATGATTCACGAGAAGCCCGTTCCGGAATCCTTAAGCGGCGCGCAGACCGGCTTTTATCCCGGCGGAGAATATATCTATACGAAGAAATTCACGGCACCGAAGGAGTGGGAAGGCCGCTCTGTGATTGCGGAGTTTGAGGGCGTCTATGAGATTGCCAGAGTGTATCTGAACGGCAACTTTGTGACCTCCAACTTACACGGCTACGGCGGCTTCGATGCCGCTTTGGACCGTTATCTTCGCCCCGGGGAAGAGAATGAAATCAAGGTGATCGCAAACAATCCGGATCCCAACAGCCGCTGGTACTCCGGAAGCGGTATTTACCGCAATGTCAATCTTCTGGTTGGAAATGAAGTACACATTGTGAAGGATTCGGTCCGGATTACCACGAGAGAAATCGGAGAGGCTGCCGTTGCCGAGGTGGAAACCAAGGTGAAAAACCTCACCAGAAAGGCACATAAAATGGTGCTGAAAACGGTCTGGACACTGGCAGCTTCCGGGGAGAAGGCGGCGGAAGACAGCGTAGTTTTCACTGTTTTCCCGGAGGATACCGAGACACTTCGTCAGAACATTCTGATTGAGAATCCGAAGCTTTGGGATTGTGAGAATCCGAATCTGTATGATGTTTGGCTTGTTCTGTACGAAGCAGAGGAAGTGATGGATGAGGAATCCATCCGGACGGGGCTGCGCATGCTGGCACTGGACGGAAAGCGCGGACTTCGTCTCAACGGAAAGCCGGTGAAGCAGAGAGGAACCTGCATTCATCATGACAACGGAATCATCGGCGCCGCTACCTTTGCCGCAGCAGAGAGAAAGCGTGCCCGCGAAATCAAGGAAGCCGGCTTCAACGCCATCCGTAGCGCGCACCATCCCATGAGCCCGGAGATGCTCGCTGCCTGTGATGAGTACGGGCTGCTCGTCATGGATGAGCTGACCGATATGTGGCATGAGCAGAAGAACCGAAATGACTTCTCGAATTTCTTCGATCGCTGCTGGGAGGAAGAAACGGAGAAGATGGTGAAGAAGGACTACAACCATCCCTGCGTCATTTTGTATTCGTCCGGAAATGAGATTCTGGATCTTGGAAGAGAATCCGGCGGAGCCATCAACCGGAAGATCTGCAACAGGTTCCATGAGCTGGATGCGACCAGATACACCACCACGGCGGTAAACGGCCTGATCGCTTCTGCAATCAGCGGGAAAATCCAGGGAATCATCGTGGATATTCTGAAGGCAAAGGGCATTGATCCTTCTGTGCTGGGCGGCGATGGCGGCAGTGCGGAAAGCGGCGTCGGTGCAGCGAATATGATGATGCAGATGACGAACGAGGATGCCTTCTGCACACATCCTCTGATGAGTGAGGTGCTGGAGGAAGCAGCGCAGGCAGCGGACATTGCCGGATACAACTATCTGACGGGACGCCATGCGATGGAAAAAGAGCTTCATCCGAATAAGCCGGTGCTTGGAACCGAAACCTACCCTGCAGACATTGTTCGTCTCTGGAGAATTGTGGAGGAGAACGACAACGTTCTCGGTGATTATACCTGGACCGGCTATGACTATCTGGGAGAAGCAGGCTGCGGAATTTTCTACTATGACGGAAAGGTGAACTTCTCCTCCAACTATCCGGACCGCATCGCGTACATCGGTGATATCAACATCCTCGGATACCGGAGACCCATCAGCTATCTGAGAGAAATTGTATTCGGTCTTCGGAAGGAGCCTTACATCGGCGTGATCCGGATGAACCGTTACGGACAGAAGATTTCCCAGACCTCCTGGATGTTCAAGGACAATGTTTCCTCCTGGACCTGGCCGGGATTTGAAGGGAAGGAGACGGAGGTTGACATTTATTCCGCAGATGAGGAAGCGGAGCTGTTCTTAAACGGAAAGTCTCTTGGGAAGAAGCCGTGCGGAAAGGATCATGACTTTATGGCAACCTGGAAGGTGACCTATGAGCCGGGAGAGCTTCTGGCGGTCAGCTATCAGGACGGAAAAGAGACGGGACGCTATCTTCTGACGACGGCCGGAGAGAAGGTTGTTCTGACCGCAGAGGCAGACCGGAGGGAAATCAAGGCCGGCGGAGAGGACCTTTCCTTTGTGACGGTGAAGCTGAAGGATGAAAAGGGCTGTGAGAACCTGTCTGCATCGAAAACCGTGACGGTCCGCGTGGAAGGCCCCGGCGTTCTTCAGGGCTTTGGCAGTGCGGATCCTCAGCCGGTAAGAAGCTATGACGATACCACCTGGGAGACCTTCGACGGGGAAGTCATGGCGGCAGTTCGCACAACGAACGAGACGGGTACCATTCGCGTGATCTTCTCGGCAGATGGCTGTGAGGATGCCGAGGTTTCGATTGAGAGTAAGTAAAAATCGACGCAGAAAGGTCCGCAAAACCAAAATAATGGTAAAAAATAGCAAAATTGTGGGTGTATGTTACTCTTCCTTTTGGATAACATAACAGCAGGAATGCTTTTACCAAGGAAAGGGGAAAATATGGGAAAAATATTTGCACCGACTCAGGAAGAAATGATGCAGGATGAGAAGGAGCACATGGAGCTTGCAAGAAAGCTTGCAGGTGAATGCGTGGTTCTTCTGGAAAATGATGGCGTTCTTCCGCTTGCAGGAGCAGGCGGAAAGATCGCACTGTTTGGAGCAGGCGCAAGAAAAACGGTGAAGGGCGGCACCGGCTCCGGGGATGTCAATTCCCGTTTCGTCATCAATGCAGAGGACGGACTGAAGGAAGCAGGATATGAGATTACGACGGGAGCGTGGCTTGCCCGTCATGATGCAAAGATTGAGGCTGCGAAGGCGGAGCATCGTGCACTTCTGGAGAAGCTGTCGAAGGAAACCGGGCGTCCTGCGTTTCTTCTGGAATTCGGCATGCCGTTCCAGGAGCCTTCTCCGGAACCTGTGACAGACGAGGACATTGCTTTAGCCGGAACGGATACGGCAATTTATGTGATCTCCCGGAATTCCGGTGAGGGAGCAGATCGTTTTGCAAAGGAAGGCGACTACCTTTTATGGGAGGAAGAGAAGAATTCCATTCGGAAGCTGGCTTCCGGCTTTGAGAAGTTTGTTCTGGTTCTGAACGTCGGCGGTGTTATGGATCTGTCGGAGGTAAAGGCGATTCCGGGCGTCAACGCAGTGGTATTGATGTCACAGCTTGGCAATATCGGAGGACTTGCCATTGCCGATGTCCTGACCGGTAAGGTGAATCCGTCCGGAAAGCTGGCAGATACCTGGGCGGCAAGCTATGCGGATTATCCGTCTGCGGCAGACTTTTCTCACAATAACGGTGACACGGATGACGATGACTATGCGGAAGGCATCTATGCCGGATATCGTTACTTTGGAACCTTCGGGAAAAAGCCGCTGTATCCGTTTGGCTACGGACTTTCCTATACAAGCTTTTCCATGGAGCCGGTTTCCTGCAGAGTGGAGGACGGTCAGGTCAGAGTGCTGGCTTCTGTGACAAATACGGGAAGTACGGAAGGAAAAGAAACCGTACAGGTCTATGTTTCCGTAAAGGGAAATACCGAGCTGGATCATCCGGTGCTTGAGCTGAAGGGCTATGCGAAGACGAAGCTTCTTGCTCCGGGAGAAAAGGAAGAGGTCTGTGTTACCATTCCCGTGCAGCTTCTCGCATCCTACAGTGAGAAGAAAGCTGCCTGGATTCTGGAAAAGGCGGACTATGAGCTTCGCATCGGAAATTCGTCGGATCAGACCGTTCCGGCAGCGGTTCTTTCTCTGCCGGAAACCGTTACGGTCGAGCAGTGCGTGAACATCTGCCCGAAGGACAATGAATTTGAGGAAACATGCGGCCTTTACGAGGGCGGAGCCGGTGCGGATGTACCGGTCATCCGTCTTGAGGCTTCCGATGTCCCGCAGAGAACGGTTTCGTATTCGGATGAGAACCGGGCAGAGTATACGACGGACAAGACCGGAGTGATTACCCTGGAGGATGTGAAGAGCGGAAAAGCTTCCGTGGAGGAGCTGGTTGCCCAGCTTACCATCGAGGAGCTCGCAAGCTTTGCGACCGGCCGTCATGCAAGAAAGGGAGAGAGCTCGGTGATCGGAAATGCGTCCTTCAGCGTTCCGGGAGCAGCAGGAGATACCTCAGCTGTTTGTCTGGAGAGCCGCGGCATCCGTCCGGTTTCCATGGCTGACGGCCCTGCGGGCCTTCGCCTGCAGCCTCATTTCAAGGCAAGGCATGACGGAACGGTTCTTCCCGGCGGCAATAAGTTCGGCGACACCGTGGCACCCTTCCCGGAGTATGACAATCCGGAGGATGTGGTTGATTACTATCAGTATACGACGGCAATCCCGATCGGCTGGGCACTGGCGCAGTCCTGGAATACCGGGCTGGTTCGTGCGGCAGCAGACATGGTCGGAGCAGAGATGGAGAAATTCGGCGTGGATATCTGGCTTGCACCTGCCATGAACATTCACCGGAATCCTCTGTGCGGACGGAACTTCGAGTACTATTCCGAGGATCCTGTTGTGACGGGACTTACGGCTGCTGCCATTACAGAAGGCGTACAGAGCCACAAGGGCAAAGGCGTTTCCATCAAGCATTTTGCAGCGAACAACCAGGAAGACAATCGCTACCAGACAAACGTTCATGTGAGTGAGAGAGCTCTCCGGGAGATTTATCTGCGCGGCTTTGAAATCTGCATTCGCAAGGCACATCCGGAAACGATCATGACGAGCTACAACCTGATCAACGGCATCCATACCGCAGACAGCTATGATCTTCTGCAGAAGGCGGCAAGAGATGAGTGGGGCTTCCGCGGACTGATCATGACCGACTGGTATTCTACCGGCGGACTTGGTGCGCTTTCGCAGAGTGCAACGGGCAAATACAAGTGGGGAACACCCTCCGGCGCTGTGCATGCAGGCAATGATCTGCAGATGCCGGGTGATGAGCTGGTAGAAGATGCGATCATCCGTGCAGTCCGTGAGGAAGAGAAGGAGGATGGCTTCTCCTGCACAAAGGCAGATCTGCAGTTCTGCGCGGCAAATGTTGTCCGCAGTGCTTTGTATGCAGATGGTGATGTCAACGCCTTTGGATAAACGATCGGAAGAACAGAACAGACAGAAAAATGCCAGGTGCCTCGCAGAGAGGCACCTGGTATTTTTTCACGATTAGATGGATTCCGGCTCAGCGGTACGGAGCCGAAATCCGGATCTTTACCAGCTTGGAGGGAAGATAATCCATGAAAAGCCGGTTATCATTTTCGTCTGAGCCGTAGAAGGTTGTTTCCTGCAGATAGGATTCTGAGAATCCTGCCTGCATGCATTTTCTGGCATAATTACCAAATTCGGTTTTGGTCATGCCGGCCAGATAGATCACACAGCTGTCGTTGGAGTCCTGGAAAACGTTGCCATCCAGAGATGGCGGAATCGGAAGAAGCTGCGCCAGCGGATTCTCCGGCCACTCGATCGGAGAGGTTTCGATGGCCTTCTCCAGACGGATGTGCATCTCGCTGTAATCCTCATCATACGACAGATCCAGATAATTTCCCTCTTCGTCATAGGCTTCATAGTAGCTGCTGTACTGATTCATGCCAATGGTGAAGCCGGATTCCTTACAGTCCTCCAGGTACTGATTGTATTCCTCGAGGGAGGTGTTCGCTGCATAGACGGAGAGGGTCTTTCCTGCGTCCAGATACATCTCTCCGTTCAGAGAGACTGGCTGCGGGATCAGCGAGGGAAGTCCGCTCTTCGGCCATGCATATGTTTTCTCAGCCCGTTCCCTGTGATAATCGGAGTAGCTGACGGAATTAGCGAGCTCGGAAAGGGCGGGAAGCAGGATCACGGCAAATATGGCAGCAAGGATCAGACCGATTTTCCATCGGAGCTTTTTCTTTTTGCTGGCTGCGGCGGTCTTCTGACTCTTCTGTGAAAGCCTTTCCTTTTGCAGAGCAACCTCTTTGTATGCTTCTGCCCGGAGCCGTTCGATTTTCACCGCATCGCTTTCCATCAGGGCTTTTTTATAGCCGCAGTACGGACAGGAGAGCTCGGAGAGCTCTTTGTGAATTTCCAGCGGTGCACCGCATTTGGGGCAGGTCAGATCAATCACCTGGGACATGTCGTGTTCCTTTCAATGGCCGGGCTGGTTTTGCAGTCCGGAAAATGGCACTACGTCAAACAGTGTAACCCGAAACAGAACGTAAAGGAAGAGGCCAGCAGATGAAACTGCTGACCTCTTTCCGATTTTTTATTTGATTCGATACAAGCAGCGATTACAGAAGATCCTGCCAGTTCTTGATGCCTTCCTTTTTGGCAACTTCCTGCATCTTCATGGCACGAACCTTGGTGGACAGTCCGAAGAGGTTGATGAAGCCGTTGGCATCGGTATGGTCATACATATCGCCGGTCTTGAAGGAAGCGATGCTCTCGTTGTACATCGTGTACGGAGAGGTCTCGCCGGCGCGGATGATGTTGCCCTTGTAAAGTCCAAGCTTTACCGTTCCGGTAACGTAGCGCTGCGTGCTCTCGATGAATGCCTGCTCTGCCTCGCGAAGAGGAGAGAACCATTTTCCTTCGTAGACAAGGCTTGCAAACTTCGCGCCGATCTCTTCCTTGAGTGCATAGGTCTCGCGGTCCAGAATCAGCTCTTCCAGCTGCTGAAACTGGCGGATCATTTCACGGGCATGGGGAAGAAGAAGCTTTCCCCGTTCTGTGAGATAAAGCTTTTTTCCAAGACGTTCAAAGAGAAGGCCGTTATAATGAGCTTCCAGCTCACGGATGGCCTGACTGACTGTTGGCTGGGAAAGATAAAGATGTTTGGGAGCAGCACTCATGGAGCCCTGTTCCGCAACGGCCGCAAAAACAGTGAGATGGCGGATGGTCATATGGAATCTCCTTTTATTGTAAATTGGTATATAGGTAAAACCTATCATTTTTATAAAATAATATCATTTCTCAAATACATCTTCAAGTGGTATAGTAGGAAGTACGTGAAAACGATTTCAACATTGCAAAATACAGGGCAACGATACCGTGGGAAAGTATCGGAATGCCGGTGAGACCAGGAGGAGGAAATATGTCAGCATTAACTGTAAGCAAAGAGGAAGAGAAAAGACTGAAGGGGCAGGGGTTTTTAAATAACCGGGGAACCGATGAATTTTCTGCACGGGTGATCACTGTATGGCGGAAGCAGCAGAGAAATTCGGCAACGGAAATCTTACCTACACGACCAGGCTTTCCGTGGAGATCCAGGGAATCCCCTACGAAAAGATCGAAGAGTTTCAGGAATTTATTGCGAAGGAAGGTCTGGAGACAGGAGGAACAGGAGCAAAGGTCCGACCGGTAGTATCCTGCAAGGGAACCACCTGTCAGTATGGGCTGCTGGATTCCTTTGGAATCTCTGAGGAGATCCATCATCGTTTTTATGTGGCATATCATGACATCAAACTGCCGCACAAATTCAAGATCGCAGTGGGCGGATGTCCGAATAACTGTGTAAAACCGAACCTGAATGATCTGGGAATCATCGGTCAGAGAATCCCGGAATTTCATAAAGAGCTTTGCAAGGGCTGTAAAAAATGCGCTATTGAGGCAGCCTGTCCGATTGG
>OIXL01001075.1_pt1 | contig 11408 bp, 7 predicted proteins | sample 1587761 | NCBI WGS metagenome assembly OIXL01 (sample SAMN03283246) | human gut metagenome | biome: human-associated habitat; material: feces | host: Homo sapiens | place: Peru | collected 2012 | reverse complement strand
TATAGACGCGAAGATTTCTGTTTCCACAAGCGACTCCCAGGAAGGAGTTGATGTGACATTTGTAATAAACGAAGGAAATTCAACTGTTGTAAGCCAGGTGAATTTTTCGGGAAACACAGTTTTTTCCGCGCGCACATTGAAGAGTAAAATTTCATCGAAGGAAAAGGGATTCCTGAAGGACGGTGCGTTCCAGCGTTCGTCGGTGGAGGCGGACAAACAGTCGCTTGTCGCCTATTATGCCACAAAAGGCTATATAGATGCCCGCGTTATTGATGTTGTTGAAAATTCTTCTTACAACGAAAAAAAGGAACGCGAGGAAATTGAGCTTACTTTTGTTCTTTCAGAGGGCGCTCAGTATACTTACGGCGGCCTTACGGTTTCAGGAAACGAGATTTTCAGAACGGAAAAACTTCTTTCGTATGTAAAGCTTAAAAACGGAGATGTCTTTAATCAGACAAAGTTTCAGGAAGGAATCGCCGGCATAACAAACCTGTATTACGAAAATGGCTATATGTCAAACGAATTCTATCCGACGGTTAACAAGGACCCTGAAAAACGCACCGTAAGCTATGCGCTTTCTATAAAAGAGCGTTCCCGCGCCCATGTTGAAAATATAATTATCAAGGGAAATACAAAGACAAAGGATCACGTAATCCTCCGCGAGCTTCCTATTGAGCCGGGCGATGTTTTTAGCCGCGACAAAATCATGGCGGGGCTTAGAAACCTTTACAATACCCAGTATTTTTCAAGCATCGTGCCTGAGCCTGTTTCCGGCTCGGAAGAAAATCTTGTCGACCTTGTCATTACGGTCGAAGAGCAGAGTACGACATCCCTGCAGTTCGGAATGACTTTTTCAGGAATTGAAGATGCCGATGACCTGCCGATTTCTCTTTATGCAAAAGTTGAAAATTCCAATTTCCGCGGAACTGGAAAATCAATTTCTTCTGGTGTGACAATCGCTTCTAACGAGCAGTCGGTTGACTTTGGTTTCAGGGAAAACTGGCTTTTTAACCAGCCGATTTCTTTTTCAGAATCGCTTTCCCTTTATCATTCAAATTCCTATGCTCTGGCGTTGCGAATGCTTCCAAACGGTGTTTTTGACGACGATTATTATTACATGAACTACGAGTCTTTCGGGGCTTCGCTCGCTACAAGTTTTGGACGCCGCTGGCTTCCAAGGTTTGCAATCTTTACGCTTTCGGGCGGTATGACAAATTCAATCACAGACAATCTTTACGATGAGTCTCTTTATATACCTCTGGATTCTGGCGTAAACAAATTTGCAAACCGTTTCGGTATAAAGAATTCACTGTTTATGAATGCCTCGCTTGACAACCGCGATATTAATTACGACCCTACAAAAGGATGGTTTGTAAGCGAGCGTCTTGCCTGGTACGGACTGATTCCGGGGGTCGAAAAAGAATTCTATCTGCGTTCAGACACAAAGCTTGAGTCATACCTAAAACTTTTTGATGTTCCGTTGTTCAACGGATTCTGGAATTTTAAGATGGTTCTTGCGGCTTACACTGGAATTTCCCTTGTTTATCCTGTTCCAGGAACTTTGTTCGGTGATTCCAGCAAAGTATACATTGACGGTATGTTTAACGGACGAGGCTGGACTAATATCTACAATGAAACGCGCGGAAAAGCGATGCTTTCTAACCGTGTGGAGCTCAGGCTTCCATTGTTCCAGGGAATTCTTGGCGTGGACGGATTCTTTGATGCTGTCGCTGTAAAGGACGAGCCTGAAGATTTGCTTAATAATCTTAAGCTTGATGATTTTTATTTTAGTTTCGGTCCTGGATTAAGGTTTCTTGTTCCGCAGTTCCCATTGCACTTGCTTTTTGCAAACAAATTCCGCGTAATAGACGGAGAAGTAAAATGGGACAGCACATGGCAGTTCGTCCTTTCGTTTAATATGACAAATAAATAAAAAGGTGGATTATATGAAATTTAAAGGCGCAAAATCAGTTCTTTTTGCTTTTATTTTAACTGCTGGCTCATCGCTTTGTGCGCAGCAGATTACAAAGTTTGGTGTTGTTGATACTGCGAAAGTTTACAACGCATATTTCAGAAATTCTACTTCAGTACGCAACTACGAAAAAAAGAAGGCGGATTTTCAGCAGGAAATAAATAAATACACAGACGAACTTCAGAAACTTCAGGCAAAAAAAGTTGACTACGAAAAAGCCGGAAACGATGCGATGGCTCAAAAAACCCAGGCTGAAATAACAAAAAAAACTGATTTTGTAGTTGAATACACAAACGCTAAAAATGTGGAGCTTGAGTCAATGCAGAAAACCCTCCAGGGATCTGACACATTTTATAATAATCTGTACAGCACGCTTTCAAGAATTGCTGAGTCTGGCGGTTACAGCATGATTTTAAGCCTTCAGCAGTCAAACGCCATTCTGTGGTATTCAAATTCTGTTGATATTACAGAACAGGTAATCGCCGAGTTAGGAAGATAATCTTGTGGATTCAGATGTAGCGCTTACTCCGGTATTAGAGCAGTATTTAAAAATCAAAGGCGAACATAAAAATGAGATTCTATTTTTCAGGGTAGGCGATTTTTATGAAATGTTCTTTGATGATGCTGTGGAGGTTTCCAGACTTCTTAATTTAACGCTGACTCATAAGGGCGCGGCTCCAATGTGCGGAATTCCATATCATGCCGCAAAAATATACATCGCACGGCTTCTTAGGGCCGGAAGAAAAGTTGTTATTTGTGAGCAGGTTGGAGATCCAAAGGCAAAAGGTCTTACGGAGCGAAAAGTTGTAGAAATAATTACTCCTGGAACTGCGCTTGAATCTGAATATCTTGAGGGAAATTCAAACAATTTTCTTGCAGCCTTGTCTGTGACTCATGGTTGCGCAGGCTTTGCGTTCATCGATGTTACAACAGCGGCTTTTTCGGCTACCAGCTGGCGTTCCTCTGAAATGGCGGAACAGTTTCCTAAGGAGCTGGGGCGTTGTTCTCCGCGTGAAATTCTTCTTCCGCAATCGTTAAGGCAGAACAAAGTTATTCAGGATTCCCTTGCCCAGTATCCGGCTATGTCAATTTCATATTATCCGGACTGGGATTTTAATGCTGAATTATCCTATAAAAAGCTTGTTGAGCAGTTTAAAACGGCGAGCCTTTTGTCCTTCGGGCTGGAAAAAACTTCTGCGGAGGTTGCGCCGGCCGGTTTTCTTCTTGATTATCTTGCAAAGACTACGAATACAGTTGTTCCCCACGTAAAGTCAATAAAAGTTTACAAGGACACGAATTATCTTATTATTGATGATTCAAGCCGCCGGAATCTTGAAGTTGTTGCAAATTTGCGCGATGGCTCTGTTCAGTTCAGTCTTCTTGAATGTCTTAATTTTACCCGGACAGCGATGGGAAGCAGGATGATTCGCCAGTGGCTTTTGTATCCGCTTACTGATGTTCAGAAAATCAATGCAAGGCAGTCGCACGTGCAGCTTTTTTATGAAAACCGAAACCTTATGGATTCTGTGCGTGAGAAAATTAATCCGATTCTGGATATTGAGCGCCTGGCTGGAAGAATCGCGATGGACAGGGCTCATGCGAAGGATTTGCAGGCATTAAAATCGAGTCTTGTCGCGTGGTTAAAAGCAAGAAATGAACTTTCAGATTTCGATTTTGCCTCAATTGATGATGCGCCGGCGGTTGAAATAATTGATTTGATTCAAAATGCTATTTGCGAAGACCCTGCTACTTCTCTAACAGAAGGAAGAATTATAAAGGCCGGATGGTCGGATGAGCTGGATCACTGGAGAAACGTTCGCGACAACTTTGGACAGATTCTTTCCGACTATGAAGCTGAGGAGCGTGAGCGGACCGGAATTTCAACCTTGAAAATAAAATGCACAAATGCTTTCGGCTATTTTATTGAAATCAGCAAAGGAAAACTTTCTTCCGTGCCGGCTGATTTTATTATGCGCCGGGCCCTTGTGAACGGCGACCGCTATACAACTCCAAGGCTTCAGGAGCTGGAACACGAGCTTAACGAAGCCGGTACAAAAATTCTGGAGCTTGAAAGAGATTTGTTTGTTGAAATCCGCTCGAAACTCCACGATTACGTTTCTTATCTTATGCAGACGGCTTCTGAAATTGCCTACACGGATGCGGCGTCCTCATTTGCAAAGGCTGCTGTCCTGAACAACTGGGTCCGCCCTGAGGTTGTGAATTCCGGGGTTTTTAATGTAAAAAAAGGACGCCATCCTGTTGTTGAAAAACATTTGCCTTCCGGAGAATTCGTTCCTAACGACTTGAATATTTCAGCAGATAGCTCTGATGGGAAGACTTTCTGCCTTATAACCGGACCGAATATGGCCGGAAAAAGCACGTTTCTTCGTCAAAACGCTCTGATTTCTCTTCTTGCGCAGACAGGCTCGTTTGTTCCGGCTGAATATGCTGAAATCGGCGTTGTCGACAGGATTTTCTGCCGCGTTGGCGCTAGTGACAACCTTGCGCGTGGTGAATCTACTTTTCTTGTTGAAATGACGGAAACTGCAAATATTTTACGCTCTGCGACAGAAAAATCTCTTGTCATAATGGATGAGGTAGGGCGCGGAACAAGTACGGAAGACGGACTTTCCATCGCATGGGCAGTTAGCGAATTCCTTCTGAATAATATAAAATGCAGGACACTGTTTGCCACTCATTACCACGAATTGACCAGAATTGAGCATAAAAAGCTGGAGCTTCTCTGCATGGAAGTAGCTGAGCAGGGCGAATCCGTCACCTTTTTAAGGAAGGTCAAGGTTGGAGCCAGCGAGAATTCCTATGGAATTCATGTTGCAAAACTTGCCGGTGTTCCGGAAGCGGTAATAAAGCGCGCCAATGAGATTCTCTGTCATATTCAGAATGTCGCTGAAAACAAACCTGTTCTGGACGAAATTCCTGAATATCATGAAAATGAATCTATAAGGCAAGAGCCTGTCGCTCCTGGTCTTTTTAGCGATGAAGAGATTGTGCTTGACGAAATTCTTTCCGCAGATCCGGATAATATGACACCTCTTGCGGCTTTGCAGATGATTTCCAGGTGGAAAAAAGCTCTTTCCGGAAGATGATTCTGTGTTTCTTGCGGCAAGTTGTGTGATTTGAATTTTCGCAGTTTTTTGTCCGTTTATTTCAGTTTTTAACTTTTTTTTGCAATATATAAATGTGAACAAATTCTTTTTCTGGATTCAGTCCGCGGTGATGGCGGTCGGGCGATTTGTGTTTTTATTCCTTGCAGGAGGATCTGAGTGCGCTGTCTGCGGGGATGATACTGGTCTGCTGCCTGTCTGCGATGATTGCAGGAAGAAATTTTTTGCGGTAAAGCCTGCCGGTCTTGGAGTTTGCAAAAACTGCGGCAAGGATCTTATTTCCGAAGATGATGTCTGTATGGAATGCAGGAAAAACCTTCTTTTGAAAAATTTGGACGGGGCTTTTCCGTTGTTTTCGTACCGCCTTTGGAATACAAGCTTGCTGTGCAGGTGGAAACTTGAGGATGAACGGATTTTTTCGGATTTTTTTGCAGAACTGATGAATGAAAGGTTGAGTCAGGTTTGTAAGATGATGGGAAAATTTGTTGTGGTTCCTGTTCCGCCCAGGCCTGGAAAAATCAGGAAAAAAGGCTGGGATCAGGTTGATGAGATAAGCCGGATTCTTGAATTCAGGTACGGATGGAAGGTGATGAGGATTCTGAAGCGGCACAACAATATCCAGCAGAAAACCCTCGAACGCAGTCAAAGAATGGAAATGATAGGGAAAGCGTATTCTTTGGCCGCAGACGTTAAGGTTGCGCCGGAGACTGTATGTCTTGTGGATGATGTTCTTACTACCGGAAGCACAATTGAGTCTTGCGCTGAAAAACTGAAAGGTTCAGGCTGCAAAAAAGTGTTCGCTGTAACTTTGTTTTCCGTGGACCGCTGAGGCGGCGGACGGAATGTAATTAATTGCAAAAACCGGTTTTTCATAGTATGCTTATTGAAGAGGATTTTATGGATACAGAAGATTTTCAGATTCAGTTAGTTACTTTCCGTCTTGGAAACGAGTTATATGGTGTTGATATTATGTCTGTAAAGGAAATTGTAAGGATTCAGCCAATCCGTCCGATTCCAAATGCGCCGAATTATATGGTTGGAATTTTAAATCTTCGGGGAGAAATAATTCCTATAATAGATCTTCATCGTCGTTTTAATATTGCCTTTGCAAATGAAGAAGACGAGCTTGATGAGCTTGAAAGCGGATTTATAATTCTAAATATCAATGGCAAACAGCTTGGAATAATAATCCACCGCTTGTGCGGGCCCCCGTCAATTCCTTTGAGTTTCAACCTTGCGATCGTACTCCCCAGGTGGAATACTTATTGCGTTAGCTGCGGCACGCAGGGGGTCAGTCCCCGCACACCTAGTATTCATCGTTTACAGCGTGGACTACCAGGGTATCTAATCCTGTTTGCTCCCCACGCTTTCGCGCCTCACCGTCAGTTGTCGTCCAGCAATCCGCCTTCGCCACTGGTGTTCCTCCTAATATCTACGCATTTCACCGCTACACTAGGAATTCCGATTGCCTCTCCGATACTCAAGAAGAGTAGTTTCAAATGCAGTTCACGAGTTGAGCCCGTGGATTTCACATCTGACTTGCCCTCCCGGCTACACGCCCTTTACACCCAGTAAATCCGGACAACGCTTGCCACCTACGTATTACCGCGGCTGCTGGCACGTAGTTAGCCGTGGCTTATTCTAGAGGTACCGTCTTCTGCTCTTCCCTCTTAAAAGAAGTTTACAACCCGAAAGCCTTCTTCCTTCACGCGGCGTTGCTGGGTCAGGCTTGCGCCCATTGCCCAATATTCCCCACTGCTGCCTCCCGTAGGAGTCTGGGCCGTATCTCAGTCCCAATGTGGCCGTTCAACCTCTCAGTCCGGCTACTGATCGTCGACTTGGTGGGCCGTTACCTCACCAACTATCTAATCAGACGCGAGGCCATCTTTCAGCAATAAATCTTTGGTATTCCGATCATGCGGTCAGAATACATTATGCGGTATTAGCAGTCGTTTCCAACTGTTGTCCCCCACTGAAAGGCAGGTTCCTCACGCGTTACTCACCCGTCCGCCACTAAGTCATCCGTTCAACTTGACCGAAGTCTTGTATCGCAGAGCTTCGTTCGACTTGCATGTGTTAGGCACGCCGCCAGCGTTCGTCCTGAGCCAGGATCAAACTCTCAATAAAATGGTATCTTAAAGCCGAAGCTCTAAAATCAATTTCATTCTTCGTTCGCTCTTAGCTTAACTCAAGAATTTTCGTTGGCTATTCAAAGAATCTCATTTCTGACATTCACTGAACAACTCTTTTGGTTCTTTTTCAGAACCTTAATTGTCCAAGGTGTTTGTTCATGTTTCTCGTTGTTTAATTTACAAGGTGCACTCCGCAGTTTCGCGGGCTTTTATTGTATCATAGGAAGTTTCGTTTGTCAAGAACTTTTTCAAATTCTTTTGAACTTCTTATGATCGCCGCTCGCTTTGATCAATTTCTCTCTCGCAGCGAACTCATTTATTCTAGCACATCTTCATCTGTTTGTCAAGAACTTTTTTTCAAGGTTTTTCAACCGTTTTCTTGGCTCCCATCCGATATGCCCGCGCTCTTCAGAACGCTCGCATATATTATCATCGGGATTCGGGTTTGTCAACCCCTTTTTTCATTATTTTTCATTCTTTTTTATATTTCCTATAACTTGTGTTAATATCGGGATCACACCCCAAAATGTAGCCGCTCCGACGACCCATACCGCCATCGGCAGCCGCTGCGTCAGGAGGCTGACGCCGAAGGCGAGCAGACAGAAGATCCCTTCCTTCTTCTCTCCCCATCCGGCGCCGAGGCAGACCTCTGCCGTGCGGGCGGCCGCGCACACGAGCAGCGTCAGCAGCGACACCGCCAGCACCAGCGCGATACCGCCCGCCGCCGTGGCGGCGGACAGCGTGCCCTCGACCCAGTACACGACCACGCAGGGCAGCAGGATCACGGCGGAGAACATCAGCCCCATCAGATATACGCCCAGCAGCCGCGACGCCAGAATGGCGCGGACGGGGATGGGCAGCGACAGCAGCAGGTCGTTGTCTTTCGCCTGATACAGCCCGGAAAACGTGTTGAACACGCTGCCGAACACGCCCATGAACAGCCCCGCAAGGGCAAACAGCGTGAAGTACAGCCAGTCCAGCCCGGCACGGCACAGGGGCTGGCAAAGCCCCAGCGCGAGGGAGGTGAACATCCCGCCGATGACGCCCACCATCAGCACCACGTACATGACGATGAGGGCGGCGGTGGCACCTTTGGAGCGGGGCTTGTTCTTTTTCGCATCGTAGAAGTAGCCGCGGAAGATCTCCAGCAGCTGTTTTTTCACCAGCAGCTTGACCATCACTCCGCCTCCAGCTCCAGAAATACGTCCTCCAGGGAGTCGTCGCCCTTGACCTCCTCCATGGTGCCGGAGCGGATGAGCCGCCCGCTCTTGATGATGGCTACCTTGTCGCAGAGCTTCTCTGCCACTTCCAGCACATGGGTGGAGAAGAAGATGGCGCCGCCCTGATCGCACAGAGTGCGCATCATACCCTTCAGGGTATGAGCTGCCTTGGGATCCAAACCCACAAAGGGTTCGTCCATAAGGATTAGCCGGGGTTGGTGAAGCCATGCGGCCATAAGAGCCAGCTTCTGCTTCATGCCGTGGGAATAGGCGGCGATGGGCTGCGCCAGATCGCCCGTCAGCTCGAAAAGCTCCGCGTATTCCCGGATACGCGCCTGCCGCGTGGCGGCGTTCACGCCGAACACGTCGGCGATGAAGCTCAGATATTTGATGCCGGTCATGTAGTCGTACAGATCCGGGTTGTCGGGGATGTACGCCAGCTGCCGCTTGCAGCCCAGCGGGTCGGTCTTAATGGAGCGGCCGCCCACGGTGATCTCGCCGCTGTCGAACTGCAAGATCCCCACCGCCGCCTTCAGCGTGGTGGTCTTTCCCGCGCCGTTGTGACCGATGAAGCCGTAGATCTCCCCCGGCGCGATGTGCAGCGTCAGATCGTCCACGGCTTTTTTCTCGCCGTAGGTCTTGGTCAGGTGTTGAATGTCCAGCATGGTCGTCTCCTCCCTGCGCGGGCGTTCCGCCCTGCGCGAAGCTGCCTTTAGGCAGTTTTCCCGTTCTGCATAGATTTATCGTACCCTCATTGTACACGGGAGCTTTTACCCTGTCAACGTGCAGAATCGTAAGATTTCATTAAGATGAACGTAAAAATGCCGCTATTTTCGAGCCGCGAAGCGGCGCGAAAATAACGGCATTATTGCTTTACTCCTCGGTGAAGTGTACGTGGTTGAAGATGTGATCCTGACAGAAGCAGTGGTAGCCGGCGCATTTGCTGCAATAGCGGAACTGCATATCGGGGTAGTCCGTGTCGGTCTTGCCGCACACGGCGCATTTGTGGTGATAGCCCTGCTGCTCCTGCTGCTGCGCCTGACGCTGTGATTGCTGCTGCGCCTGCCGGAACTGCACCGTCCGGTAGGAGGTGCGCTGCCGGGTGCGCGCCTTGAGATAGTGTACCTCCGGCCAGATGAACACGGCGAAGTTCAGCAGTGCCACCACCGGCAGCACCGCGCCCGCCCAGTTGTGGGCACCGATGGCGCGGAAGATCTGGAAGGCGAAGAGCGCGCCGTCCAGATACGCCAGCCACTTCATCCGGACGGGGATGATGAAGAACAGCAGCACCTGCGCGTTGGGGAACAGGAAGGCGAAGGCGAAGAACATGGACAGGTTCACATAGTAGGAGCCCGCCACGGTGTAGCTCTGGCCGGAGATGAGGCTGGCGATCAGCACGCCCACCGCCGTCAGCAGTACGCCGCTGATGTAGTAGAGGTTGAACTTGGCGGTGCCCCACTGGCGCTCCAGCGTGGAGCCGATCCAGTAGTAGAAATACAGCCCGATCAGCAGCGCGAAGGGGCTGGCGTATCCGGGCACGAACACGAACGTCACCAGACGCCACACCTCGCCGTGGAGCAGGGCGTTCAGATTAAAGGTCAGAAAGCTCAGCGCGTTCACGTCGTTGGACTGGGTCAGCAGCATCAGCACGTACACCGCCACGTTGCCGCACACGATGACGCGCATCAGATTGGGAATACCGAACCGGGGATGCATGGCGCAGAACCGCTGCACCCCGTCATAGAGCTTTTTCAAGGGGAATATCCTCCTGTTTTTACAAATTGCATCCAGTATAGCGTATATAGGGGAAAAAGTCATGTCAAAACTTTGAACAATCCGAAAGTTTCACCACAGTTGAAGTATTTCCGGAATCACCAAAAACACTATTGACAACAGCGGAAAGTATGCTACAATATACTGTACAAGTGAATACCTTATCAAGAGTGGCGGAGGGACCGGCCCGATGAAGCCACGGCAACCTGTTTTTTCAAGGTGCCAAATCCGGCGAACGAATCGAAAGATGAGGAAAGGCAAGAAAGCTTCAGCACTCTGTCGATTCGGCAGGGTGCTTTTTATTGCGTTTTCCCAAAAGAAAGGAGAAATCATCATGGCAAGACATCTGTTTACCTCTGAATCCGTTACCGAGGGGCATCCCGACAAGGTCTGCGACCAGATCAGCGACGCGGTGCTGGACGCTATCTTCGAGAAGGACCCCAACGGACGCGTGGCGTGCGAGACCTGCGCCTCCACCGGCCTCATCCACATTATGGGTGAGATCACCACCAGCTGCTACGTGGACATCCCCAAGATCGCCCGTCAGGTGGTGCTGGACATCGGCTACAACTCCTCCGACTGTGGCTTCGACGGCAACACCTGCGCCGTCATCACCAACATCGACGAGCAGTCCAGCGACATCGCGCTGGGCGTGGACAAGAGCTACGAGGCGAAGGCGAAGGGCGACAGCGAGCTGGACAACGGCGCCGGCGACCAGGGCATGATGTTCGGCTACGCCTGCGACGAGACCCCCGAGCTGATGCCGCTGGCCATCTCTCTGGCCCACAAGATGGCCAAGCGCCTGACCGACGTGCGCAAGCAGGGTCTGCTGACCTATCTGCGTCCCGACGGCAAGACCCAGGTCACCGTGGAGTATGACGAAGACGGCAAGCCCTCCCGCGTGGACACCGTGGTGGTCTCCACCCAGCACGCCGCCGAGGTCTCTCTGGAGCAGATCCGCAAGGATATGATCGAGCTGGTCATCAAGCCCACTGTTCCTGCCGAGCTGCTGGACGGCGAGACGAAGATCTATGTGAACCCCACCGGCCGCTTTGTCAGCGGCGGCCCCGCCGCCGATACCGGCCTGACCGGCCGCAAGATCATCGTGGACACCTACGGCGGCTATGCACGCCACGGCGGCGGCGCTTTCTCCGGCAAGGACCCCAGCAAGGTGGACCGCAGCGCC
>OIXL01001074.1_pt1 | contig 11412 bp, 12 predicted proteins | sample 1587761 | NCBI WGS metagenome assembly OIXL01 (sample SAMN03283246) | human gut metagenome | biome: human-associated habitat; material: feces | host: Homo sapiens | place: Peru | collected 2012 | reverse complement strand
TACTGCATGGTATCGTGGATGGCCATGCCGGCGCTGATGGAGCCGCCGGGGCTGTTGATATACAGGCTGATGTCCTTGTCCGGGTCCTGCCCTTCCAGATACAGCAGCTGTGCCACAACAAGGCTGGCGGAGGTATCGTTGACATCCTCGCTCAGAACGATGATGCGATCGTTCAAAAGACGGGAGAAAATATCATAGGAACGCTCGCCATGGGACGACTGTTCCACAACGTAAGGAACAAAACTCATAAAGTTCGCCTCCTGAAATGGAATATAGTATTTGCAAAATTGACCGATACGGTTTCCCTGCCGGTTCTGCCGTATCGGTCAATTTTTACAACCTTTGATTGAAACCGTGCAGCATACTGCCCGCTTCAAAGGAACACAGGAGCTGATTACTCAGCGTCTGCAGCCTTCTCTTCCTCAGCAGCCTTCTCCACGATGTTTGCGTGGCTCTTGATGAAGTCGATGGCCTTGTTGATGGCCAGATCCTTCTTCAGGTCGTCAACATTGACCAGCTCACGAACCTTGTCCTCTTCCATCTTGTACTGGTCAGCGATGCGCTTGATCTCAGCGGAAACTTCCTCCTCGGAAGCCTCGATGTTCTCAGCAGCAGCAACAGCCTCCAGAGCCAGACGGATCTTGACCTGCTTCTCAGCCTGCGGCATGAAGGAAGCGCGGAACTGCTCCATAGTCTGGCCCATATACTTCAGGTAGTCCTCGAGGCGCAGGCCCTGCTGCTCCACGCGGAATGCGAAGTCATTGACCATCTCGTCCATGCGGGCATCATACATTGCCTGGGGGATCTCACCCTCCATGCTCTCGATGACCTGATCCACCAGAGCGTTCTCAACAGCCAGATCGTCCTGCTTGTCCAGCTGCTCCTGATTGTTCTTGCGGATGGAAGCCTTGAACTCGTCCAGAGTGTCGTACTCAGAGCAATCCTTAGCCAGCTCGTCATCCAGAGCAGGCAGCTCCTTGTACTTCACTTCGTGCAGCTTGATCTTGAACACAGCAGCCTTGCCAGCCAGTTCGGTAGCCTGATACTCGGTGGGGAAGGTAACGTTCACGTCGAACTCTTCGCCAGCGGAGTGGCCCACGATCTGATCCTCAAAGCCGGGGATGAAGCTGCCGCTGCCCAGAGTCAGGCTGTAGTGCTCAGCCTTGCCGCCCTCGAAAGCCACGCCATCGACGAAGCCCTCGAAGTCGATATCAGCGATGTCGCCGTTCTCAGCAGCGCCCTCACGGGTCAGCTCACGGGCATTGCGCTCCTGCACACGCTTCAGCTCAGCTTCAACAGCCTCATCAGAAACAGTATGGACAGTCTTTTCAACCGTCAGACCATTGTAGCTGCCAACCTTGACTTCGGGCTTGACAGCGACCTTGACGGTCAGGGTGACACCGTTGGTCTCATCAGCAGAGTCAACAGTGACCTCCGGACGGCCGACCGGCTCAACGCCAGCTTCCTTGACAGCAGCCTCGAAAGCCTCGGGGAACAGCTCATTGATGGCATCATAGGTAAAGACATCAGCGCCGTACATCTTCTCGATCAGAGCGCGGGGAGCCTTGCCCTTACGGAAGCCGGGAACAGCGTACTTCTTGCCTTCCTTCTTGAAAACATCGGCAACAGCCTTCTTGAAAGCCTCTGCGTCGATGGAGAACTGCAGTTCTGCCATGCTCTTCTCGAGCTTTTCACACTTGATGAAATTCATTTGTTTTTCCTCCACTCAAAAATTCTATTGCGCAGGGCAGGAAGTTTTTGCCCTTTGCAACCGCGCACTGCGTCCTGGATGAACTTGCTTTTGCAATATGCGGGGACGCGCGCGCTCAATTGGGTGCAACAATCGCGTCAAAAACTATTATAGCACGCTCCTGACACAATTGCCAGCCCAAATTGTTAATTTTTATTGGTTTTAACGGTTCAATTGATGCGGTACGGGCAAAAACGCAACCCATCGGCACTGACCAGCTTGTAGTGGATGCCATCCACATCGCCCTGCACCGCATAGCGGATGGCATTGCCGTGCAGATGGCCATAGTAGCAGGTCCTGATGCTGTATTCCTTTAAGGTGGCCACGATCTCCGGCGCACTGGTGCCGGTATACACCGGCGGATAGTGCAGGAACACCAGCTTTTCCAGCCCGGGTTCGGCGGCATCCAGACTCATGCGCAGCCGTCCGATCTCGCGGTTCATCACCTTTTCGTCGTGGGCCTCGCCTGCATCAAACAGCCAGCCGCGGGTACCGCACAGTGCATACCCCTCTACACTGTAGGAGTTGTTGTGCAGAATGTGCAGGGTATCAAAGCCTTCTGCTTTGAGGTAGGCATTCATCTTGTTCACGGTAGACCACCAGTAATCGTGGTTGCCCTTCATGATGATCTTCTGCCCGGGCAGGTTCTGCAGAAATTCAAAATCCTTACGGGTATCGGTCAGGCGCATGGCCCAGCTGATATCCCCCGCCAGCACGATGGTATCCTGCGGGGTGATGAGCTTGCGCCAGTTTTTCTCCAGCCTGTCCACATAATCGTTCCAGCCGGGGAAGATATCCATCGGCTTGGATGCGCCCAGAGAAAGATGGGGGTCGCCAAGCACAAAAAGTGCCATAGTCTGTTTACTCCTGTTCTGTCTGTCCGCAGAAGCTTATGCCTGATAGCCCAGCGCCACCTCAGCGATCTGTGCCGGGGCAATGACGGTATCAAAGCGCTCCGGCTTGCTGCGCAGAGCGGCAAGGCTTGCCGGTGCTGCGTGGCCGGTAGCAGCTTCCAGCTGCTGCATGGCTTCAAAATCGTTTTCCGGGGCCGCTTTGCCCAGTGCGCTCAGCACGCTGCGGGGGAACTTGAAGGGCGATGCGGTGGAAAGCACCACCATGGGCACGCCCTGCCGCTTTTTCTGTGCAGCCACATGGAAAGCCACAGCGGTGTGGGTATCGCACAGGTAGCCGTCCTTTTCGTAGCGGGAACGGATCTCCCCTGCCACCTCGGTCTCGCTGCTCCAGCCGCAGGAGAAAGTCTTCTGAATGGCGGCCAGCGTCTCGGGACGGACGGTGTAGCTACCGGTGGCAGCCAGCTGCTGCATAAAGCCCGCCACCTCGGCATCGCTGCCGGTCACATGGTACAGCAGGCGCTCCAGATTGGAGGACACCAGAATGTCCATGCTGGGAGAGGTGGTCTTGAAGAACTCCCGCTTTGCGGTGTAAGTACCGGTGGTGAGGAAGTCAGTTAGCACGTTGTTCTCGTTGGAGGCGCAGACCAGCTTGCCCACGGGCAGACCCATCTGCTTTGCGTAGTAACCGGCGAGGATATCGCCGAAGTTGCCGGTGGGCACACAGAAATCCACCTCGTCACCGAAGGTGATTTTGCCGGCTTTGAGCAGCTGGGCGTAGGCGGCAAAGTAGTAGACGATCTGCGGCACAAGGCGGCCCCAGTTGATGGAGTTGGCGCTGGAAAGACGGATGTTGCGCTTTTCCAGTTCGGCAGCGATGGCCTTATCGCCGAACACCTTCTTTACGCCGGTCTGGGCATCATCAAAGTTGCCGCGCACGGCGTACACGGCAACGTTAGCGCCCTCCTGCGTTGCCATCTGCAAACGCTGGATCTCGCTGGTGCCGCCGGTGGGGTAGAATACGGCGATCTCCACACCGGGGATATCATGGTAGCCGTCCAGTGCTGCCTTGCCGGTGTCGCCGCTGGTGGCCACAAGGATCAGGGTCTTTTCGGTGCGGCCCAGATTCTTTTTGGCTTCCACCAGCAGTTTCGGCATCAGCTGCAGGGCGTAATCCTTGAAGGCGCAAGTCGGGCCGTGCCACAGCTCCAGCGCATAAGTTTCCCCTTCCACCGGCGCAAGATACCCGGCCTTTCCGCCGAACGCATCGCCATAGGTTCTGCGGGTGGCTTCTGTCAGAAAATCCTGTGAATAATCGGTCAGATATTCCTTGATGACGGCAGCCGCCATGGCCGGATAATCCAGCTCGCACAGTGCCTTTACATCCACCTGCGGGAAGCTTTCCGGCACAAACAGGCCGCCCTCATTGGACAGGCCCTGCGCGATCGCTTCCGAAGAAGTCACTCTGCGGCTGTGGTCTCTGGTACTGAAAAACTGCATAGTTTTCGCTCCTTTTTCGCCGTAGAACGCCAGAATTGCGTTCCTGCTGCTGCGGCAGGGAGTGTCCCCTGCCCGTACATTTCCCACCGGAGCGCTTACTTTATGCAAGGAAAGCGCCCCTTATAATATGTACCATCCAGCGCCCGCTGTCAAGAGGAAACACCTCTGCCACGTCAAAACGCACCGGTGCATCGCTCAGGCCGTTCAGCTGCAGATAATACTGTGCGGCAAGGATCAGCCGCTTCTGCTTGGCAGTGTTCACTGCTTCGGCCGGGCGGGAAACGGCATCGGTGCTGCGGGTCTTGACCTCGCAGATGACGATGGTGCCGTCCGGTTCCTGCACCACAACATCCAGCTCGCCCATCCGGGTGCGGAAGTTATGCGCCAGCAGTCTGCCGCCCTGTTTGAGATACCAGCGGGCCGCAGCAGCTTCGCCCCTGCGGCCGGTCTCGGCGCGGTTCACTTGCCGTTCTCCGGCCAATAGCCCTGCTTTTTGAGGAAGCTGCGGCGGTAGAACGGCTGGATACCGTACTGTGCGATCAGCTCATAGTGGAGCTTGGTCGGGTAGCCCTTGTGCTTTGCCAGCTGATACTGCGGATACTGCTTGTCCAGTTCCAGCATATAGCGGTCCCGGCTGACCTTGGCCAGCACGGATGCCGCACCGATGCTGGCGCTGGTGGCGTCGCCCTTGACCACCGGCTGTGCCGGGATCTGCAGGCTCGCCGGGGTGCGGTTGCCATCCACCAGAACAAGGTTCGGCACGATGTCCAGCGTTTCCACGGCCTGTTTCATGCCGCCCATGGTGGCGTTGAGGATGTTGTCCCGGTCGATGACGTCCGGCCCCACAAAGACGATCTGGTAGGCAAGCGCCTTCTCTTTGATCTCATCAAATAAGGCTTCCCGCTTTTTCTCGGTCAGCTTTTTGGAGTCGTTGATGCCGTAGACCGGGTTCTCCGGGTCGAGGATGCAGGCCGCCACGCAGACCGGGCCGCACAGCGGGCCGCGGCCCGCTTCGTCCACACCGGCAAAGCAGCCGTACTGCGCCCGCACTGCGGCATCGTACTCGTACAGCGGGGCGGAGATCTCCTCATCGGAACGGCGCTTCATTCGTCATCCTCCCCAGCAAAGTCGGCCAGATCGTCCCGCTGCGGCGGGCGCTCCAGCGAGATGCGGCCCCACTTGCAGGCGCGGAACTCGTCCACCAGCATGATGGCGCAGCGCTCGGTGTTCACCTCGCCGCCGCGCACCAGCAGACCGCGCTTGCGGCCGATGGCTTCCATCAGCTCATAGGGCGGCAGTGCCATGGTCTCGGCGTCCAGCTTGTAGCGCTGGGCCACCAGATCCGGATAGTTGCGGCGCACTTCGTCCAGCAGGTTCATGGCCAGCTCTTCCACGTCCAGGATATCGTCCTTGATGGAGCCGATGAAGGCCAGATTGGAGGCGATGGTCTTGGAGTCAAATTTCTTCCACAGCACGCCGGGCATATCCAGCAAATCGAACTTGTCGGTGCTGACCCACTGCTTGCCCTTGGTCACGCCGGGACGGTCGGCTGCCTTGGCGCGGGCAGAACCGGCAAAGGTATTGATGAAGGTGGACTTGCCCACGTTGGGGATGCCGCAGAGCATCACCTGCGTTTTGGCACCGCCCATGCCGCGGCTCTGTCGGCGTTCCAGCAGGCCGGCCAGTTCCTTTTCAATGGCGGCTTTCACCGCGTTGGCGCCGCCCTTCTGCTTGGCGCTGATGGCCACGCAGCCAGCATCCGCCGCGCGGAAATACCGGATCCATTCTTCGGTCACGGCCGGGTCGGCAAGGTCAGCCTTGTTCAGCGCATAGAGCTTCGGCTTGCGGGCCGTGATGCGCTCGATCTCCGGGTTCAGGCTGGACAGCGGAATACGCGCATCCAGCAGCACAAGGCTGGCGTCCACGTGCTGGATCTCCTGCTCCATCATGCGCAGGGTCTTGGTCATATGGCCCGGGAACCACTGAATATTGTACTGGTTTGCAAACCGGGTATCCATTTCGTTCATTTTACCACCCCAAAATCTGTAAAGGGCATAAAGCACACAAGCACCTTGCCCAGAATATCCCGCTCGTCAATGGCGCCGACGTAGGACGAGCGGCTGTCCAGCGACTCGTTGCGGTTGTCGCCCATGAGGAACAGCTTGCCCTCCGGCACCGTGTACGGGAACTGAACGTCATAGCCCAGATAGGTCGGCTCTGCAATGTAGTCCTCCTGCAGAACTTCGCCGTTCACTTCCACCGTACCGGTGCTGTAATCGATGCTGACGGTATCGCCGCCTTTGGCGATGACACGCTTGACCAGCGGTTTGCCGTAGGCTGTGTAGCTGTCCACGATGACCACATCGCCGCGCTGCGGCGTATAGCCTGCGCCCCAGACGATGAGCTTATCGCCGTTGACCAGCGTGGGCACCATAGAGTTGCCGTCCACCTGAATGATGCGGAAGAAAAACGAGAAAACAAGTACCAGCACCAGCGCTGCCGAAATGAGCGCCTCGTACCATTCCAGCAGGTTCTGCCCGCGGACAGGTTTTTCCTGCTGTGTCTGCTGCTGTTCCATTGTCTGCACACCTCACTCTCAGGTTTTGTATCACTTACCTGATTATAGTACAACGCACACCGTTTTTGCAAGCCGGAACCGCCTGCAAACCCTGTGCAGCCCGAAATTTTGATAAAGAAAAAAGGGACAACAAGTTGTCCCTTTTCTCCCGTTTCAAATCGGGGATGATCAAATATCGCTCTTGACCTTGGCAGCCTTGCCCGTACGGCCACGCAGGTAGAACAGCTTTGCGCGGCGAACCTTGCCCTTGCGGACAACGGTGACCTTCTCAACGAAGGGGCTGTTGATGGGGAAGACACGCTCGATGCCGACACCGTAAGCCACGCGGCGAACGGTGAAGGTCTCAGCAACGCCGCCGTGCTTCTTTGCGATCACAGTGCCCTCAAAGGCCTGGATGCGCTCACGGTCGCCTTCCTTGATACGAACATCAACGCGGACGGTATCGCCGACGTTGAACTGGGGCTTTTCAGCCTTGATGCTGCCTTCAGAAATAATCTTCAGTGCGTCCATTTTTGAATCCTCCATTTGTTTTTAGACGTTCATGCACGGCAGTTTGCCGTCAGAGGACCGCCCGTTTAATGATAAATACTTGTCATTAACCCCGCTGTGGTCTCAGCGGACACTAACGCCTAAATAGGATAGCACAAATCGTGTGCAAATGCAAGCGTTCTGAGCAAAATAACTGCAAAAATTTTCTGTTTTGCGCAAATGTACGTCTTTTGAGGCGTTCTCAGGCAAAATGCTGCTTTTCTGCCGTGAGGAACTCGGTGCGCAGGATGTTGGCGCTGGCGGCGGGCAGGCCGAATTTTTCTTCCAGAAAACCGGTGAGCAGCGAGGGGTTCAGGTTCAGTTCCTGCGAAGCGGGCAGGCACAGACGGATGCATACGCGGTCTCCTTCCGGCTCATATTCCACCTGCTGGATATGGTCTTTCAGCTCCACGATCTTCTTTCCGCGCTTGCTGTGCTTTTCCACCGGGGCGCTTTCCAGCGCGTTGTACTGTTCCAGCACAGCCGCAGCGGATGCCGGGTAGCTGATCTGGTAGCAGGCGTATGCGATGAGGTCGGCCTTCATCTGCACCGGGCCGACATGGGTGACCACGATGCCCGCCGGCATGATGGCGTTGAGGGCTGTCTTCCACTGCTCAAAGTCCGGGGCTTCGGCCTCGGTCTTGACGTCCACGCACTCGCACTCGCTCTCCTGCCCCAGCGACAGCGGGCAGGCAAAGGTCATATAGATGTGGGGGTTAAAGCCCAGCGTATGCCACACCGGCAGGCCGCTGCGCTTGAGCACCCGCTGCATCACCCGCTGCAGATCCAACAAGGAGATGTAGGAGGCCTCATTTTTCTTTTCAAACGAGATTCTGACTGTAATCAAAGCAGGGACCTCCTAACAGATGGTTGGCACCGCAGCCGTGGCAGGCACGATTGCAGGGCTGGGTGGTCTGGGCGGCAAGGGCCTTGTTGTACTCCCGCACCAGATATTCGTGGGTAACGCCGTAATCCATGTGGGACCAGGGGGTCACCTCATCCAGACCGATGGCACGCTGGCAGTAGAATGCCGGGTCGATGCCCATATCCGCAAAGGTCTGCATCCAGGTGTCGTACTTGAAGCACTCTTCCCAGCCGTCAAAGTAGCAGCCGCGCTTATAAGCTTCCACGATGACGGGCGCCAGACGGCGGTCGCCCTTGGCGAACACGCCCTCGAGGAAGCTGGTGGTGCTGTCGTGGTAGTTGACCTTGATCTTGCGGCTGTGGACGCTTTCCAGCAGATGCTTCTGCTTGGCCTGCAGGGTCTCGGCGGTGTCCATAGGCACGAACTCAAAGGGCGTGTGGGGCTTGGGCACGAAGCAGGCACAGCTGATGGTCACCTGCACACCGCGTCCCTTGGCGTGCTTCGGGTTGGAGTAGTACAGATCCACCACTTTCTGAGCTGTTTCTGCGATACCTTCGATGTCCTCCATGGTCTCGGTGGGCAGACCCATCATGAAATAGAGCTTGACCGAGGTGTAGCCCGCGCCGAATGCGATGTTGCAGGTCTTTTCGATCTCATCCCAGGTGACATTCTTATTGATGACGTTGCGCAGGCGCTGGGTTCCGGCCTCGGCCGCAAAGGTCAGGCCGCTCTTGCGCACCTTGGTGGTCTTTTCGATCAGGCTCTGGGAAAAGTTGTCCACGCGCAGAGAAGGCAGCGACAGGCTGACGTGCTCCTTCGGCGCCCACTCGTTCAGGTCGTCCAGCAGCTCTTCCAGCTGGCCGTGGTCGGAGGTGGACAGACTGGACAGGCTCAGCTCTTCGTAGCCGGTGTTGGCGCACAGGTCCTGCGCCGCCTTGTTCAGCAGGCTGGCGTCGCGCTGGCGCATGGGCCGGTACAGGAAGCCTGCCTGGCAGAACCGGCAGCCGCGCACACAGCCGCGCAGCACCTCGATGCTGGCGCGATCCTGAATGGCGCCCACCATGGGCACAACGAAGTTCGTCGGCGGAGCAAACTCGTTCAGGTCCTTGATGATGGCCTTTGTGATGCGTGCCGGGATGCCCGGCTCGTTGGGGGTGATGGCTTTGACCCTGCCGTCCTCGTAATAGGTCACATCGTAGAACGCCGGGATATACACGCCCGGGATCTTTGCAATGCGCAGTAGCAGCTGCTTTTTGGAGAGACCCTCTTTTTTGGCCTTCTCGATCTCGACACAGATGCCGGGCAGCTGGTTTTCGCCCTCGCCCAGCTGCACCACGTCGAAGAAGTCGGCAATGGGCTCGGCATTGCAGGCGCAGGGGCCGCCCGCCACGATCAGCGGCCAGCGCTCGTCGCGGTCCCTGGAATAGAACGGGATGCCCGCCAGATCCAGCATGGCCAGAATATTGGTGTAGGAAAGTTCGTACTGCAGGGTGAAGCCGACCGCATCAAAGGCCGTGAGCGGATCCTTGCTCTCCATGGTGTACAGGGGCAGGCCGAGACGCTCCATCTCAGCTTTCATGTCCAGCCACGGCATGAACGCGCGCTCGCACCACCAGTTTTCGTGGCTGTTGAGCAGCTCGTACAGGATCTTTTCGCCCAGAAAGGACATTCCCACCTCGTAGGTGTCCGGGAAGCAGAAGGCAAAGCGCACATCCACCTTATCCTTTTCTTTATAGATACTGCCGGGCTCGCCGCCGGTATAGCGGCCGGGCTTCTGCACCCGTCCCAGCGCTTCTTTCAGTTTGGGATCAAACATCGGGTCCTCCATAAACAATCCGTTTTTTGCGTTCTTTTTATTTTACCCCAAATGTGCCGGTTTTGCAATCGTTTCCGGCGGGTTGTGCATACTTTCCGTGTTTTTGCTGCCACAGCGCCCCTGCACACGCCGCCATCTGTGCACCATCCAGCGGCGGGATTGGCAAAAGGTTGAACAGCCCCGTCAGCAGATTTGCCGCCCAGAACGCGCTGCCGCGGATGGTGGCAGCTTGCGCAAGGCGCAGCGCCCACACCCCGGCAAGTAAAAAATTGACCGCAGGCCCGGCGGCAGCCAGCACGAGCCGCTGGCGCGGGGAGAGCCTCTCCCCTGCTGTGTGCATACAAAAGCCGGTCATGGTCACCTCAATGACCGGCAGCTGCCTTTGCTGGATGCAGTAGACAAAAATGTGCCCCAGCTCGTGCAGAATAGCCGCCAGTAGCCCCAGACGCAGAAAACCGCTGGCATCAAAATACAGCAACAGGTACACCATACCGCACAGCAGTACCGGGTCCCGGAATACCAGTTTTCCCACCCGTACCCGGCTCATGGAGCAGTCTCCAGCAGGGCGGCGGGGTCGCAGGCAGCGCCCTGCTGCCACAGTTCCAGATGCAGGTGCGCACCGGTGGCGCGCCCTGTTTGCCCCACTGTGCCCAGCGTCTGCCCGGCCCGCACCACCTCTCCCGGGCGGACATAGAGGTATTGCAGGTGCGCATAGCGGGTCTCGCAGCCATCCGGGTGCAGGACGCGCAGATGGTTGCCGTAGCTTGGGCTGTACGCCGCCGCAGTCACTACCCCGCCCTGCACCGCCCGCACTGCCGTGCCCGCCGCACAGGCAAGGTCAAGCCCCTGATGGAACGCAGGCTTGCCGGTAAAGGGGTCTGTCCGCGCGCCGTAGGCATCCGAGATACGCCACGCCGTGGTATCCAGCGGAAAGCAGTATTGCGGCCTGCTCCGCGCTGCCTGCACCGGCAGTGCCGCCAGCAGGCAGAGTGCCAGCCCTGCCAGCACCAGCGCCAAAACGCCCCACCGCCGTCTGCGTATTTTTGCTGCCTGTCCGCTTCGTTTTGCCCGCATACACCGCCCTCCTATCCCGAATAGTGTATGCACAAGCAACGGGCGGGAGAACATAAACAAAAAGACAGAGCCGCCGCACAAATTTCTGCGCAGCAGCTCTGGCTTTGGTTTACATGATTTTACAGATCAGCGCCGGAAAAAGCTTCCGATGCGTTCCAGCAGGCTCTTTTTCTTGGGTGCGGTGACAACAGGCTTTACAGCCGGGCGGGGTGCAGCCGGAGCTTTGGGGGCGGGCTGTGCAGCGCGGGGCTTATTGTTCAGCATCTGCTCCAGCGCCTCGTAGTGGTCGGGCTGTTGTGCCGCCGGGGCGGCCTTCTCGGCCTTTTCCGGTGCAGGCTGGAACACATGGGGCAGCTCCTGCTTCAGCTGCTCCACGGTAACTTCCTGACAGACTGCCGCCGGTTTTTCTGCTTCAGGCGCAGGGGTGGTGCACTTCCACGGCTCAGGGCG
>OIXL01001072.1_pt1 | contig 11426 bp, 16 predicted proteins | sample 1587761 | NCBI WGS metagenome assembly OIXL01 (sample SAMN03283246) | human gut metagenome | biome: human-associated habitat; material: feces | host: Homo sapiens | place: Peru | collected 2012 | reverse complement strand
CAGCACTTCCCGCCCGGCGAGGATGGCTTGCAGCCAGCCCGAAAAGGCCGGGATGCGCCCCAGATTGCCGATGAAAATGAAGAACGCCACGAAGGTCAGCAGCAGGGAATAGTCCACGCCGCGGAGAGTGGAGCGGTCGGCGCAGAGGGTGCAGACCAGCACGGCGGCAAAGGCAACGCCGTAGGGCAGCACCCGGACGACCGCCAGGAGGCAGACCATGAATAGCACTGTATCCAGCAGGATGATTTTTCGGTCTGCGGTGGTGTTCTGCTGCTCCGGGAACGCACCGATGCAGGCAGATGTCTGTTTGCGGCAGACCACGACCGCCCAGCCCACCAGAAGCAGCAGCGAAACGACCGTATAGGGGAGCATGAGCAGGACGAACTCTGCCATGCTCATCCCGCTTTTGCCGTAGAGGTAGAGGTTTTGTGGGTTGCCGATGGGCGTGAGCATACTGCCAAGGTTGGCCGCAATGGTCTGCATACACACCACCGGGATGGTCAGCGCCCGGCGGGTGTCCGGTGCAAGGCCGCTCAGCACCACAAAGGTAAAGGGCACAAAGGTCAGCAGGGAAACGTCGTTGGTGATGACCATGCTCCCGAAAAAGCACAGCCCGACCAGAACGAGCACCAACTGGAGCGTGCTGCCAGTCCGAGCCAGCAGCGCCCGGCCCATCCGGTCAAAAACGCCCTGCCGCCGCAGTCCGGCCATGATGGTCATCAGGGAAAACAGAATGGCCAGTGTACGCAGGTCGATGTAACCGAGGTAGTCTGCATCCGGCGGCACAAAGAACATGGAGAGCACGGCCAGCACCGCGGCGACCGAAAGAACGGTCTCCTGTTTGAAAAATCTCTTTAACTTCATTTGGAATTTCATAGCATCCGCTTTCTTTCAAGAATAATCGATACATCCTTTAGTATAGTAGATGCGGAAAGAAATGCAAGTTTTTTGCAGCGATGGGCGATGGAACAGTGAAATTCAAAAAGTTGGATGTTTCATTGAAAATCTGTCAATAAATAATTTATTGACACATTTCTTGTGCTGTGATATAGTGAGAACAGAAATGAGGTGAGCGCATGAAAACAGCATTTGAACAGCAGATCTATGATGTATTTGGGACGACTGACATTCAGAAACTGCGGGAAATTTCCAAGGATGCTGTACGATACCGGCAGTTAGCGCAGAAAGAAGCACTGCGCCATGCGGCAGGACGAAAGCCTGCTTTTACGATGCCGCAGGTCATCCAGATGGTTGCGATGCAGCAACAGGGAAAAAGCGTTACGGAGATCGCACGAACTTTTCAGGTCAGTCGGCAGACCGTGTACAATCAGATCGACCGCGCTCACCGCTTCAGCAATGACCCGGATGTGAAAACCCGGATGTGCTTTCTGTACCGCGACCAGCTTTGCACAACGATCGATGTAGACTTCAAGCACGAAAAAATCATGATCCAGAACTATACCCATAAAATTCCGCTTCGTGCATTCGGCGTAGTGGAGCATCCGACATGGGATGATTTTGAGTGGTTTCTGGAAAGCCGTTGCTTTCCAAAGACACGCGACCATGCAAAGGATATCCTGAGAGAAATGGGACTTTCGTTCTATGACCCGCTGCTTATCATCGAAAAAACACAGGGACGGATGGCAGGGGACGACCAATGGGTCCTGATCCTGAAAAATGAGGAGGTGCAGCATGGAACAGATCCGTCTTGACGACCATACGCCTTTGAAAAAGACAGGGCATACTTCCAAGGGTGATCAGCTCAAATGGAAAATAGGGAACATCTGGTACAAGGCAGATTACATGGGCTATGAGGGGCTATCAGAAACACTGGTTTCCCATCTGTTGCAGAAAAGCAGCCTGTCGCAGCCTTTTGTCCTGTATCAGCCTGTGCAGATACTAACTCATGAGTCAATAACTTAGTTGAATATTGTTGGCAAAAGCCTTCCTGCATCTGAAGCAATGATAGCTTCAGATGCAGGAAGGCTTATTCTTTTTGCTTAGGAGTTGAGTCTGATGGATAGTCTCAACTCCTCTTTTTTGCCTGTTGTATCCCAGAACTTGGACTAAGAGGGTGGGTATGGCCCTTCTTGTGAGTCTGGCTCTGAACGTCCAGACCGGAGGCCGGAGCGAATAGCGGACAACCAGTAGCCCGTAAAAATGAGGTGATGAAGATGTAACCGGAGGTGAGTGAGCCATGCGAAAAAGTGCCCCGATTGAAGTGGTGGTACATTACCCCAAAACGAAAGAAGGCTGGGATGAACTCGGAAAACGGGTCGCAACCGCCCACGCCAACTATGTGATCGAGAAAATCGACCGCCTGAACTGCCCCACATGGCAGAAGCTCGAACTGTTACAGGCGGTCATTGATACCACCAAAGGAACCTATCAGCCCAAAGAACACCAGAAGCCCGGCTGGCAGCCGAGCCGATAAGCAAAGCCCCACGCTCAACATATGCTTTCCCATTCTGACCGCAAAGGTCAGATGTAGAGGCTGTGTTGAGCGTGGGGCTTTTTGTGTTACATATGGTACCATCACATATGCAGCATAGCGGTGAAATCGTGCCCCAAGTTCTCTACCAGCAGGTCAAAGCACTTGTGGCTGATGGCTTTCTGACCGTTTTCCCATGTGCGGATCGAGGTGCAGCCGACCTTTGCGTGGTCGGCAAGCTGCCTGCGATTCCAGCCTTTGGATTCCCGGTAACGGCGGAGCAGCTCGCCACCGCCGCGGTGCAGGAACAGGGTGTAGTCATCCAGAAGGCCTTCCACCGGGATGCCGTAAAGGGCGGCAAGCTTGTCCGCCAGTTCGAGCGAGAAGGAGCGGCGGAACTGTCCGGCTTCAAGGCTGCGATAGTAGTCCATGCTGACGCCGACCGCATCAGCGACTTCACTTTGCATCATGCCCAGCTCATGCCGGCACCAGCGTAACCGGTCCGGGATGGAGTAGATTTCAGCGTAAGTCTGGTAGGCTTGTACGAACTGCTGCGCCTCCAGCAGCTTGCGGGGAGCGCAGAGAGGAAACTGCAAGATGTAGAGTGAAGCTGCCGAGGTCAGCAGCATGGTACGCACGGCCAATGTGACCCCGGAACAGCTTGCCGCTCTGCTGCGACAGTCGGCCAACACTACCCCGAACCCGGCTGCACTGGCAGCGGTGGGAGTTTCGTTTGAGAAGGAGGAAAATGAAGATGAAGTTTAAGAAGTTTGGTGCACTGCTGCTGTCGGCGGTGCTGTGCATCGGTATGGCCGCTCCCGCTTTCGCCTATGAGGGTGATACCGCCCCGGTGGAGGAGCCTGTTCTGCCGGAAGTCGTGGAGGAAGAAGATGCCGTTACCATCACGGATGAGGAAACGGGCGCACTGACCCCGGAGGGCAATCTGTCACTGGTGGATGATTACCACACCAGCTATTCCGATGGCAGCGGGCAGCAGTTCATCACGCTGGTCAGCAAGTCGGGTGCGACTTTTTATCTGGTCATTGACCGTAATGCCAAGGGACAGCAGACCGTCCACTTCATGAATCTGGTGGATGAAGCCGACCTTCTGACCCTGATGGAAGAAGAGGATGCCGAAGCCTATACTGCTGAAAAAGAAGCTGTGGCGCAGGCCGAACTGGAACGGAAGCTGGCCGAGGAAGAAGCGAAAAAGGCAGCGGAAGAAGCAGCCGCATCCGGTGCTGAGCAGCCGAAAGAAAACAAAATTACAAAGTATGCAGCCGCCTTTTTGAGTGTGCTGGCATTGGTCGGCTTGACAGCGGGCAGTGGCATCTATGCCTTTATGAAGCAGAAACAGAAAAAGCAGGCCGAAAAAGAAGCCCTTGACCCCGATGCAGATTACACCGAGGACAAGGGCGATTTTGAGATTCCGATGGAGGATGAGCCGGAGGAACCCGGCAAGGAGGACATGGCGGAAGAATAATTTTACTGGCGGCGTTTGCCGCCTTACATATTGAAATTCAGATAATCCAAATCGGGACGATATAGTTATCTCGATCTATGATACCGACTTTTGGCTTCATGCAGACAATAGCACCTTTCCCGCGTGGGACAGAGGCTTTATCCAGCAAAGAAAACACCTTCGTCAGTTCGGTGCCGGGGTTCGAGGTCTTTTTGATTTCGATGGGATTCAGAACACCATCCTGCTCCAGAACAATGTCAATCTCTTTTGCATCTTTGTCGCGGTAGTAGTACAAAAACGGCTCTCTGCCGGTATTCAGATAGGTCTTCGCAATTTCGGAAACAACATAGTTTTCGAGGATTGCACCGTTCATGGCACCATACTCCAGAACCTCTGCGCTGCTCCACTTGGTCAGATAGCAGACCAATCCCGTATCATAAAAATAGAGCTTGGGGGTTTTTACCAAACGCTTCAGAAGGTTATTGGAATAGGGGTACAGATAGAAGATGATACCCAGTGTTTCCAGAATGTGCAGCCAATCTTTTGCCTGCTTCTGATTGATGTCCGCATCCTGTGCAATTTCGGCAACATTTAGCATCTGGGAGCAGCGCGCCGCAACCGCCGTCATGAAACGCAGAAATTTCAGTGCATCGATGGCATCTGAAAGCTCTTTTACGTCGCGTTCAATATAGGTAGAAAGGTAGCTGCTGTAAAAAATCTGGCTGTTGGTATTTTTTCCGCTTGCAATAGCGGGCATGGAGCCCCGATAGATACGCTCAAAGATATCTTTGGTATCTGCGGGCACAGCTTTTTCCTCGCGGTTCAGCAGAGCGTCCAAATCCACATGGAAAGGCTCGGTATCTGCACCGTTTATTTCTGACTGCGAAAGAGAAGTCATTGACAGCACTGCAACACGCCCGGCAAGTGATTCCTGTACCCCGTGCATCAGCTTGAACACCTGTGACCCGGTCAGCCAAAAGGCACCCGGCTCGTGGTGAGTATCTGCATAGACTTTGATATAGGTAAATAGTTCCGGTGCATACTGAACCTCATCAATCAGAACCGGTGGCTTATGCAGCTGCAAAAACAATTCTGGATCATTTTTTGCGAGTGCCCGCTCGTTCAAATCGTCCAGTGAAACATATCCACGGGAAGTTCCTTCCATGAGCTTTTGCAGCATAGTTGTTTTTCCTACCTGCCGGGGGCCGGTCACAAGCACAACCGAATATTCCTGCGTGACCTGCTGCACAACTTTCTCAAGGCTTCTTGTAATGTAACTCATATTGATCACCTGCTTCCAATTTCGGCCGATTTTTCTTATAATTCCATTTTAGCCGAAAACTTTGTCTTTTTCAAGTACATCTGGGGGTTTTAATCGCATTATAAAAAGTTAGGAGTTGATGCTTATTGTCTTATCGCTTAGTAATCGCAGAAAAGCCCTCAGTCGGGGCTGCTTATGCAAAAGTTCTCGGTGCAACCAACCGTCAGGATGGCTACTGGGAGGGAAACGGTTATCTTGTCAGCTGGTGCATCGGGCATCTGGTAGAGCTGGCTCCGCCCAGCGTGTACGATGAAAAGTATGTCAAGTGGAGCGTGGCCGACCTGCCCATCCTGCCGGAAAGGTGGCTGTACCTTGTGTCTGCGTCCACCAAAAAGCAGTTTGGTATCCTGAAAAAGCTGATGAACCGCCCGGATGTAGACAGTGTGACCGCCGCAACCGACGCAGGATAGTGCGGTTGGGTGACTCAAGAGAAAGAAAAAAGAGACCTCATCTCGTCAAAAAACTAAATCATAAAAGCATCAAAGAGGGCATTCAAATGAAACAAAATCGAATTTTTGACCAGAATAGTTCTCAAAAAGCACGTTCTTGGCACTATAATATGGACACCAACCGAGCGGAAGCCCAGTTCGCTGATGGCTCTGCCATTGCCATTGACTGCCTTGCCATCGAGGACGAATACGGCAATACCCCGGCACAGCGAGCTGAACTTGATTGGCTACTATACAACAAGCCCTTGGAGTGCGTCCAGCTTGTGCTGAGTGGTGAGATTGAGCATTATCTCTCACTTGGCTGTGACCATGGCAAACTGAAAGACTAACCTCTAAATAGGCCAAACAACCCGCTACTTGCAGTCGCTGCAAATGGCGGGTTGTTTGCTTATTTTAAGTTTTTCCTTTGCTCATAGTAGTGCAAAATCAATGTAGTGCAAAATCAATGGCCCAACGGTCAAAGAAATCACAAATATCAGGCAAATCTACTGGTTTCTTATAAATGTCATTCTAAAATTCAATGGATTTTGCTATTTCTAGCACTTGTTTTTTCGACACGAAAGTCGATTTAACCCTATATTTTATGTATCTCTCGATGATTTCAAGTTTGCCATTTTGGGGGCTTGATTATTGAGAAAATTCTAAATTCCAAAAAGGTCTATCATTTTCATCAATCGCATCGTTATTGAGAATAAGCACTGCACCACCACTTAACAGAGGAGGCAGCTGTAAATAGCTTATATTATTTATTGAGAAAATGAAACGCTATTGCAACAGTTGAATACTGTATATTTTATCAAATTGATACGGATCTGATAGCAACACCTTACCGTTTGATATCACAAGAATGCTTTCGCCTTCTTTAAGATACGACAACTGAAGATTTCCTTTCAAGTAGTTTGATACGCCATAAATTATATAATTGTCATCCGTATCATATAATTGATTTTTTGCAGTCGCATAAATACAATTGTTCTTCAGGTCAACTTCTTCAATTATAAGTTCCGATTTTTTTCTTCCGAATGTATTCGATTGAAATAGAATGCAGAGAACCACTGCCACAAATGCTATGCCAACCATAATCTTCCGTTTGCATTTCATTTTATCAACCTCTGTATGAAAGGAACAGCGTATAAAGCGATTGTGTTATTCTCAATGCCCCTGTATAAGAAGTTGGATATGAAGAACCATCAATTGTGCTTCCATCTTTATGGATTCCGATAGCTACATACCCAGCTCCAGAAATATATTCTACAAGAGGACCACCACTAAAGCCACCTGTCAAATCCCAATCGCCCTTGAGATATTTTGAAGTCTGACTTCTAATATACCCAGAAGATTTACACATCCGATATCTCGCATCGGCACCATTTATTTGGCTCGGATAGCCATAAGCATACACCAACTGTGATGATGAATAATTGCTAGACTGCCAATGTAACCCAAGCCATCCCGTTTTCGTTCCTAAATTATTCTTGAGCGTAATAATCGCCCAATCCTCCGAACTTGTTCCAGCAAGATAAGAATCACTAACAATCATCGAACTTGCCGATACATTTTCGCTTCCAAAAGGTTTACTATTATCAGATCGAGCAGGTGCGACATTTACCGACTTAACGTAGGCTTTTTCCTTTATACTGTATAGATTATGTGCTGCTGTTGCAAGTGCATTAGGCCCAATCATAAATCCAGAACCATAATTTGTCCCTCCATTATTGGTCGTTATCTGTAGGCATACCGTACTACAATATGGTGTTGCCGTTGGATTATCAACAACAGTGATATCATTGCTTCCGATAATCGCATACAGATCGGATAGATCAATATCCGAAATCTTTCCATTTGGAAAATAGCCTGCAGTTGTCTCTCCATCCGTGAAGGAATTGGTTTCAACTATAATTTCCTCTATAGATTCTTCTTTTGTATCAAAATCGTATCTATGGTATCTCTCGATATGAGATTTTCTTCCATCACTTTGATTATCTGCAAAAGCAGTCAGCCCAGAGTTAAGCTCCATTGAAGAAAGAGCCACAATCCCACTTGCTTTCAAAAAAAATTCTACGAGATATTTTTTCACTAGCCATTTTAATTTTCCTTCTTTACTTTTAGAGTATACACAAGATTTCTTATACATCAGTTGCTCTGCATTGGAAACGCCTCCGTAAAATTTTTCATACGTTAGAGCCATCCTTATTTTAGGTTTCAACTTTTACTTTCGTAAAAAATAAATACCACTGATTTTTTATCCAATAGCCGTGCTAAGATTTATCTCTATGGGATTCAACACATGCGTCTGCTGGCACAACCAAGCCCAATTGTTCACTGTAGTAGTAAACAAGTCGTCATAGTTGTTGTCATATGCAAAATCAAATGTGTCATGAACGGTAATCAAATAATACATTATAGAATTACCAATCATGAAGCCTGTTCCAGAGGTGCTTACCCTATGCAATGCATAGAATAAATCTGCATTATCAGACTTTTGAATTGTAAAAGACCAACTTCCTCCGCTAAAATCTTTCAAGCCACTATTAAGTACTTTGTTTTTATAATTATTAAAAACTGTTGTCGTGTTTAACTTGTCAAGCAATGGCGTCGAAGAGTCCGTCACACTCTCAGAATAGTCAATATTATATACAGAGAATTCAACCATAAGAGCCGCACATTCATATCCCTTATCCCGTGCAATTTGCGCAGCTGCCAACCATGCAAGCTGTGTATTATTTAACAAATTTCCAGATGCGCGTGTTTGATCTTCATCTTTCATCTTATCGATAAACTTATTTAATTCATCTATCGACATTCCCGAAAAATCAACATGATACTTATCATTCATGCTTTGAATAACAGGATTGCTAGCTTTACGGCTGCTTGTATTAGCAGCATAAGACACAGTATTTATCGAAAACAAAAAACACACCGAAAGAACTAATGATACGAACCTCTTCATAACGAACCTCCTTAAATTCTGTACTCTACTATATAAATTGTGTGCTTCTCATCGTCCCAGACAACGAGACTAAAATTCACATCTTCAGAATGTAAAAGCAATGTATTCATTTCGGCTTCCGAGCATAGTTCCTTATGTTGACTATTATCATAAAGAAAAAAATTTCCACTTGCAATTTCAGGAATCTTAAAATCCAATCCAAAATATGACGACACATTTTTTAATATAGAAGATATAGTTGGGGAATCATTAATTTTCTCCCATGAATCGAGTTGATGAACAATCTTGGTTGCATCCACATCGTAGTATACCGCTAACATTATCCCATCATTTTGCAATCCGCCATAAGCCTCATATATCAACGATTCAGAGTATGTTGCTTTTCCAATTTTGAATTGTTTCAAATAATCTCGTTTTTCATATTTGCTTTTTCTTCCAAGCATAAAGCCCAAAAGCAAGCACAGTGCGACTATAGCTAGGTATCGGATAACGTGCGTTGATCTCGCCTTTATAATTACCTCACACCTTTCTAACTTGCTGAAATATATAACAAGCTTCACTTATCTACTGGTACTTCCAGTAATGGTTTCACTCCGCCCATCGGAATAGCTAAAGGTTGCAGAATACTCCAGCCTGTAAGATTTTCCAGGCTTAGTGTTAAAGTTACCGCTCCCCACGCAGGTTGAGGTCGTGCTGCTGTTTGAGCAGCTGCTTACTTTTTGCCATGTTCCAATTGTTCCCTTTTCATAGAGAACGCCTGAAACGCTGATTTTCTTTACTCCAGTTCGTGTCTGGGCATCAACTTGATAGTATGTTTGGTAAATAGATCCGTTGACCGTACTATCGCCTACATACCGCTCAGACTTTTCAACGGCCATTGCGGTGCAAGCAAAACTCAAGAGAATCACCGCTGAAATAACAATGGACAACAAACGCTTTTTCGACATAGACATACACCTCCGTTTTTTCGCTCCTATCAAGAGCCTTTGTATAATCAACGTAATTCGCATCCGCTTCGTTTCAATTTTCAGGAGAAATTTTTTCAAATTTTCCATCTTTGTAAGTTCAGACAAAAAGAAAACCGGACATTTGTGAACTCTCACAAGTGCCCGGCTTTCTTATCGGATGCCTTTTGCAATTTTCATAATCTCATCGTATGGAATGTTTCCCATAACGGTATGTGTAATCCCCCGATGTTCCCAACTTAGAGTATAAACATTCTTTCCATGTTCATCCGTACTGGTTCCAAGTACACCATCTGCTTCTCCGACCTTTACGGTTTCGTACACTGTATGCTCATTATCAAATAGGGACTGCTGCCCCGGCTGGATAATTGAGCAACGGACAGTGTAGCTTTCTTCTGCTTCTTTTGACGAGTAAACATGTAAAAAGTTTTCTGCTCGTTCAAATTTCTGCGCATTGTCCATTTCAAAGCCGTCCGGCACATAATGATCGCTGTATCCATCCGGCAATCGTTCCAGCGGTTCGCCATCCACCTGATAAGTCAACTGCATCTCAATGGGCAGAAACTTTTGAATCATCGTGTAGACTGCCTTGCGGAAGTCTGCGCTGACCGCAAGTGCGCCAAGGGTCAGCACCACCAGCGTCAAGGCTGCAACCAACACCCGTTTCAACATCGGACGGTGTTTTTTCCTCCGTAATGCCACTGCCATTCGTTCATCCCATTGAGAAGTATCCGGGTAAAGTTCTTCAAGTTGTTCTGGTGTTGGCAGTGTATCCAGTTCCTTTTGTGCATCTGCACGAAGTGCAATCATCAAGGCCGCTTCAAATGAAATGTTTGTCTGCTCACTCATGGTTACTCAACTCCTTCCATAATAGTTTTCGTCCTCGAAAGAGCCGTGTTCGTACCACTTCATCCGTTAATCCCAGCGATTTTGCAATCTCACGGTTTGTATATCCCATTGCCAAAAGGCGTAGCGGATCACGGTACATCGGTTTCATTTGGCCAATCAGTTCTGTTAGACGTTCAATGTTATCGGTGCTAACTGCTGCATCATCCGGCACCGGAGCGGCATCTGGTTCGTTTGGGACATCTTCCAGCAATTCTTCTCGTTGTTTGCGAAGCATATCATATGCACGGCTTCTACTACAACTAACGAGATAAGCAGCGAGTTCGTGACAGTTTTCTCGATGAATTTTAGAAAAATTTTTTGCAACGTACAAAAATACCTCTTGTAGCACATCCTCTGCCAGATACGAATCATCCATGATTTTGTAAGCGGTATGGTAAACCAGCCGTTTGTATGTATTGTACACCTCGGTAAAATCTTCTTCAAAGTTTCGATCATCAAGCACACTTAGATATAACGCAAGCAACGCAGTCACCTCTATTCACATTGATTGTGTGTAGTGTACCACGAACCAATAAAAATGTCGAATACAACCAACTTTTGAAAAGGAGCGTGATGCCATTGACCCAACCGAAAACCGATCTCGCCTATCTCCGCAGCGAGAAAGCCAAAGCAGAACAGCAGCTGCGCTACTACCAGCACCGGGAGAAAATTCTGGAACACCAGATACCGGAGCTGACCCGCAAGGCCCGTGTGCATCGGCTGTGTACCCGTGCCGGAATGCTGGAAAGTTTTCTGATTGCGCCGGAAGAACTCACCAACGATCAGGTGATGGAGCTGCTGAAAATTGCGTTCCGTCAGCCGGAAGTTGCGCTGGCTCTTGCAAAGATGATTCACGACCTGCACGAAAGCCGCAGCGTTCCGCACCCTTTAGAATAAAGGGCGCAATTATACACCGTTCCGGTGAAATTGCGGTCTTGCAGACGGCTCGATGAAATCGAA
>OIXL01001071.1_pt1 | contig 11430 bp, 5 predicted proteins | sample 1587761 | NCBI WGS metagenome assembly OIXL01 (sample SAMN03283246) | human gut metagenome | biome: human-associated habitat; material: feces | host: Homo sapiens | place: Peru | collected 2012 | reverse complement strand
AAGATCAAGATATGCAGACGGATCGTAGTCATCCTCCTGCATATACGCAACCGCCATCTCCGTGCCCGCAAAGGAGCCATTCTCCAATCGCTCACACATACGCAGATCCAGCTGCTTTGCAGATTCCCGGCCGGTTCCTCCGGAGAGCTTCTGAAGCAGATCAAGAGATGCAGGATAGCCGCCCGGCCTCCAGATTTTCTCCCGAAGCGCCGTCTCACCAAGATGAATCAGCGGCTTTCCAAGAAGCATCGCCCGCGGATGAAGCACCGCGCCATAGTACAGCGCGCCGACTGCCCCCAGCGAATTCCCGGCAAGAATCAGATGACTGTTGTTAAAGCCAAGTGTTCCCAAGGCTCCGCGAATGCGTTTTGTTATCTTTTCCTCATACTCCGTAGAGCCAAGATATCCGCAGCCTCCGCCAAGTCTCGGATCCGTAAAAACAAGAAAGGGAGCTCCCAGGGAGTACAGATAATCCAGATGATCAAAGCCCTCCTGCGGTCTTCTGTCTGTAAAGAAAACATTCAGCGGCGGCTTCCGGTCCATAGATCCGAACAACGAGAAAAACTCTTCTCCCTTTGCGTCCGCCTCGCGCCTTGTCCCCGGAAAAAAAGCATCCCCGTCCGGCACTGCCTGACGGATGTGAAGTGCCCCAACCGTAAGGGTCCCCTCTCCCCTTGCTTCCAGAGAAATTGCAAGACGAAGCCCCTCTCCCGCAGAAACTGCAGCCGGCTGTGTAAGGTTCTCCTCCGTCCACGTACCTGTAATGCCGGAAAAGCCGTTCCTCCGTTCGTAAAACCGAAGCCTTGCCTGCACGCCGTCATCCGCCACAAGCTCCGGCCAGACCGTCCACTGTGTTCCTGCAGGAAGAGAAATGCTCTGTGTCCATTCCAGAAGCGGACGAAAGCTCTCCCCGAAGTTTCCGGATAAGTGCAGTCCGCCATGCCCGCGGAAGGTCACCGCTCCATGAAAGGATGCGTGCACCGTAAGCTGGCTTACCGGAAGCTGAACTGCCGGGCTCTGTATGATTCCCTGCTGCCAGGCACTCACTGCGTGCCTCCTTCCCGGATCAGCTGCTTCCACTGCTTCACCAGCGTACCGCCGGTGTATTTTGAAATTTCCTGTACGCAGTACACAAGCGCTTCATTCCAGCCCGAAAGGCCGTCCAGATAATACTCCAAAGCCCCTGTGATGTAATTGATGTTCTGAATGATGTAGCCATCCTTCTGATGCTTCACATATCTCGTAAAACGGTAATTGACCTGCGGGATGCCCGCACTGATTCCCGCAATCTGCAGGTACAGATCCGGCTGATCACGAACATCAAGAATCAGTCTTGTATCATACAGAATCCGGATCATGTCATTCTCCGAATGATATACGGTGATCTGGATTCTCGCCTTGCCGTCTGCATTCTCTCCCTGCCCGGAGTACTCCCGTCCGGCTCCATCCGGCTCTCCATCCGGAGCAGCAATTCTCCATCCGGGCTGTCCGGAAAGCCCCGTCTCCGCCAGAATTTCCTCCAGTTTCACCTTCAGCTGATCCAGACCGCTTTGCGAATCCTCGCCCGTGGCTGCCAGCAAAACCACATCCGGATTGCGCTGCATGTAATCAAAAACCTGACGCAGCGCCTTTTCCAGAAACACGCCCTCCAGTCCATCCAGCGGCATAAAAATCTTCAGCTCCCGGATGCGCTGGCTCTTGCCAAGAGACAGTCTCGTGTCAAACGGAGAGATGTCGCAGATGTTCTTGTCACGAATCCCTGCTTCTTCAATCAGCCTCGCCGTATGCTCTGTGTCCGTGACCAGAAGGCAGGCATCGGCCGCATCCTCCTGGAGTACCTTCCGATTCGTCAGATCATATCGGTTTTCAAAAAATGACAGGACAATCCGCTGTCCGGAAAGTCTGCGAAGCGTCTGCAGGATCAGGCTGTTATGCTGCGGGTTTGCTGCAATAACAACCGCCTCCCGATCCGGATGGCGCATCAGAAATGCCTCCAGCTTCTCACGGATCATTTCCTTCGGAAACGGGTAAAACCGCCTCTTAAAATCTCCCCACGCATTCTCCGAAACCTGAACGCCGCCCGTTGTGCAGTTCAGCGTAAATCGTAATTTTCCCTGTGCATCATAGTACTCCTGACGGAGCTTCTCATGATCCCGGAAGAAAACCGACGAAGAGCAAAATCCCCTGTCGTCATAAAGATCTCGCCGGACCGCCTTGCCTTTCTCGTAATATTCCACCCAGCAAAGCGTCCCATCTTCTGTAAACTCCACATCGGCATACGTCTGCTCCTGCCGGATGGCTACCGCACGGGACGGAAGGTACACCCATTCTACGTCCTCCGGCCAGGGAAGCTCCAGATACGAGAATACCGCCGGTGTTCGAAGCGTGATGTTCTGCATTTCATCAAAAACCGACCAGTAAGCGATCGGATAGAGATTCTGTCTGTGCAGAAACCTGCGAAGATTCGGAAAAAAAGCAAGACACAAAAGCTCCGTCTCCTCGCCCGCATCCCGGAACATCCGAAGCTGATTCACCGTGTCATCAAATTCATACGACTGTGCCTTCTGATACCACGGCGCAATGTGCGCATGCCACTCGCCGGTTCCCTCGTACCATGATGGAATAAAACTGTACATAAACCTGTGGCCTCCCTTTACAAAAACGGCCGGTAGCTCTCCATCGTCCGGTAAACCCTTGCCTCCTCCAGAAGCTCCGCCGCCATTCCCGCTGCCACCATGATGGTCATCGGCGCCATGTAAAGCCCGGATGAGCTCCCCTGCGCCGCCCGCACAAAGAGCGGCGGAATCACAAGAAGCCAGGTCACCACCCCGGAAAAAAGCGCAGCCGTCACCGTCTGCCCGAACAGATGAAGAGCGGTCTCCCTTCCGGGCTCCATGTAATCCAGGTAATCTCCCTGCTGCTCCAGATTTTTTGCGATCTCTCCCGGACCGACCATAATCACAGACAGCACCACCGTCAGAACAAGAAGAAGTCCTCCAAAAATCCAGACTCCCACAGTCTGATTCAGATTCAAAACAGAAAGGCCCTCGTCAATCCACGCGCTCCCCGGAAGAAAGATTCGCAGAACAAGCAGCACATAATACGGTAAGGTAAAAAAGGACATGACATACATCACCGGCATCGTTCCTGCAGGCGTCAGACGGATTGCAATGTAATCATCCGCCGCGTACAGATTGTTGATTCCGATTCTGCGCACCGTGTTCCGGAATTCACCGCCCTCCAGAAACAGCATGGCAAGGACAATGACAAGCCCTGCTGCCAGAATCAGAAGAAGCCTCACCGGCCTCATCCCTGCTGTCCGAATCATTTCTGTTGCCATCGTCCTCAGATTTCCAAGGATATTCACCAGAATGATCAGCGCCTGTCCTCCGATCCCCCATGCTGTGTTGCGTCCGACAAGCCACCGGATCAGAAACGATCCGCCGACCAGAACCGCAGCGGTAAGAAGCCACAGCTCCGTCACCCGAAGATTTCCATAAGGTCTGTACTGCATCTTCCCCGCACCGATCAGTGCCTGCACCACGGCAAGAAAAGAAGCCAGGACCAGAATCTTTCGATTCGACTGCCCCGGCGATCTCTTTTGTGTCTTATCCTGCACCGTCTTCTGAAAGACGCTGACCACCACCATGGCCGTCACCCACGGGGTCAGTCCCAGAGAAAACAGCGATGTTGTGCTGATGCTGCTCCCCAGAAAGCTTCCGATCAATGCCTGAATGCCATTTCCCACATTCTCCGGTTCCTGATATACCACCCAGGGAATCGGAATACTGCGTCCCAGAAGATATACCAGAACGATCAGCGCCGAATATTCAATTCGTCCCCGTAAAATGCTGTGTCCCCGCATCCAATCTCCTGCAGACTTTTCCTCTCTGCTGATAGTCTCTCTGCTGATAGTCTCTCTGCTGACAATCTGTCTCAGCCTCGATTTATATCATACAACATCCCAAATACAATCCGGATATTTTTCACTTCCAAGATGCTTCCCTCATCGTATCTCACGACATACAGCAAAGGGATTCCAACAGATCCCGCGATCACGCAGGCTGCTGAAATCCCCTTGTCTGCTCCTGTTACTGTTCCGTCTGCCTTTTTCCCTTTCGCATCATTCCCCGGTGTTCACCTTCTGTAAACAAATCCCGAAGACGATCTCTCCGGCAAACCTGAAAAATCACTTCCTGCGAAATCACTTTCTGCGATTTCTCCGATTGCGAAGCTTCTTTACAAGACCGATCAGTCCAAGTCCGCCGCCGGATGCTCCCGCCATCATGGCACTCGCCATCATATTGGCCTCGTCTCCGGTTGCCACATGACGGCCGCGGTTTGCACCAAGGACCCTGCCGCCGGACGGCCGGTCTCTGTGAACACCCAGAACCTCTCCCTCATCGGTATCGGTGTCCGTATCGGTATCTGTATCCGTATCGGTGTCAGTGTCTGTGTCAGTATCTGTGTCTGTATCGGTGTCTGTGTCGGTATCTGTGTCAGTATCCGTATCTGTGTCTGTGTCCGTATCTGTGTCGGTATCAGTGTCTGTGTCAGTGTCTGTGTCAGTGTCGGTATCCGTGTCTCCCTCTGTTCTGCGGAAGATGTACTGCTTTTCGGATTTCTTCGAGGTTTTGGTCACTGTTTTCTTATACTGTGTCGTTTTGGAATACTTTGCACTCGGATCCAATACATACCCCTTCGGCATTATATAATAGTATGTACCTCCCTCCTGATAAGTCATCTTAAAAATGTCCTGTTGCTCTGGATCAACATAGTACTTTTTCTGAGCATTCAGCTTATAATTTCCTTCAGGAGTTACATAATATACAGTCTTTTCTTCCGGATTAATTTCAAATTTCTTTCCCGAATTCAGGAATATGCCACCGCCCACTTCCTGTGGGCTAACCATATATGAAGTCTGTCCCTCCGGAAGATAGTCCAGTCTATCCCAGTTAAATCCGGTATAATGCCATTCGATTCCCTTGGGGGTTTGAAATGTATCTGCCACAACCTTTCCTGTGGCCAAGTTATCCAGATTAACCGTAGCCTTTGGAGCAATCAGAATTCCCCCAAATATCTGGCTTCCAAAATTGATGATTCCTTCATAATCAGCGAAATTAAATATGATATTCTGGAAATACTTTTTAAGGCCGACTGCATTTTGACCGTTCTGAGTATCAATTTTATAATCTGTGCCCAGCTCTTCATCATCCGTTATCGCGATCGAATAGTTTCCAAGAGTTACTTTCTCTTTCCCATTCGTCTTGACATTAAAAACAATTACCTGATTTTTCTTTATTCTGAGCGTAGTATAAGAATTGCCGACAAAATGTTCTAACGTTCCGTCATCTTTCACGTTCAAATTATAATAAATGATCTCATCTGCCTTTTCGCTCGCATTCAGCACAGGCTCGTCCTTGCTTCCTCCAAAACTGATATCCGAAGCCTGTTTCTCATGCATTGCTTTCGCATTTTCTGAAATCATATCAATATCATCAGATATCTTCTTGTTAAGATCCTGTACAAATATGATTTTCTCCCAATTCTGCAACAGTGCCTCTTTGTCGGATTCCTTAATTTTCATATGATTGGATCCACCATTTTTCCGCACATAGATCCCGCTTCCAGGCTCCGTTTCCTCATAGCCGCCATACTCAGTAACAGTCTGCCCCTCTTTAAGACCAATATAGAGTACCTTTGCTCCATCCGTAGCATTGATAATTCGGTTTTCACTAAGATCAACCGTACCTACATATGTTTCATTATTGTCTTCTGTACTGTTTTGTGTAAATTTTCCATTTCCTCCTTCACAGTTTCCACTAGCTTCGCCAAAGCGATAATTGGAATCCATATGGCCGCTTCCGTCACGCCGCTTCGCAGTGACACCGTAATTTCCCAGTAATTTCGAAATCATCTGCAGATTAGGATCTTTATAAATATCCTTTGCATAACGGACATCTTCTTTATTGATCTCTGCCATCTTTTCGACATTATTCTCATCCGTATATTTAACCCAATACTTCCCATCCCCATCCTTGGTCACTTCTTTAACTGCCTTAATGATTATCTTATTTCCGTGAATATCCGTAAGATAACTATAGCTCTTAGTACGATAGTGCTCAGGATTCTGATCCTCCAGAATATGGTTTGTCTCTGTACCGTCTTTTTCTGTTACCTTAATGACAAAATTTTCTCCAACCTTGCAAACTTCTACCTCATTACCATCCGGTCTGGAAAGAGTCTTTCCGTCTTTAAGTCGAAGAAGATATCCTGCTTCCTGCACTTCAACCAGGTTTGTAAGATCGAACGTTTCATCACTCCCTTCAAATTTACCGGAATAAGAAACCTTTCCATCTCCATCTACCGTCTTTGTTACAACGATTCCGAGGTCTTTCTTATTTTCTCCCGCGACAGAAAGAAGACCAGAATACTTGTTCTCTTCTCCTGTTATTTTGCTAAGCGAAATGGTTGTTTCATTTACTTCCCGTCCACCAACAAGATTTCTCTTCCTGATGCTCGAAGGTTCAACAGTATATGTTTTTGATCGATATGTGATCTGATATTTTTCTTCCCCGTTTTCCGATGTAACCGGTTGAACAATTAATTTTGTAAGATCCGATATGTCACTGATATCTAATGATTCACTCTGCCCATGCTCTCCAATTACCTTGATCGTTTTTGTGGTTTTTCCATGAACTCCTGCCTCACCAAATGTCAGTGTAATATACTGTCCATTAGCCGACTTTACAGTCGCCTCGTACTCGCCATTCGAATTTTTTTCCACATTAATCTCAGATTGTGTATTCTCCCCCACTTCATGAGTTCCATTCTTATCCGTGACCGTTCTTATGATGTCAGACGGATTAACAGAAAATGTTTCACCATTAATTGTGACCTCATAGCCGCTTTCTGTTTTGTTCACAGAAATGCTATCACCGGTTTTATAATAGTGCTCCTTATTATTCTGATCCGTGATATACAAGTGCTCATTGGCAGTATTAAAGACAAGTTGATCTTCACCTGCTTTATAATAATACTTTTCACCCTTTTTCTCTACTTCGATGCCAAGGGGGTTCCCTTTCTGGTCCTTTTTGATATCGGTGTCATTGACTTTTATTGTCTTTTCGTTTTCACCCTTTAAGACATCCTCTGTTCCCCTTGAAATCTGACTGACCTTATTAACACTTCCAGGTATCCTATATGTTTTTCCATCAATGATTACTTGATAGGTATCATTTCCAAGAGCCGTAATACTGGAAGGTGCATTCTGATTCTCCACACGAATCTTGTGACCATAAATATCTGTAAAATAGAATCCCGGGGCGTCCTCGTCCTTACCTTCTTTTACACCTGCAGATTCATCCGGATGCAGTCGATAAGACTCCCCATCTTTTCCCACAAAGGAAAATGAGCCATCTGCATTCGGGGTTAATCTGGTCTCCTTGTTTTCTACTTCTACACTTTCCTTCTCATTTTTTTCATTTGTTCCCGTAATTGTCCCAGTTTCAAGCTTAGCGTTTTCTTCTGTCGTTGCTTCATGGACAGACTCTGCTCCTACTCTGTATGTTTTTCCGCCATAAATAAATGTATATCCGCCGTTGCCATCCGGCATAGCCTGAATCATGTCCGGAACTGTACCTGGTTTCACAGGATCTCCAAGATTTATGGTAACCTCTGCTTTTGTTTCCACATCAATTGCAGAAAATGAATACTGAACCTCAGTAGCCCCAGTAGCATCCGGAAGCTCTGTTCTTGTAATCGCCACATAAGTCGTCGTAGTTGTCTCACCCGTCGACTCTGTCTTCTTTTCTTCCCAATCCGTAACTTTGCCGGTGATATTCTTCCCGTTCGCATCCTTCACCGGATTGCCATTCTCATCTACAAGAACAGCATTTTTCTCTGTTCCGTCTGAGGGAGAAATGACAGTAGGACTTGTTGTTCCCGGTGTTTTGGTTTCCGTGATGGTTTCCGTTGTTGTAGATCCATCCGTACCGACATACTGATTCGTTGTGGTAGTAACAGAGGAGCCATCCGGATTCGTTACCTTTTTTGTCTCCTCTGTCTTCTTATCTCCGAACGTTGATTCATCATAGCCGCCCGGTGCTTTCTCAGTCGTTGTCTTTGTTTCTGTCTTGGTTTCTGTGCATGTATTCGGATCGTATGTTGTTTCTGTTTTCGTTACGGTGATTGCTCCCCCCGCATTCTGCTCAGTAGTAGTCGTTGTCACACTGCCCTCAGTCCCTGAAGTTGTAGTTGATGTGGACTCAGACGCAACCGGTGCGGGCGCAGTTGTTGCAGAGGCAGATTCTGTCGCGGAAGCTGCAGGTTCTGCTGCAACCAGTGCAGGTATAGTCGCCGCAAGTGCAGCCGCTGCGGGAGCAGGTGTAGCCGCTGCAGGAGCAGATTCTGCCGCAACAGGTGCAGATGTAGCCGCTGCAGGAGCAGGTTCTGCTGCAGCAGGTGCGGGTGTAGCCGTTGCAGGTACCGGTTCTGATGCAGCAGGTGCGGGCGCAGACACAGTTGTGGTCACTTCTGACGAAACGCTGACCACGCCTGTCGGGATTTCCACAGAATGCTGCTCAACGTCACTCTGTGCATTTGTATCAACAGTGACACCCGGATCACCGCCGTCTCCGTTCTCCGCAGCAAATACGCTCATATCGCCAAACGCAGTGGCTCCGCCAACGGCAAGGCCTGCTGCCATGACGCTTTTCGCAAGTCTGGACATTTTTCCGGTGTTCTCTCTGTTATCCTGATTGTTTTCTTCACGACGTCTCATGCAATGCCTCCCATCGTACAATCTCCAAAGCCAACTGATACCCAACCTGTTATACCGAAACACATTCATGCCATTTGCACATGCGGCATGCCTCGGTTAATATTAGAGTTGTTCATTCTTTACAGCTATCATTATAAAAATCATCAATCATAAATTCCATTAGATTTTTAATAACATCTCATGTTTTCTAATTATTTTCTTTGGGGTGGCTATAACAATGACAAAACCTTCCTTATCTGCATCGTTTTCGTCCTCATCTCTTTCCTCACCGGCTTCCTCTCAGACCGCCTTTCGCGGTGCCTGCCGGGAGCTTTTGCAGTCCATGCAGACTGCCGGCGTCTATGTCCCGGAGAATGGCTTTCTTGTTTTTCTTTCCTTCAGTGACGGAAGTGCACGGGCGGACGTCGTTCATGGGAGCGGCGCAGATATCGAGGAGGCGTTTGCCAATGCGCAGCAGAAGGCCTGGAAGCTTATGCAGAAGAAGCATCAGCCGTTCCGCTGGCTGAAGGCAGACGTCGTGACGGAATACGCCCCAGCGGATGCGAAGACGCTTGCATATATGATCAAGGACCCCGGCTGGAACGAATTTTTCCGCTTCGGGCTTTCTTTTGACCGGAGCTTCCGGACGGCGCTTCTTGAGGAAGAATTAAACGGTGCGAAAATACTGGATTATGCAAGCGGCAGCGTCTCCCCGGCGGATCTCAATCGCTACCTGAAGAAAGCCGGACGGCCGTCTCTTCCAAAGCTCCCGGAGTTCTTCCTTCTGTTTCAGACTGCAGGATTTTTCTACGACTCCGATTCTGCCGCCAATGCCGCTGCCGCGACTGACGCCGATTCTGCCGCCAGTACGGATGCCGATTCTGCCTCTGCATCAGGATGTGTCATCCCTCTCATTCCCGACGGCCTCTCCCGCGGGCGCCGCGAAATTCAAAATCTTGATGCCGCTGCCGCACGAAGCTTCGTCACCGCTGCCGCTTCCTTTCTGGAAAAACAAGTGCAGCCAGACGGCTCCTTCCGATATGGGTACTACCCGCGTTTTGACCGCGTGATCCCCGGCTACAACTGCATGCGCCACGCGAGCACAATCTGGAGCCTTCTGTGTCAGTACCGCATAACCCAAAAAGCTTCGGTCCTCTCCCTCGCCGCGCGTTCCATTGATTACCTGCTCTCTCACGCCCTGGTTTACAGGGATCCGGATACCGCCTATCTTTCCGAACCGTTGAAAGACGAAATCAAGCTCGGCGGAGGGGGCGTCCTGATCCTCGCCATCACAGAGTACCTGGATCTGTGCTCCGAGGAACCTCGTCCTGCAATTCTGCGTTCCGGGGAGCCTTGTTCTGAAATTCTGCGTTCCGAGGAGCCTCTCACAAAGGCTCCGAATGCGGAGATTTTGCACGCAAAGGATGTGCTCCCGGAGCAGGAAGCTTTGCGACGCCGCTATACCGAAATTGCCTGCGCCCTCCGGAAACCGGCGAATTTTCGCACGTTCTGAACATGGACTTCTCCCTGAAGGAGCGCTATCGCACGGTGTACTACGACGGAGAGGCTGCCTATGCGCTCTGCAGGCTGTACCGGCTGACCAAAGAGGAAAAATGGTTATTTTACGCCGAAAAAGCAGTGGACCACTTCCTGGCGGCCGACTATACGCGTTACCGCGATCACTGGGTCGCGTACGCCATGAACGAAATCACCCGGTACATCCATCGGGACGATTACGATACCTTCGCCCTCCGGAATGCCCGGGTGAATCTTGATTTTCTTTATAAACGGGAGACCACCTACCACACCTTCCTGGAGCTTTTGATGGTCACCTTTGAAACGTACGAAAGAATCCTAGCGGAGAATCCCGGCCTTCCTTATCTGAAGGAATTCGATCTGCCGTACTTCCTGCGCACGATCCGCGTGCGGGCGGACCGGATGCTGAACGGCTTTTTCTTCCCGGAATACGCCATGTACATGCGCTGCCCGGACAAAATTCTGGGCTCCTTCATGGTGCGGCATGATGGCTTCCGCGTGCGGATCGACGACGTACAGCACAACATCGGCGGCTTCTATCTGTACTATAAAAATTACAGCCGCCTCCTCGCACTTGGCATGCCAGAGGACATTCCCTGCGAGGAAAACTGAACCTGCTCCGCCCGGGGTGCCTTGCTGCAATATTCACGCCGCTCCGCCTGTTTTGCTGCAATATTTACACTGCTCCGCCTGTTTTGCTGCAATATTTACGCTGCTCCGCCTGTTTTTGCTGCAGTTTTACGACGCTCGAACGAAAAAAGCCTGTCAATACATGGAAAGGCTTTGTCAAATAAGCCTTCCCCGAAATCACTTCATAAGCTTGCAGATGATTTCCTGAATCTGATCCACCGGAGCTCCCAGCTCTCTGGAAATCTGATCTGCGGAATAATGCAGTTCCTTATAATAGACCTGAATCATCCCTTCCAGTTTTCCCTGCGCAAGGCCTTCCAGTTTTCCCTGTGCAAGGCCTTCCAGCTTTCCTTCTTCTCTGCCCTTATTCTCAACCTTGTCTAATACTGTGCACATACTGGTACCTCCCTTTCCCGGCAGTTCCTGTATGACCTCTTCAAATCTCCGGTCATCCGTCAGAACTGACATTAATTTTAACGTTTCATCCACATGCTGCAGCAGAT